>Ga0074195_1002886_pt1 | contig 17542 bp, 10 predicted proteins | sample EPASupsiteHSE623_FD_64525 | JGI IMG/M metagenome (GOLD analysis project Ga0074195, IMG submission 64525) | Bioremediated contaminated groundwater from EPA Superfund site, New Mexico - Sample HSE6-23 | ecosystem: Environmental > Aquatic > Deep subsurface > Groundwater > Contaminated ...
ATATCGGCAAAAGCGAGTCTGCGCACTTCCGCCTGAGTTGCTTCATCCAGTGACCGGAAATCCCTTTTCCTTTTCATCAGCCAAGTATAGCATATTGGTATGTATTTGAGGCGCGGGTTAATATTTGCACTCCACCTGAAAACTTCAGTTGGTAGCGAGAACCGAGACGTAAAAGAGCGAAATGGATTCGGCTCAAAAAAATGTGAGCAGGCTCGTTGCCTGTGAGCAGTTTTTTTAGTCGGAGCCATGAAGCTATTTTACGTCGAATTCCGCTATCCAACTGAAATTTTCAGGCTAGTCTTACCGTGTCATAAACACAACAAAGCTACAGGGCTGCATTTTAGCCACGAAACACACGAAAAATGAGGGGCTTCTCAATTACAACGACAGAACTCAGCCGCAGATAAACGCAGATACCCGCAGAATAAAAACAAAAACTGTTTTTGTCTGCCTTTATCTGCGAATATCTGCGTTTATCTGCGGCTAAAACTCCGTTGTTTGTTCCTCTTTCGTGTGTTTCGCGGCTTATATTCATAAAGAAATAGCTGTTTCTGACGCGGTAAGATTAGTGACTTTCGGAAAAACTCCAGTTTTGCAACGGGCTCACACAGGATTTCATGTCCGCCACCAGCTTGGCGGAGTCAAAGACGTTCCTGCATAGCTGGGTAAAGCGGATTGACGTGGACAAAGAGGACGGCACCTGCGAAATAAAATGGACAATGCCCACAATACCCGGCGCACCGTGGACACTGTCACGAGTTCTATCTATGGAAAAAATTGGCGCCCCGCAGTGTATGATAGATAGAACCTTCAAGACGTTGGTTTCGTGGCAAAATACCTAAAATTTCGCGGTCAGGGTAAATCTGTGGTTGTTGCCTAGTTCGCCTTGCGAGGTGTAGGCGTAATCGAGCGTGAACGGGGACAGCTTGATTCCGAAACCGGCGCTTAGGCCGAGCAGGTCGTCCGATGGGACGGTGTCTTTGTTGGTGATGTCGCGGTTGTAGCCCGCGCGCAGGGTCAAAAGGCTTACCAATGCGACTTCCGCACCGCCTGCCAGTGTTGTCCGGTTTTCGGGGATGTTGCGCTTGTAATCCGCCGCAATCGTTACTTCCTTGATTTTTGTTGCCGCGCCGAATGAGGCGGTAGCGGGGAGGTTCTCATCTACCGTTCCGACCTTGCCGGATTTGCCGACATTGACAATCGCCGCACCAAGGCGGAACAACTCAAAATCGTACGTTGCGCCAGCGTCGAAACCGTAGCCGGTGCCGCATTCTTCTTCTATTTTATTGCGAACGGTTTTTAGCGCACCGCCTAAAGACAGCTTGCCAAACTTGCGGGCGTATGCGGCTTGCACTGCCATATCGTAAGCTGTGAAAGTGCCGGTTTGCGCGCCTGCCAGGTCGCGTCCGTCGAGGTCGTCGTAATGCGCGTAGGTTAAGCCGTAGGCGATACGTCCGCCCAGCGCGTTGTGCGCGAAAGTTACGTTTTCCAGTTTGTTTTCCTGCGCGAGTTCGACGTGCGAAAAAGCCGCTTCCATCCCGTCGCCGCCTGCGATTGTCGCCGGGTTGAAATAAACCGACTGCACACTTCCCCCCGCCGCCGTCACCGCGTTTGCCATGCCTTGCTCGCGCGCGCCGGGGGCGATTTTCAGGAACGCCGAGCCTGTCGTTGCCGCGTACGCAGGTTGCATCGTTGCGACGAGTATTGCGATTACAAAGCGTTTTGTGTTCATGGTTATCACCTTATAATCGCGAACTTCTTTTTGGCTTTGACGGTTTCGCCGCCGTTGTGCGCTTCCATCACGGCGGTGTAGACGCCGGAACCCGCGCTACCCATGTCCCATGTGTACTCGTAGGCGTATTCAGGTGCTGATATGTTGGGCGCGCCGGTCATATGCGCGGCATGGCGTAAATCACCGGCAACGTCATAGATTCTTATGTCCGCGCCATCGCCTATACCGCATTCAAAATGCAGCGTTGGGCGGTTGCCGCCTTTGGCGGGGTTCGGGTAAACGTAGAACTGGCGGAATCCAAACGCCGTCGCCGCTAGCGGGTTTACGCCGCTTATCATCGCCTGATAGACAGAGAAATGCGTTGTCTTCGCCGCCAATTTGCCGTTTACGAACTGCGTCTCAAGCGGAACCCATGTGCCGGTTATGTCGTCCCAGTTATAGATTGCAACATCCGTCAGACTTTTGTTCATCGGGATTTGCGAACTGTCGTAAGGCAGCGTGAGCGTCGCCTGAGACGCAAAGCTCAAGCTTTCAGGACCGAACTCATAGGGCGTGCCGACGGGCATCAGCCTCCGCGTTTTCAAGTACGCTTCGCGTTGCGCCACGGTGTGTGTGGATTCGGCGATGGTGATTTCAGTTTCGGCAGACAGCGTGCCCGACGCAAGTTTCGCTCGTGCACCGTTTAGATGAACAACCTCGCCGCCGGTGGCGTTCACGAACTTGCCGACTTTGACGCCTGTGTCCGTAACGTAAAGCGCATGGTCCGGCTCAAGCTGACTGAGCAAGCCGGACGTTGCCGCTGGAGCGGCGGCGGCGCGACTACGGCTGCGGGGCAACTCGCCTGTTCCTTCAGGCAGCGAGTAGCGCAATATAGCGCACCGGAAACTGTCCAGCACCCACAAATCACCGTCGTCGGCAAACGCCAGGCCAACGGGCTGGTAGAGATTTCCGGTTATGGAAAGATAGGGGTGGCCTGTCGTATCAAGCTTTTGCGCCCGGCGGTTTAGTCTGTCGGCGACATAAAGCAGTCCGGCGCTATCAATCCGCAAACCGGTGGGGCGGCGGAATTTTCCGGCTTGTGTTCCATTCGAGCCGACAGTTTTCAGCAGCGTCCCCGTCGGCGAGAATTGCAGCAGGCGGTTTTGGCGTTCGTCGGATATCCAGATACTGCCGTCGGTGGAGACCGCTATGCCTGCGGGCCTGGAATCATGTCCGGCGAAATTGTCAAATATGCCGCGCAAATCGCGGTCCCAATCGTTGTCGGCGTAATCGTCGGAGAAATGGTAATCGTCCGGTTGCAATGTCGTGCTGAAAGCGCGCAGCAACTGCCCGTCGGGCGCAAACACACTCACCCGCGAATGGTTCTTGTCGGCCACATAGATATTGCCAGCCGTATCAAGCGCGAGGGCGGAAGGGTGGAACAATTTGCACGCCCGCTTGCCGTTTTGGCTGATTTCAAGCAACACTGTGCCGGAAGGCGTCATCTTTAGCACGCGATGATTATCTGTGTCGGCGACATAGACATTGCCGGCGGCATCAACCGCGACGGATTGCGGACGTGCAAGTCGCGCCGATTTTTTGCGCGGTCCGCCGCCGAGTTCATGGACCACAACGCCGAAACTGTTGACAGCAAGTATCCGGTCCGCACCCGCATCGGCTATCCAGACAAGCCCATCCGGCCCGACATCAATGCCGCGCGGCGATTGCAGATTCAACCGGATTCGCTCGCGGCGGCCCATAATTTGCGCAAGCTTCGGCCCGCCGATGTAGACAGGCGCAGTCTGTGCGGAGCAGTTGCCGGACAAATCGCAGGCCGCAAGTTGCAAATTATAGTAACCTGCAAGCTCGGACGTGTTCCACAATACGACGGTTCCCGACGATAACGCCACCGTGCCGGAGCTTACAACGGTCCATGTCAAGGAAACAGCAGGCGCGAACCTGATGGACCATGATGACAAGTTCAAATCATATGCGACAGCCTTTGCTGCAACGATTCCAGTGAAAGCACTCTGTACCCCGACAGCTGAGGTTGACGGCAGCAGAAACGCTACAGCCGGAGCTGTGGCATCTATGGATATAACGACGGTTTTAGTGCTTTCAGCGTTGCCGGCGAAGTCGGAAGCGTAATATTCAAGACTGTAGTTGCCTTCCGGCAATGACGCCAGCGTAAACGTGGAAGCAAACACTTCGCCGGTGGAAACCACATGCTCAAACACAAAACCAGCCGCCACGCCGCCGGTGAAAGTTTTAACAGATATATACTGCGTTCGTACACCTACGCCCGTGTTATCGCCAGAGGAAAGCAAATCATCCAGACTGGAAACTGTGAACACGCTACCGGCATTGGCAAACCATACCCCTCCGGACAGGACGGCTCCCGATACGGACAGAGCGCTATGCGGCGGCATGGTATCATGCACTACCTCAAACAGACCGGAGACTGTCATCGTCGAATTGCCTGCGCCATCCTGCGCGGAGACTTGTAACCGCCATAATCCGTCATCAATCGACGAGAAAATCAAAGTGCTGCCATTGACAGCAGCAAACGTTGTGGTTGAAGATGGCAATCCTCTATCTGCAACTTCAACCAGTCGTGCGGAGACTACCGGTTCTGTATCAAAGGCATCTGAGTAGTTGAAAGCGATGCCGATTGTTGGGTTCGATGGTGAGAACACTGCCCCTGCCGCTGGCGAGGATATAAACACTACTGGCGGCTGCGTATCAACCGCGAAAGTGGAAATATGGATTGGTTCGACATTGCCGGTTTTATCCTCGGAGTAATACTGAAACTGACGCAATCCGTCGGCAAGCCCTGAAACCGGCACTGTAGCATAAAGTATCTTACCGGGCACAGACATGGAGTCCGTCGCCACCTGCCAGTCGCCGGTTTCCATGCGCCAATGAAGAACGGCTACACCCGAACCGATACCGTCGCCCGAAATAACCATATCGTCAAGCGCATGCAACACGATAGCTGCATCGCTGCTGGCGTATACCAGCGCGCCACCTGTTTTGAAATTAATAAAGTCCGCCGAAGTATGCGGCGGCAGGAGGTCGGAGGCAAGAGCAAACGCGGCGGTTGTTGTGGAAGCCTTGTTGCCGGAAAAATCCTGAGCAACCACTGTTAACGTCCAACTGCCCCGCTCCAGCGACGAAACCGGAGTTGGGGCGTCATTGAGTGCCGGAACGGTAGTTCCGTCAGCGAGACTGGTGAAATATGCATACGAAGTCGGCGCGGGGTCTAGATTGTCTTGCACAATATAATGCACAGGCATCGAGCTTGCATACACCCCGCCGCCGACAGGCGACAGTACCGTTATAGCAGGACTGGAAACGTCAACCAGCGTCAGGGTCGCAGTGGATGATGTCGCGCCATACAGGTTATCACCGGCGAAAGCGGCTTTTAATGCATAAACTGTCCTGTACGGCTGTGGCAAATTGATTGCGAAATGCGCCGTCTGGCTGCTGGATACCTGGGCCACGCCCAGAGATTGCCAGTTCGCGCCATCGTTGTAAAACAGTTGCAAACTTTTTGTTGAAACATTCGGAAACCATAACTTGGAAATATTTGCGCTGTATAAATCCACGTCTACAGATACCGCAGCCGTGGAATATGTGGTGATAGAAAAATCAGGGATAGTAGTAGGCGCTGTGCTGATAACTATTGAAACGGTACGAGTGGATGAAGCATAGTAATAGCCATCACCGGGATAATATACGGAAAGCGTATAATTGCCGGGAACCGGTGTTGTAAAGAATGCCGTATCGGCAACCCCCGACATGCTGGACAGTGTCGTATAGTTGCCATCCAGAAGCGAGTATGTGATGTTTTTACTGGAGAACGGCAGGCCGTTGAGCGTAGCGGAACTTGTTACTTCCGTGAGGCTGTCATAGTAAACCGTAGTCGGACCATAATAAGTTATAGACGGTACTTGCGCTACTACCGACATAACGGTGTTGGTCGGGGTAACTTCCAGCGCGGAAGGGAAATAAACAGTGGCATAATTCGGGATTGCCGTGCCCAACGGCGTTGTGTCCTTAAGTTTCAGCTCGACGGTGAATGCTCCGCCTTTATTGGGCTGCACGGTTCCAGCTAAAACCGTAAGTGTTCTAGTTTTTGGGTCGTAGCTGTACGGGAAATTCGCAGACGTTCTGCTTTGCGTAGCCCAATCAATCTGGTAGAAATCCTTAACCGTTATAGCGCTGTCGTCCAGATTTTTGTCCAGCGCATCCGTAACATATACCCCGAAAGCGGGGCCATCGCCCTCGTTTTCAAAAGATACCGTATATGTCATAGTCTGCCCCGGATTTACGCCGCCGTTAGGTCCAACCATATAATTAGGGTCGCTGGCCGTGCGACTGCTTACTGGCGGTTTCTTTGAGTTCGGCTTATCCCGCGGCACACCGTTTCGGGCACCAGGTCTAGGATAGGCGCATGCAATATTCAACCCAGTGTCAGAAGGAGAATTACCGAGTGAGTCGTCTATGTGGTATACAGTTATAGTGTTATGGTAGTTTCTGCCATTGTTGTATTTGGGAGCCAATGCATAGGGACTCCAGCCACCTGTATTCTTAAAATTTGCGTCGGCTGTATCGTATAATTTAGCCCCCGGAGGCCCATAGGCATTACCTGTATGTGCCGCATAATATATCTGTGAAATTTTAGTTGTTTCGTCTTTTTTCACATCGGATACAACTATTACGTGACGCACACTCCCAACACCCCAAATTATTATGTCACCCACCGCGACATCAGTTGTAAATTTATTGTCGGGAAATGTAATTTTCTGAGAACTAGCTACGAAGGATGCTTTATCAAGAAAAGCAGCGAGATTCGATGCAAACGAAATAGCGCCATTAGCGTAGGTTTTTGTGGCCACGGTATTGTAAGTATTGCTATTCAATTCATTAAGGAATCCGCCGCTAATCAACGCCTGTGAAGCGAAATTTGCACAATCGTTACCCTCAAATTCACAATATGGGCCAGAGTTAGGGGAAATGCCTTTAATCGCAGTGGTGTTGTAATTTATATGGTAACGGTCTGGTATGTCGATTGCGGGATCATACTGGGGCACCATTTTTTTAGTTCTCGGCCCATGATATTGAAGGATATATGCGGAAACCTTCTTTCTGTCATATGCATACGCATTTATTGCGTGCACTAAAAAAATGAACGCAAGAAATAATATGAAGTTTAACTTTCCGTACTTCATACTGTTTCAGTCCTCAAAAGGAATAGGCTTTCCGTTTTCATCCTGTACATGTTCACCATCCGCACCCTGTGCTGCCAAGCCTAAAAGTTGCCGATTCATTGCGTCAAAATTAGAATCCATGGATATGTACAGAGGCGTATCCCCCGCCGGCAATTTGACACTGAACCAGCCAGTATATGTTTGCCCCGGATTAAGTGTAAGAGGCCACCAAATTGTCTGCAACCATTTGCCATATTTCGCGTTATGAGACGCGGATGTGTAAACACTTCCTTCAGGTAATGTTACGTACAGTATCAAATTTTCCAACTTCTTTTTCTCATTATTTTTGACAAAAACTCCAAACTTATTGGAGCGTCCGGGAATAGGTTTCGTTGGGTTGATAATATTAATATCCAGATTAAGTGCAGGTGGACGAGGTGGACTTACAACCGGGGGTTCCGGTTCGCCTTTAAGTTGCCGTAATGCATGGGCATACTCGTATTTGCAAGCATTGCGCCTGTCAGCTTCGGCTGACAGCTTGCTCATTTCATCAATAATCCATTCCTGTTTCTCCGGCAATTTTTTGTAAATAACAACTACAAACTGTGTCAACTCCGAACTTCCACAAAAATCTTTTGCCATAAAATCCATCATTAGAGCCAAAGCGACATCCAACATTTCAGGATTCGTTTCACTCAAATGGAATCTATCAAAAAAATACAATCTATCCGAAACAAGAGATTTTATAGCAGTTGTCCGCATGGCCTCAGATTTATCCTCAAGCGCAATCTTAAGCATATATTGCCGCCACCTAGGGCTATATCTCTTTAGTGCGAGAGCGGCTGAAAACCTAGCAGACGAATCAGGATATTCTAAATTCTGCTGAGGCACATAATAACCCGCTTCCAAGCCGTTTAAGGCCTCAGTTTCCAAAACTTTCAAAGCTTTTTCATTTTTAGGATAGTGCGAAAGTATTTCTTCAGCCATGTAAACTTTCATGTTCCTCTCGCCGCGTTCTATAATTTTGTAACACAGCGGAAGCATGCGATTAAAATCGACAGACAACATCATAAACAACACTTTTACTGCGGGGTCCGATGAGCAACTAGGGATAGGAAGTGTCATGTTTTCAATCAAAAACGAGAATGCGGGGACTGCTTTCAAATCTTTTACTTTAACAAGCTGTTCAAGCGCGGCGGATGCATACGGTCCGTCTTCATCATACCTATAGGGACATTTAAGAACTGATTCAACAAGCTTGCGATGTTGTCCGCCGGATTTAACATAATCTAGTATAATCGGCTCTATGGCTCGGTGCCATGCTTCGACTGAAAAACTATCATTTGGAGTATACAAGAGAGAATAATCTTTTTCTACTGCGTCGGAAGCAAGCGATTTTGTACTGGCGGTAACGGGTGCTGGAACCGATTGTTGCCTGGTCGAATATTCTTGCAATACTGCTAAAGACGCAGTTGCTGCAGGTGATGAAGATTGCGCAACAGCTGCGGATTCTGCGGCAACTCCAGCGGACGCGATTGACAGTAATGGAACAAACATCATTAAACCTTTATAGACTTTGCCCTTGTATGAATAATTTGATGTTTTATTCATTATTATCCTCTTCTAGACTGCCATCATCATCTGGTTCATCCATATATGGCAGCATTGCATTGTCAGCAGACAGGTATCCAATGGATACCGATAGCGGCACATCGGTATGTCCGGGGAAACCGTTTGGCAATTTGAAATAGAACCAGCCTGAATATGATTGCCCCGGATTGAGCGTGTCGACTGGCCACCAAACCACATTGGGGCCTAAAGAATAGCTTCCGCCCGGGGATACCGACACAAAAATACTATTATCCGGCAGAGGCGCTTCCAAAGATATATTGGTGGCACGCAAGGTGCCGTTGTTCGTTACTGTGGCCATAAACGCCGTACTCTCGCCGACATTCATCGTGTCGGGGCCGAATATATCGAGGTCAAGCTGGGTTTGAGGCTTGGGACCCAAGTCCACCCGTTCCAGATTCAGCATTATTGTTTTCGGGTCGGCATCATCGGCAAGCGAACCGCTCAACATTCCGTAAGACGGATTGTCCATAATGCCGCGCAGCGATACAAAGCCGTTCGTTTGCTTATTTGCGTAAGTCCAACCTTTGCCGGTACCGGAACTATCGGTATAAGTAAACGAAACGAATCCTTCATTATTGTAGGGATTGCCGGCGCTGTTGATCCTCATATGGGTAAGCGTGGCATTCAGTGAACCAGAAACATAGCCGTCAACATTGCCTGTAATGTTTTCCTGCCCAAGTTTCAACGACACCCCGCTATAATCCTGTTGCGAATTGCGGGAGGCGGAACCGGACAAATAAAGCGTACCGGAACTTGTTATTGTTTTCAGCCGGTTAAAATGCCACGTTCCATAATACTGATTGTATATGCCGCTGCCGGGCGTGGTTTCGCTTATATACCCATCGAAAGTTCCTGTTATATCTCCGGTCGTAGCGCCTTTGATATACACTTTTCCATCGGCGGCTGTATAAACCGCCATAGCTTTAAGTTCGCCGGAATAAGGAACTCCGGATAAAGTTGCAGTCCAGTACGAACGGGCAAATCCTTTGCCGGTGAAACCGCCGGACCGCACTGTTACGAGCGCAAAACTGTTGTATGATACAAAGCCGGTAAGAGTGCCGGTCGAGACCACGCCGGATATTAAGATATCCTCGTATTTCAAGTTTTCCGTTAAATCATCCGAGGTTGATATGGCGGTTGTGCTAAGAGCCAATGCAACCGACGCGCCCGCGCCCGGCGCCGAGAAAAATATCACTTTGCCATTGTCCACCGCTGTGCCAGTTGCGCCGGGTTTATAACCGACCGTTCCGCCTGTTACCGAAAATCCGCCCATGAATGCTCCGGATGGATAACTTATTAAAATTCTGCCGCCGCCCCCCGCGCCGGCATCGCTGCCGCCTGCCGCTGAGCCATTTGCCTGCAAAAATCCGGAACCATCAATGTTGCTGGCGGTAACATTTATGGAGCCGCCTGCGCCCCCACCGCCGGAACGTGAGCCAAAACTTTTCCCCGGCGCTCCATTGGCGCTGATAATGCCATTAAGGTGCGCTGAACCTGAGATATTAGCAATCAATGTTCCGCCGCCGGAACCGCCAGATATTGCAATCCCATACCCGCCTGCGCCGCCGCTGCCCAAATCAATAGGATAGAATATGTAATCATAAACCGCCCCGCCTCCTCCTCCCACCCCTGCCCCGCCTAGCCCGCCATGCCCGGCTCCGCTGGTATATGAGCCTTTCCCAGCTCCGTTGCCGCCTCCGTAATTCACACCGCCGGTATAACCAAGACCGTCCAGATATACCATGGAGCCGGGTTGCAGGTCCCAATCGCCGGTGACGTTAAGCGACAGCCAGTTTAGCCGCTGCGTACTATTGGGACGGTGCATCAGCTTGGAACCGGAATACATTACAAAATCTCCATTGACCGATATATTATTTGCCGTAAGCGAGGAGTTGTTCGGCAGAGTAAATGGCCCTGGGAAAATGAGAGCCGTCGCGGACATCTTTGAATAATCACTCATGTGAAAGTTGGAAGCGGATAAAATACTCGCAGCAGAAAGAGTCGCGCTTGGCGCTAAATAAATGTCAGCCCCGGCGGCAAGGGTTGCATAACCTGCGCTTTGAATCATAACCGCGCCGGTTGAAAGGAATATATTTGCGCCTGCAGAAAACGAACTGACGGTGACAATCGCGCCTGCACCCGCCGTAACATCACCTGTCGCCAGCGTTGTGTTATTTAAGGCAACGAAAGCTTTGGAAGAAATGTAAATATTGTTTGCTTGCACTTGCGGCAACGAAAGCGTTGCCGTCGAAGCCAGTGATATATAATTGGAAACATTCATGGAAACACCGGATAACTGAGACGATGCAACATACAGCGATTCCACCGGCACAACGTCGGTTATGCTGGTAAGTTCACCAGCCAGAACAGAGGCGCCGTCAACAATAAATTTATACGGTCCGGAATTGGAATGCAGCGCGACTGTGCCTGTGCCCCCGTTTTTTTGTCCTGTTCCCGCCGTTGCGAGTAAAATGCCACCATAATTTAGAAATGAGGTTCCGTTTAACGCAACAATTCCACCGCCTCCGCCACCCGAGCCTCCGTTAGCGGTGATAGTACCAGAGCCTGTTATAACTGCTGCCGTTATGTTGACAGTACCACCGCTGCCTCCAGCCCCGTCGGCAGCGCCATCGTTGCCGTTAACGGTTATAAGACCGTTCAGAGTTGCGTTGCCGTTGGCTGTCATAATCAGCGCGCCACCACCCGCGCCGCCCGTTCCGCCGCTGCCGCCATAGTATATTCCGCCACCGCCACCGCTTCCCAATTCAACAGGATTGACTGCGCTATCGTAGGGCAACCCTGAGGTACCGTATGAAGGCGAACCTGCCCCGCCATGTCCGCCGCCATATCTGGGGACAGTGCCTTTGCCGGGACCATAGCCGGGACCGTCGGTTGCGCCTCCAGCGTAGCCTCTGCCTACCAATGTTATCGTGGACCCCGGCTGTAAAGTGAAATCGCGGCCTATGAACAAATTCAGCCAATTTCGCTTAGTGGAGCTGTTTGAACCGTGTCTAAGCTGCGCGCCAGTCAGCATTATCAAATTACCATCGACAACTACAGGATTATTGAAACTAGCCATAGCACCCATCGCCAACGTGATATCGCCGTGGACGGTAAGCGTGCTAAAGGCCACAGATGCGGTACCTATGAGCAGCGAACTTATTTCCACCACATCGGAAGAAATAGGGGTTGCCAATGTGGTCTTCACCCTGCCGCCATCTATGGTAACTGAATAACCGGCGGCAAGGCCTTTACGTTCGCTTATTATACCTGCGCCGCCATTTTGGGAGCCTGTGCCACCCATTACAGATTTTGAACCGGCAAAACTGTAAGTTGCAGAAGCGGAAAGAACCACAAAGCCTCCCCCTCCTCCGCCGCCAGCAGTTCCACCACCATTTCCACCATTTGCCGTAACTGTACCGTTGCCTTCGATATTTGTAGCGGAAAGAACTACTGCCCCGCCAGCGCCGCCGCCGCTTGCATAGGAACCAGTCAGTACTCCACCGTTACCTCCATTGGCGGCAATCAAACCGTTAAGCCGTGCCGTTCCCCCAACGTTGGCGGTCAATAACCCGCCACCAGCGCCGCCCTTTACGTTTGAATTTTCTCCGCTGCCCCCACCGCCGCTACCTAAATAGTACGGTGAAAATGCCATGTCATATCCCGTACCCCCGGCACCGCCGCTGCAACTGCCGCCGTTACCGGCATGCGCGCCGCCGCCGGAACAATACGCTCCGGAGAATATTCCCTTGCCGGGACCGTTGCCGCTCGAATTTCCACCACCACCAGCGTAGCCCATGCCGGATACCGCTATCGTAGCACCCGGCTGCATAATGAAATCTCCGGCTACTGACAAAGTCAGCCAGTTGCGTTTTGTGGTGCTGTTGGAACCGTGCCTAAGCCACGCGCCGGTTCCCATAGTAAAGTTACCGCCAACAGTTAGCGGACGGTTGAATGCGCCTACTGTTCCGTATAATAGCGTTACGTCCCCGGTCACCGTGAATGTGCTGGCGCTAATAGCCGCCGTTGCTACGGTGAGCGAAGCCAAAGTGGACTCAGTTGGAATGTCGGACCAAGCGCCCGCCATGGTGGGTCCGCCGTCCACAGTGGCATTATAGCCATCACCATTTCCTCTGCGTTCAAAAACAATTCCTGCGCCGCCATTTTGATAACCTGTGCCGGGAATAGCAGTTTTTCTGCCGGTGAAACCATAGTTCCCAGAGGATTTCAACAAAATTATACCGCCCGCACCGCCCCCGCCGCCAGATGTCGCGTTCCCGCCATCAACGCGTATGATGCCGGAACCAGTTATGGTGTTGGCGGAAATATTTATACTGCCGCCAGCTCCAGCGCCGCCGCTGTTGCCAACGTTATTGCCGCGGGCTGTTATAAAACCGTTCAGGTTCACGTTGCCGCTCACTGTCAGAATCATTGCTCCGGCACCGGCTCCACCCGGACCATTTATACCCCCACCTCCACCACTACCGAAGTCTTGAGGGTCGAAGCCATTATCATAAGCAATACCCCCAGCCATACCAGATTGGGAATTCCCGCCATAACCTATATGTCCTCCGCCACTGGCGTTGCCCGAACCACCCAGACCTTTGCCCGGTCCATTGCCGTCGGCAGTTGCTGCGCCGCGAGCGTAACCGCGACCATCCATATATATGGTTGTTCCAGATTGTAAATCCATATTGCCCGCTACGGAGAGAGTTATCATGTTTGTGCGTAATGAAATATTACCAGCATGTTCAAGTTGCGAAGAACTGGCAATAGTCATATTCCCACCGACGGAAATAGGACGGTTAAACTGAACTTTGGAACCATTGGAAAGGTTACAATCGGTGTGTATCGTAAGTGTACTTAGGACAACAGCCGCTGTGGCTATGGATAAGGAATCCAAACTATAAATTGCAGATACTGGTGTTTGCCCTCCGGGTCTTGGTGAACCGCCATCGAAGGACAATGAATAGTATGATTCAGAGGAACTCTTTTTTAGTATTGGCCCAGTTGCTCCAGATTGCCAGCCAGTACCGGGATATGCCTGCAAAATACCGGTAAATTGATAGGAATTATCGGCGGAAAGCATAACGTAGCCTGCAGACCCACCGCCTGTGTTTGCGTTGCCGCTATTGCCGCCATTAGTTCGCAAAATGCCGGTACCGGAAATTGTGGAAGCGCGAATGTTTATAGCGCCGCCACCGCCGCCACCGCCTGATGAACCACCTTTAGCACCATTGGCAGTTATGAGTCCGTCAAACGTGGCTGTGCCACCAATAACGGCGATGAATGCGCCGCCGCCACGTCCGCCACCATTGGCCGCCCCACTGCCGATAGTAGCTGGATTGGACCAATTACCGTAAGGGGTTCCTCCGGAACTATCTGTACCTGCGCCACCATAACCGGCATGACCGGCACCCGCAACATTGCTTGGACCACTTACACTGGCTCCCGGACCATTTCCGCTGGCACCGGTTGCCCCCCCTGCATAACCGGCATTGTCGAGGTAAACCGTCGCGCCGGATTGCAACAAAAAATCACCAGTGGTTATTATGCTGAGTACATATTGTTGCGTGGTTGTATTTGCAGTATGAGTAATCCGCCCGCCCGTCTCGACCGTGATGCTGGAAAAGTATAAAGATAAGCTTGAGTTTTCTTCGAGCGTAGCTTTGTTCTTAACAGTCAATGCGCCACAGTCGACGACAGTTCCGGTAGACAGTCTCAATGTGGGAGAATTAGTTCTGCCAAGCACCAGTGTTTTGAAACTTATCGCTGCATCAGAAGCCAATGCCAGCACAATGGTGTTGCTGTCTATCACAACATCATCATCAATGGTTGGAACAATTCCCGCATTCCAATTGGTTGGGGTATTCCAATTTCCGTCACCGGCACTGCCAACCCACTGAATGTTTGCGGCGAATGCTTTTGTGGATAGTAGCAGGAAAAATACAAAAACGGAGGCCCTAAACAAAAAAACAGGCTCCGCACACTTTATTTTGCAGAGTATCGATTTTGGCTGCACATCTGCCAAAGCGCAAGACTCCGTCTGGAATTCCCGTAATGTGTTCGTATTAGTCATCCCTTCACCCAAACAAAATGTATGAAAAATCCCCTTCGTTGTCAATAAAAATGGCGGCGGTGGTTAAAACATCTCCTGCTGGGCGGGGTCTAGCCATGCGAGAGTCATGACCTTGCGTTCGGTGAACGGGCCGAAGCGGGTGCAGTCGCATTCATAAGTTTCGGCGCTGCGGCCCAAGCCTAAATCTAAGCCGGATATTTCGCCTTTGTATTGGTCGCCGGAACGGTAGGCGTAGCATAGCGGGCTGTCAAACGGGATGCCACGACCACGCAGGAATGGTTTCCGTCTCACCGCATCGGAAAAGACCGCGTATTTGACCTGAAGCGCATGCGGTTTTAACGCCAGTTTCTTGCCGTCGTTGAGCGTTACTTCTTTCGGCATCCGCTTGCAACCGTCGTCGGCCAGCGTGAACATCGTCTCTTCCTGCTCTTGCGTGATGCCTTTGGGCGGTTCGGCTACCACAAACGCGCATGGACGTTGGTTCACGTGGACATACCACATCGCCGTGGCTTCCTGCGATACTACATGCTCGTGGGCAAGCTGATTGACCAATGCCAGACTCGGTTTTTCGTCCCGGACACGCTCTATAAACTTGTCGCACAGGAACAATAGCCAGAGCGCGCCCTCGTAGGCCTGCTTTTCCTGCGGTTTCAGATTGAAAGAAGGTGGTGCGTCCGAACCACTAAACGGGCTGACACACTCGTGGTACGGATTCAGGAAGTGCATTATCTCGTGGGCGATGCTCAAACGCTGTCGGGTAAGCGGCATTCCTTTGTAGACCCACATCGCGTTTTTGTTCTTGTCCAGCCATGCACAGGCCGTAACGAAAGTCTTGTGGTACTCTGGGTCCGTAGTGTTGGGATTGTCGAAATAGTTTATGACGATGCCCAGCCGTTTGGCGACGCTCTCCACGTCGACCGGCACGCTGTCAAGTTTGAACCGTGTTATAAGTTCCCGCGCGTATTCGTAAGGCCTCACCGCCCCCATAACGCCCCCTATTTCCCGTCTTTTTCGCTCCTGAGCAGGGTTTTGAGCATATCCTGCATTATCTTTCTGCCTTTCGGCGAAAGCTGTTCATACCCCCTGAATATGCACCCTGCCTCCTTTTTGACCGCCATCTCCGGACTGGCGTATCCGGCTTCTTTCAAAAGCACCTCTATCGGTAACTCAAACGCGTCCGCCAGTTTCTGCATTACCTTCAGCGTCGGGATATTTTTCTTGCCGCTTTCAAGCTGCGACAGGTAAGCATTGGAAACCTCGTCCTTGGTTCGCTCCTGAATATCCCGCAACGACCACCGTCGTTCATCCCTAAGTTCGTGCAGGTATTTGCCGAATTTGATGGATTGCGGCGTAATTTTGTCATCGCCCATAGCGTTTTGCTCCTTTTGGCATTTTTACAGTGTTCTATTGTCAGTATAGCCCGTTCAGCTAACATTTGCAAGCACTTTCTTGCGCAAAGCATTGACAAGAGGTGTGCGCGGGTGATACGCTACTATTAGTAAGCGGACGCACGCAATCCAACAAAAGGAGGCACACATGGTCAAGGTTTCGGTCAGTATGCGCAGGTTCCGGCAGCTGCTTGCCGAGAAGAACATTTCGCAGAACCGCCTTGCGCGGCGGGCGGGACTCACGTCGGGATATATGTCGCAGATACTCAACGGCGCGCGTAACCCGTCGGCCCGCGCACGAAAGAAGCTGCTGGACACGATAAACCGGTCGCAGCGCGCAAAAGGATTGAAGGAATATGCCTTCGATGACCTCTTCGCAGTCGGACGATAACGAGTATCCCGCTTCCGAGGGGTGGACGGCGGAAGCGCAGCGGCAGTTTGACGCCGGACTTCGCATACTGGCGCGGATGATAGCCGCCGACATTATAAAGAAAAGGAGCCAAGTTCATGTTTCAGAAAGCGCGGAAAACGCAGAGCCGCCTAAGATTGGCGGTTGAAGGTCCGGCGGGCGCGGGCAAGACTTACAGCTCGCTGATACTCGCGAAATCGCTCTCGGCGAAGGTGGCGGTGATAGATACCGAACACGGTTCGGCCAGTTTATACGCGGACAGGTTTGACTTCGACGTAACCGAGCTTCGCCCGCCGTATACGCCGGAATCGTACATGGATGCCATCAAGGCGGCGCAGCAGGCGGGGTATGGCGTATGCGTGATAGACAGCCTTTCCCACGAATGGACCGGCGAGGGCGGGTGTCTGAGCATCGTGGACGCGCTCGGTAAAGGTTTCACGGGGTGGAAGAACGTAACCCCGCGCCACGAACGGCTTATCAACGCGATTTTGCAGAGCGATATGCACATTATCGCCACGATGCGCTCGAAGTCCGAATATGCCGTCGAGACCAATCTCAAAGGCCAAGCGGTTCCAAAGAAAATCGGCATGGCACCTGTCCAGCGCGACAGCGTGGAGTACGAGTTCACCGTCGTGTTCACGCTCAACCAAAACCATTACGCCGCCGTGAGCAAGGACAGGACCAGTCTGTTTGACGGCAAGGACTTTCCGATTACCGAAGACACCGGCAAGGCGTTGCTGGCATGGCTGAGCGCTGGTGCGAAGCCGGAACCGAAACCTACGCCCGCGCCGGAGGCCAGCGAGCAGTTGACCGCCAAAGGCGTCCTTGAGGAAGTGAAATCCCGCGAAACCGAGAATGGCAAGAAATACGGCCTCAAACTGGCGGGGGTCGCCAAAGTGTTCATCACGCACAGCGCGGCAGCGGCGGAACGCGCCATCGGGTTTGTCGGCAAGGCGGTCATCATCACCTACAAAGAGTCCGTCAAGGACGGCAAGAAGCAGTACGACATGCTCGGATTCGAAGAATCCAAATAACGGAGGAAGTCATGAAACTGGACTACGAAGTGGACAAGAACGCAGGCGTATTCACCCCGCTCCCGCCGGGCAGATA
>Ga0074195_1002887_pt1 | contig 17540 bp, 13 predicted proteins | sample EPASupsiteHSE623_FD_64525 | JGI IMG/M metagenome (GOLD analysis project Ga0074195, IMG submission 64525) | Bioremediated contaminated groundwater from EPA Superfund site, New Mexico - Sample HSE6-23 | ecosystem: Environmental > Aquatic > Deep subsurface > Groundwater > Contaminated ...
CACGATCAGCGGCCCGCCATAGGCAACCTCGGGATCCTCGTCCTCGAGCACCCGGATGGACCCTTGCGAGTCCTTGACCTGGACAATCGGCCCGCCGGGAAGAAAAAGCCCAGAGATCTGGACCGCATCGGTCAGGGCGCCCCCGCCGTTGTTGCGCAGATCGAGGATGAGGCCGCCAATCTTCTGCCGCTTCAGCTTGGCCAGTTCCGCTATGGTGTCATCGCTGACGTTCCGGCTTTCCTTGCCATTGCTCTGGGCCACGAAATCCCGGTAAAAACTGGGGATGCGCAGATACCCGAAGGCGGTTTTGCCGGTTTTTACCACCGTGGACTTGACGTAGGTTTCCTCGATCCGGACCACGTCGCGAATAATCGGGATGATCCGCTTGGTGCTATCGGGTTTCTGCACGGTCAATCGCACCTCGGTTCCCTTGGGACCCCGGATGAGGCTGACCGCTTCCCGGATCCGCATCTCCGAAATATCGACCGGCTCGCCGTTTTTTTCGGCAACGGCCAGGATGGTGTCCTCGGCCTGCAGTTGACCCTGCTTTTCGGCCGCGCTGCCGGGAATGATCCGGACCACCTTGATCAATCCCTCGTCTTCCCGCAGCAGTGCTCCGATCCCTTCAAGGGAGCCGCTCATCTGGATGTCGAAATCTTCTTTGGACGTGGGGGCCATGTAATCGGAGTGCGGATCATAGGCCCTGGCCACCGCGTCGAAATAACGGTCGTAGTGATCCTGCCGGGACTGATGCGCCAGCCGGTTCAATGCCCGATGGGTGGACTCGCGGACCTTTGTGATCGCCGCCTTCATTTCCGCCGGATGGTATTTTGGATGGATGTTTTTCAACAGCTCCGGCTGCTGTTTGCCCTTGTTCTCGAGAAGATCGAAGTACGAATCGAGCACCTGCATCTTCAGGGACAGACGCCAGCGATCCTGAAGTCCCTCGGCATTGGTGGCGAATTCCAGTTTCTTGGGATCGATTTCGAGGTACTCCTTGGTATCAAAATCAAACCCCTGGTCCAGAAGCGGGTCGATCATTTTCTCCACTTGATCGATCCGGTCGTTGAGCAGGGTCATGCCGGCATCGGCCAGGACCACCTTGCCCCTGCTCAGTTCGTCGTCAATGTAATCGGCAAAGGCATTGAGCTGCTTGACGTCGGACTGGAGCAAAAATCGTTTCCGCGGATCGAGCTGGCGAAGATAGAGGTCAAAAGCCCGGCGGGAGAGGCCGTCATCCAGGGGGTGATGGCTGAAATGCTGGGCCGGCAGCTGCTGGCTGAGCATCAGGGCGATCAGTTGGTTGCGGTCGGCGTTGAACTCCTCGGGCGCTGCCTTCTTGGCCAGGCACTCCGTGGTCAGGAGCAGCAGAAGCAGGAGAGAGGCGGTTGTGGAGAGCCAAATGTTCCGGGTGGAGAATCGGGTAGGGTGTGTCATGTCGGTCGGGATGTGAGATCCGGGGGCAAGAAGGATGAGAGGGGGCAATAATAAGGGCCGGGTTCGGTGTATAATCAGTATGGGCTCACGAGCTTGTCGGCGCTGGCCATCGCATGCATGATATCGTACATGTTGGAGATCTGGCCGACCTGAATGGCGGATTTCAATTTAAAATAGTCCAGGCAGGTGCCGCAGGCGAGGATTTCGACCCCTTGGGCCTGCAACTGCTTCAGGGCGTCCAAGGCGCCTGAGGTGGCGGCCACCAGTTTGACGCCGCTGTTGTACAGGAGGATCTTTTCAGGCAGCGGGCTGACATCCTTGATGGTCTGGATATAGGTCTGGAGCAGGGCCCATCCCAGTTCCTCGCTGCCCCGGCCCATGGAATCGGAGGAGATGACGTAGACCACTGCGGGCCCGGCCGGGACATCGCACCGGTACGCGTCCGGGTCAAAGGCCTGCTCCGCCGGATTGGCCGTTGCCGTGATGGTGACGGCAAAGCAGCCGCCGGGCCGCTCGCTGCTGGCGGCGGCATGCCCCTGGTTGCGGGCAAAGCGGAGGATGTTGTTTTTCGAGGCCTCGTTGTCGACCAGGATTTCGAGGCGGCGCGCTCCTTGCTCCAGCGCTTCCTTGGCGCGCAGAACCGGCTGGGGGCAGGGAAGCCCGAGGCAATCAAGGGTGACCTGGGTCATGTTCGGCTCCTGTTCTGGCGTGTCCGCTGGGCTGTACCCGGTGTGCCGCGCTGTTAAAGAATGATTTCCTGCCCTTCGCGGGCAAAGAAGACCTGCATGGGGCCGGTGGTTTCGGGTGCGCAGTAGGTGTGCGCCATTTGATCGATCTGGTCGTCGCTTCGTTCCGGGTCGTGGTGGAACAGGGCCAGTTGCTTCACCCCCGCCCGTTGGGCGGCGGCGATGGCATCCTCGATCGGGGTGTGGCCCCAGCCGATCTTGCCTTTTTCGTATTCCTGCCGGGTGTACTGGGCATCGTGCACCAGGAGATCGGCGCCGGTGAAGAAATTTTCCAGTACTTGGTTCTGCTCCCGGGCCGCTGCTTCACCTTCCAGCGCCATCAATTCGTCGTAGGAGGGGTGATTGGGGTCGGTGACAAAGAGGTTGCGAAAGGGTTCGGTGTCGTAGGCGGTGCAGAACACCGCGCCGCGAAAGCTGAAACGGTAGCCGAGCGCGGTGATCGGGTGGTTGATGATCGCGGTCGACAGGGTAATGCCGTCGCCGAGGTCGATCAGCGGTTCCTCCTTCAGCCGCCGGTATTCGATGGAGCTGGCCAGTTCTCCCATGTTGACGGGGAAATAGCGGTATTTCATCTGGCCGCCGACCACTGCCTCCAGGGGCTCGTCCTCGTAGGTCACCGGTCCGAAGACCTTGATGCGGGTGCCGGGGATATAGACGGGCACGAAAAAGGGAAACCCCATGATATGGTCCCAATGGGTGTGGGACAGGTAGATGTCGGTGGCAATCGGTCCCTTGGGCAAATCGTTGGCCAGCATGAAGTTGGCCAGCTCGCGGATGCCGGAACCGGCATCGATGATAATGTGGCGGTTGACTTCCGGAAAACGTAGCTCGATGCAGGCGGTGTTGCCGCCGTACTTCATCGTTTTCGGCCCCGGACAGGGGATGGAACCGCGGACCCCCCAGAATTTCACCTTGATCATGCCCGTCTCCTTTGAGGTGGAATGCCGCCGCCCTTCAGACTTTAAGAAAAATTTCCGCCTTCGCGATTTCCGCATCAACCGCTGCGGAAAGTCCGGCAACGGCGCTCCACTCCAAGCCGCACAGATCGAGGAGCGAGGGCAGCTGGCTTTCGTCGGGATGCCGGTTGCCGGCGAAGCCAATGTCGAACAGGCAGATATAAAAATCGGCCAGGGCCACCGTGGCCACCAGGGCCTGATGGTCCGGCTCGGCGCGTTCCGGCGCATGGTGGTGACAGATGGCGTCGGTGATCACCGCATTGAGCTTCCACTTGGAGGCGATCATCTCGCCGATTTCCTCGTGGTCGATTTCCAGGTATTTCTTTTCCAGGCGCACCAGCGGTTCCTGTTCTCTTTTCGCCCGGGTCAGCACCTCGATATACTCGTCGCCAAAGGGAATTTTGCCGAGATCGTGCAGCAGTCCGGCGACAAAATACTCCTCCCGCTCCGGCACCGGCAGGCCGCGTTCAGCGGCGAGCAGCTTGGCCATGACCCCCACGCCGATGGAATGGGCCCAGAAATCCTTGATCGGCAGGGCCTTCGATTTCTTGGCCTGCCCCACGCAGCGGATGATGGCGGTCGACAGGGCCAGATTCTTCACCGTGTTCAGCCCCAGCATGATGATCGCCCGGGTCAGCGAGGTGACCTGGTTCACCAGGGAATAGTAGGCCGAATTGATCAGCTTGAGGACTTGTCCAGTGAGGACCGGGTCAAGAGAGATGACCTTGTTGAGGTCGTTGGGCGAGGTATCCGTCCGGCTACAGATTTCCAGAACCTTGCTGACCGTGGTGGACAGACTTGGCATTTTATCAACAAAAACGCGAATCTTGTCCAGTTTTGTCTTTCGTTCGTTCATCGAGACAATACAGTGAAGGGACTGTGGGCAAGGAACGCCGGGGTTCTTTGCAATCCGGCTATAATAAATGAAGGAAGGGGGCAGGTCAAGCAGACGTTCGGTTTTTGCCGCCTTGATTAACACCCGTGTTTTTTAAGAAAATCGTGAATGACCTCTTCCATCAGTTGCAACGGGGTCTGTCCGGTTTCATGGATCCGGATCCAGAGACAGCGCTGAAAGGCCCGGTGCAGATCCTCGGGGACCTGCAATTTCAATTCAACCAGCGCAGGATGGGCCGGGTGGTCAGCGGGCTGCTCTGATACGTTCATGGTACGCCACCACGTCCCGGTAGCGCAGACCCGAGCCGCCGAAAATGTCGAGGGCCGAACCCACGGTCACGTCGATGCGGCCGCGGCCGGCGATCCGGATCTGCTCGAGATCGGCGAGTGACGAGACCCCGCCGGCATAGGTGGTGGGCACCGGAACCGAGGCGGCCAGCAGGTCGAGCAGACGGGTGTCGATCCCCATGCACTTGCCTTCGACATCAACGGCGTGAACGAGGAACTCGTCGCAGAAGGCGGCCAACTCCTCCAGCACCGCCGGGCTGATCCGCAGTCCGGTAAATTTCTGCCAGCGGTCGGTGACCACATAATAGCCGTCGTCACGCCAGCGGCAGCTCAGATCGAGCACCAGGCGCTGTTTGCCGGCCAGCCGGTTCAGGTGCAGCAACCGGTCCCGGTCGAGTGCGCCGTCGTGGAAGACATGCGAGGTAACGATGAGGTGGGAGGCGCCGTGGTCGAGCCAGGCGGCAGCGTTGTCACCGGTGATGCCGCCGCCGATCTGCATGCCGCCCGGCCAGGCCGCGAGCGCCTCGCGGGCCGCTTCCCCGTTGCCTGGCCCGAGCATGATGATATGGCCGCCGCGGAGATCGTCGCGGCGATACATCTCGGCATAGTGGGAGGAGGGAAGCTCGGAGGAAAAATTGGTCCGCAGGGTGGTTTGATCGGCGGCCAGGGTGGAGCCGACAATCTGTTTCACTCTGCCTTGGTGCAGATCGATGCAGGGCCGGAAGCGCATGCTGCTGTTTCCAAAAAGAAAGGGGCCGCCAGCGTCGGCAGCCCCTGGTGTGTTCAGGCGTTACATTTCCTTGACCATCATCGTGGTCGGATCAAGGCGCAAGCCCTTGCCGCCCGACACCTGCTCGCCGCAGTTGCGGATGATGTCGAGCTGGATGGTGGCGTCATGCTCCGGCTTGAGCAGGATAATCATGTCAAAGAGATCGTCCAGCTCATGGCAGGGTGCGGGCACCCCGGCGGGCGAAACCCGGGGATCGCTGCGGTGGCAGATGGCCGAGAACCAGGCCTGCATCCCCATGTTTTCCGTCAGGTTTTTGATATCTTCCAGGGCCTCGCGGTCCGTCTTTTCAAAGTCGAAGCCGTCGACAATCAGGCAATTCGGCCGGAAAATATCCTGGAGCACCAGGTCGTTCAATCGTTCTTCCAGCCGGGAGCGGGTGAAGGCGGCGACCTTGAAGGTCATGATCATCCGGTGGCGGGCCACCATGTCCATGAGTTCATGCGGCCGGTTGACGCTATGCTCCTGAAGAATGAGCTGAAGGATATCGTCGTACCAGGTCTTGGTTTTTTCGATGGATTGACCGATGCTGACATGGATGACGCGCTTGCCCCGGAGGATGGCGTCGAGTGCGATCTGCACCAGCAGCGCGGTTTTGCCAAGGCCGGCTCTGGCCATGACCAGGCCCATCTGATTGTTTTCCCTGCCCACATTGAGAACCCGCAGCGGGTTCTGTTGGACTAGCGGTTCGTATCCCATACTCTACCTCGTTCGTTTAATGCTCTCGTTTGGTTCGTGGTCACCGGCCGGCGGCTTGGTCACGCGTCCTTCTTCTGGGCGGCGAAGGCCTTGATCAGTTCTTCGGCCACACCCTTGGGCACCTGCTTGTAGGTAGCGAATTCCATGGTGAATTCGGCCTTGCCCTGGGTCAGGGAGCGCAGGGTGGTGGAGTAGCCGAACATCTCGGCCAAGGGCATTTCGGCCTCGACCACGGTGTAGTTGCCCTCCTCGAAGGTGCCGATGATCACGCCGCGGCGCTGGTTGAGGCTGCCCATGACCGCGCCCTGGAACTCGGACGGCCCTTCCACCGCCACCTTCATGATCGGTTCCATGATCACCGGAATGGCCTTGGCGTAGCCCTGCTTGAATCCGCCGATGGCGGCCAGCTGGAAGGCGATGTCCGAGGAGTCGACCGCATGGAAGGAGCCGTCGTTGATCCCGACCCGGATGCCGGTGATCGGCGACCCGGTCAGCGTACCCTTCGCCAGGATTTTTTGGAAGCCCTTGTCGCAGGAGGGGATGTATTCGCGCGGGATGACGCCGCCGACGATCTGGTCGACGAATTCGTACTCGCCCTCTTCCAGCGGCTCGATGTAACCGGCCACCCGGCCGTATTGACCGGAACCGCCGGTCTGCTTCTTGTGGGTGTAATCGAACTCGGCCCGCTGGGTGATGGTTTCGCGGTAGGCCACCTGCGGCGCGCCCACCTCGACCTCGGCCTTGTATTCCCGCTTCATCCGCTCGATGTAGACCTCGAGATGGAGTTCGCCCATGCCGGAGATGATGGTTTCGTTGGTCTCGTGATCAACAAAGGTCTTGAAGGTGGGGTCTTCCTTGGTGAACCGGTTCAGGGCCTTGGACATGTTGATCTGGGCCTTGTTGTCCACCGGCTTGATCGCCAGCGAAATAACCGGGGCCGGGACATGCATCGAACTCATCGACCAGTTCAGGCCCGGGCTGCAGAAGGTGTCGCCGGAGGCGCAATCGATGCCGAACAGGGCGACGATATCGCCGGAGCCGGCGCCATCGATTTCTTCCATGTCATTGGCGTGCATGCGCACCAAGCGGCCGACCTTGGCCTTCTTGCCGGTGCGGCTGTTGACGATGGTGTCGCCTTTCTGGATCATGCCCTGATAGGTGCGGATATAGGTCAGCTGGCCGTAGCGGCCGTCCTCCAGCTTGAAGGCCAGGGCCACCAGCGGATCGTTGGGATTATTGCTGACCACCACCTCGCTCTCGTTCTGATCGAGGTCCAGGGCGGTGTTCTCGACATCGGTCGGACAGGGGAGATAGGCGTTGACCGCGTCGAGGAGCAGTTGCACCCCCTTGTTCTTGTAGGCCGAGCCGATCATGACCGGGGTCAGTTCCAGGCTCAGGGTGCCCCGGCGGATGGCGTCGTGAATCATGACCTCCGGAATCTCCCCTTCCTCCAGCATGGCTTCCATCAGCTCATCAGAGAACATGGACACCGCGTCCAGGAGTTCTTCTCGCTTGGCCTCGGCTTCGTCCTTCAGGTCGGCGGGGATCTCAGCGTAGCGGATCGTTTCGCCCTGGTCGCCGTCGAAATAGACCGCCTTCATGCTCACCAGGTCCACCATGCCCGCGAGATCGCTTTCCAGGCCGATGGGCAACTGGATCATCACCGCGTTCAGGTCCAGCTTGTCGCGCAGTTGCTGGGTGACCCGGTAGGGATTGGCGCCGGTGCGGTCGCATTTGTTGATGAAGGCGATGCGGGGTACCTTGTAGCGGGTCATCTGGCGGTTGACGGTGATCGACTGGGACTGGACGCCGCCCACCGAACAGAGAATCAGCACCGCCCCGTCGAGGACGCGCAGGGCGCGCTCGACCTCGATGGTGAAATCGACGTGGCCGGGGGTGTCGATGATGTTGATGTCGTAATCCTTCCACGAACAGTAGGTGGCAGCGGATTGGATGGTGATGCCGCGCTCCTTTTCCAGCTCCATGGAATCCATGGTTGCCCCTACACCGTCTTTCCCCCGGACCTCATGGATGGCATGAATCCGCTGGGTGTAAAACAAAATGCGCTCCGTCAGCGTGGTCTTGCCCGAATCGATATGGGCGCTGATGCCGATATTCCGCACGGTTGCTAAATCTTTTTTCATGACGCGTTCCTCACTGCCCGCTTTCAGTTCGCTTGTGCTTTGGTTTGTTGCGTTGTTGCATTCTTTTTGCAAATAAAAAATGGAGTTACAGCAGGTTCTGCAACTCCATGCTCAAGGCTGTGGTGGTGCTGGCAAGAAAATGGGGGGGGAGAAGGTCGTGAGGATTTACTCGGTCACCCGGAAAACACCCACCCGCAAACCTCCTGTGCCTTTGGACAACACGAGGTTTGATTTTGGCTTGCCGTAATAAAATTTATCTTTTTAGTGTATGGTTGTTGAACTGTCAACAACTTTTCGGCATATTTTTACCGGCAACGCGCGACAAAAGAAGGAGTGCACACAGGTGTTCCCGAGGGTGAGAGCGAAGCATATTGTCGTGAGGCCCGGGCAGAGGGGCCGGCTGGAAGTGTGCCAGGAGAGATTGTTGCGCGGTAATGCTGGAAGAGGGCAACGGCAAGAGGGGTTACGGTCGATCGGCGGTACGCCTCGGTTCAACTGTTGCTTGACTCGTTCTTCTTTGTTGAAGGCGCCGCTGCATCACAATATTCGGGATAGAGCACGGCTGCGCATTCTGGGCAGATTCCATGCGAGAAATCGGCGTCAGAATGATGTGTTATGTAATTTTCTATTTGAATCCAACACCCTTCATCATTTCTGATTTTCTTGCACGAAGCGCAGATGGGCAGGATGCCTTGCAATGTTTTGATCGTCTGGAGTGAATGCTGTAATTTTTTAATTAAATCCTCTCTGTCTTTTTCTAGTTTCTTTCGTATTGTTAAATCGCGAAAAGCTGTAACTGCCGATGTAATCTTGCCATGCTCGATGATTGGGCTGGAAATGATAGATACGGGGAATTCGCTGCCATCTTTTCTGGTAAAAAAATCATCAGTTGAAGAGTATTTCTCGCCTTTTTTGAATATTGAAAGCATTTGGCCATGTTCTGTTAGTTCTGTTGAGGAATTATTTCTGTGGTGAAGGGTTTTATGTATATCTTTATCTTTTAACTCATCGAATTTCCATCCGGTCAATGTTTCAGCTTCATTGTTCATGAACACGAGTGATCCTTGTTCATCGATAACATATATGCCTTCAGCGAGGCTTGATGTGATATTATATAACTTTCTTTCATTATCAATTGCTTCCTGGCGCGTTTTTTTAAGCATTGCCATATTGATATTCATTGATTTGAAGAGCGGAGATATGAGAATCAATCCAGCAAACATTAAGATTGAAATCAGAAGAGCTATTAATTCTATAGAGAAATCGAAGGGTTGTGCCTGTTGTCCTTGCATGATTTTCAAGAGTGTTGCCGATCTCCTTATAGCCATTAAAAAAATTGCCAAAGATATCAAACCCCAGGATATTGATTTCCCGGTTATATGCATGAGCCTTAATGCGACAAACGCGGCCGCGAACTGTAACAATGTGGAAATACCGACAATGGTGGCGCCTAGCATGCAGTTGCTCCTTCCGTCAGGTCGTGGTGATATCTGGCTTTACTTTTAGAAGGAATGGTTCTTACTTTTGGCAATTGATAGGTGCAATATTTTTTGTGCATCCAGGCGGGAAAAAATCGTATCCCGGTCAAAGGATGATGAACAGCAAAAAAGGCGTACAGCCGAATCTCACGGGCGGCTCGTCAATGGACGAACAATGGGTCGTTTGCATCTGCCAAGAGAGCCCTTCTTTTGCGCCGCTGACATTTTCCTAAAAAAGGATGCCACCCTTTAGCTCTCAGGTGCCGGAGCAGATTCCGCCGATTGGCCGATCAGCACTCTTATCGGTTCAACTACCCCAACTTGCAGAGAAAAATTCCTCAATCCTTGCAGGAGCTGCGGGGTGATGGTTTGTCCCTTGGGAATGATAAGCACCCCATTTTTTGCCATGATGTTCTCCGCGGCAACCATCCCGATACTGACCTGATTCACGGGCAGCCTTCGTTCCTGTTGTTCCCGCTTCTCTATCCTGAGGCTGGAAATAATGTCCAAAATTTTAAGGTTATAGACATTTTTCTGGCTTCGCATCAGCTCTACCGCTTCACTCCGCCCCAGTCCACGAAAGAGATGCCGGTCAAAATCGAGAGCGGCTTTCAAGACCTGACCGCCGGTAAGGACTTCCTCGAATTCAGCGCTGGCCATGGCGTCCGTGTATTCATCAATGCGTTTGAGCTGGAGACGAATCATCTTGGTCACATTCTCCAGGCGCGGAATTTTTTCCAGCAGCGACGCCCCAACCATCGGATGATGGTCATACATCTCCTGCTCCTCGGGGGTCAGCTCAAGGCCGCTGCATATTTTATTCAAGATGTCGCCGGGAAGAGTGATGCAGCCGATCTGCGACATCAGCGCTGCTACTTCGTACTGCCAGGGATTGGGCAGCCGCAGCGCATTCGTTATGCTGACCACATAATCCCTGCACCGCAGCCCCGCGCTGAACAGCAACGGGTTGGCAACGGCCAGCAGTTCGGAGAGCACACCGACGCACCCCATGAGGGTTTTTTGCAGCAGCTCCCTTTCGGCGATGATGAGGCGATACTGCCGCAAAGCGAGGGCCAGGGAAGTGACAAAGGTCGCCTGTGAGCAGGGTTTGGTGAGAAAGCGAAAAATCTGACCGCTGTTGACGGCCTCCATGGCGGTTTCCTGGTCGGCGTTGCCGGTGAGCATCAGGCGCACTGTTTCCGGGTAGATGTCCTTGACCAGGGACAACAGTTCCACGCCATTCATGCCGGGCATCCGCATATCGGAGACGATGACGGCAAAGGGGCCGTCCTCCTTGAGTCTCCGCAGGGCTGTCTCCCCGTTCTCGGCCGTTTGCAGGGTGAAACGGCCACGCAGTTGCCGCTGGATCGAGTGGAGAATGTTCGGCTCGTCGTCGACAAAGAGAATTTTTTCGGTCATAGAATTCTCCTAGATTTTCATTTGCCGGCAGAGTTTCAACCAATGCGCGAAGCGATCACCGACCCCGGCCTGTTCAAGATACGGCATGTTGAGCACAGGCGATCCGAAATGCTGGTCAGGATGGAGCATATGATAGATGGTATCGGCGGCATGAACGATAACCGCCGGACAGAAGGAGGGATTCGGATAAAGCTCCAGTCGATGATGAAACACGGCCGCTTCGACCACGCTTCCCGGCAATCCCCATAAACCGAGCAGATACCCGCCGGCGTCACCGTGGGTGGCATTGAGGATGTGCTGCTCCGCCTGATACATTGGCAGGTGGTGTTCGCCGGCCCATGCGATGGTCTCGGCATATTGTTCCGGAAGGCAGGCAAAAAGCAATAGCTTCCCGATGTCATGCATGAAGCCGGCGATAAAGACGTTGTCGGGCAGTTCTTTGGAACCGGTCTCTTCCTGGGCGATCTTTTTGGCAAAGGCGGCCACCCCCATGCTGTGGTGCCACAGGGCGTGCACGGAAAACGATGCGGCGGTCACCGGACGCATCTCGGTAAAAACGCCCACGCTCAGGACCAGTGCTCTCACGGTGTCCAATCCCAGCAGATTGACCGCTCTGGCAATGCAGTCGATATTTTTATAGAGTCCAAAAAAGGCGGAATTCACGAGCTGCAGGACCTTGGCGCTCATGGCCAGATCCTGTTCAAGGATCGCGGCGATATCCGCAAGCGAGCATTCGGGCTCTCGTAGCTTTCGTTGCAGCTGTGCATACACTGCCGGCAAGCTGGGAAGGCTCCCTATGCGTGTCGCCAATGATTGCAGGTGGTCGTGCCGCATCAGGCTCTGCAGGGCGCACGCCCGGATCAAAACCCCTTTGAGCGTTTCCGGATCAGAAGGTTTGGCGATGTACTGATGCACGACCCCCACGGTTCGCAGAATCGCTTCCTCGTCCGCCTGCCCGGTGAGCATGATGCGAATGGTCTGCGGAAATTTTTCCTGAACAATGGCCAGCAGTTCCGCGCCGTCCATGCCCGGCATCCGCATATCGGAAACAATGACATCCACTTGGTGCGCGGCGAGGCTTGCCAGCGCCTCTTCCCCGCTTTCCACGAAATAGAAATCCATGTCCTGACGGAGGGGCCGCATCATTCTTTGCAGTCCCGCAAGAATGTTGGGTTCGTCATCCACAAAAAGGATCGTTTTCTTGGTCATGGAATCACCTGCTTGAGAGAAAATGTTGTGGCTGCCTGCATGCGGAACCACTGCCTTCAATGCAGAGGCAACTGGATGATGAAGGTCGTTCCTTTGCCGGCCTCTGTCTCGAAACGCAACATCCCTTGGTGTTTATCGACCACCACGCTACGGGCAATGGCCAATCCCTGGCCAGTGCCCTTGCCCACTTTTTTGGTGGTAAAGAACGGATCGAAGATGCGGTCCTGGACGGCTTCGGGGATGCCGCCGCCGGTGTCCGCTATGCGGATCTCCATCCAGTCTTCGTTCGTTCGGGTCGACACCATGATCACCCCCTTGCCCAGCTTGCCGTTCCCGGTGAAATCACCGATGGCGTGGGCGGCGTTGACGATGATGTTGAGAAACACCTGGTTGAGTTCGCCGGGCAGGCAGAGGAGCAGCGGCAGGTCAGTTGCCAGCCGGGTTTCCACCTCCGCCACGTATTTCCACTCATTGCGGCTGACGGTGATGGTGCTTTCCAGGGCCCGGTTGACATCGACATGGGTTTTTTCCTCGGAGCCGGGATGGGAAAATTCCTTCATGGCGCGGACAATGGTGGCCACCCGGTCGACCCCTTCCAAGGTCTGGGCGATGGTCGTTGGTATTTCCTCGAGCAGAAAATCGACATCGGCCTCTTCCCGGGCCGTAGCCAGCTCCCGGGCCAAACCGGCGGCGGGCTCGTCCTGTTGCACCGCGTGCAACAGCAGCTCGCTTTTTTCGTGAACAAGGGTCAGATCACGGAAGGCGTCGCCGAGAAAGCGGACATTGTCGCCGACATACTGGATGGGCGTATTGATCTCATGGGCGATGCCGGCGGACAACTGGCCGATGGCCTCCAGTTTCTGCGCCTGCCTGAGTTCCCGTTCCGCCGCCAGGGCGTCGGTCACATCCTCGAACAGGCCGATGACAGCCTTCCCCAGCGCCCTATCGTCGTCAATGGGCGAAAAGAAGACCTTGAAGATTCGTTCGCCCTCGGCGGTGGCCAGGGTGACGGTCGATTCCCTGGCCTGACCGAAATCAAGAAACTCTTCGCCCGAGAGGTCCTTGCCCGCCGGCCGAGGTTTCCCCACCACTTGCTGGTGGAACCATAAGGCTGATTTGCCGTCAATATCAGGGAACCAGCGCCGCATCTGCCGGTTGATCTGGATCAGTTCCATCCCGGTGTTGATCATGATCACGCCGATGCGCAAGTTGTTCATGACGGAACGGAGTTTTTCCTCGGAAAGGCGCAGCGACTGCTCGATGGCCTTCAGTTCGGTGATATCGAGCCGCACCCCGACCAGCCCGGCAATCTGGCCGGCGCTGTTGGTAAAGGTCGCCTTGTGGGTTATGCTGATCCACGGCGTGCCATCGGGATAGGTCATGGTGGTTTCATACCGCTGCACCCCGCCGGTGCGCAGCAGTTGCCCATCCTTTTCCAGCACTGTCTTGGCCAGTCGAGAGACATGAATATCCGCCGCCGTCTTGCCGACAATGGCGTGCCGGGGCAGGCCGATGACCTCCTCGTAGCTGCGATTGACGCCCTGAAACACGCCGTTGGCGTCCTTATAGGAAATAGGCACCGGGATGGCGTCGAGCAGGGTTTGCAGGAAATGGAGCTGCTCGTTGAGGGTTTCGGTCCGCTGGGCGACCTCTTGCTCCAGGAGGATGGAGTGATAGATGGCCTGCAGCTCGGCCTGGCGCCGCCGCAGAGCGTTTTCCACCGCGATCAGTACCTGGTTGCGGGTGAAGGGCTTGGTGATGTAACCGTAGACGCCGAGGGCCAGCACTTCCCGGGCCTGTTCGATGTTGTCGATGATGGTCACCATGACCACCCCTGTTCGCGGGTGCTCCTTTTTGATATGCCGGATCAGGTCGATGCCGGATTCTCCCGGCATCTCCTGGTCGGTCAACACCAGATCAACCGGCATCTCCCGCAAGATCTTCCTGGCCGAGGCGACATCCTCCGCGAGGACGCACGGATAGCCGCAATCCTCGAGAATGTTGGCGAGCAGGTGGCGGATTTGTGGTTCATCGTCAACAACAAGGATCGGATTCATGGCGTCATCGGGGGCGCGGTTCATGGGCAGGTTCCTGTTCTTCTGTCAGAATCTTGCGTAGTTGTCTCAAAAGCTCCGAATGGAGCAGCGGTTTCGTCAGCAGGCCCTGAAACCCTTGCTGCTTGGCCTGTTCCTCGGTCAGGAGACGGGTGTAGCCGGTCATGAGGAGCACGGGCAGCCCCGGCCGGATGGCCATCATCCGCAACCCCATCCGGTCGCCGGTCATCCCGGGCATGGTCACGTCGGTCAGCACCAGGTCAAAGGCGGCGGGTTCGTGCTCGAATACGGTCAGGGCGTCAAGCGGATCGTTGTGCACCGTGACCCGGTATCCCTGCTGCTGGAGGAATTGGAGATAAAATTTGCCCAGCACCGGTTCATCGTCCACCAGCAGGATGTGTTCGCCGTGCCCCACCGGGAGTTCGGTGGCCGTGGTCTCCGGCTCGGCCATCTTCTGCGCGACAACCGGCAGGTAAAGGGTAAATGTTGACCCTTGGCCGGGAATGGAATCGACCATGATGTCGCCAGCGTATTGCTTGACGATGCCATGGACCACGGCGAGACCAAGGCCTGTGCCTTCGCCGAGATTCTTGGTGGTGAAATAGGGATCGAAAATCGAGGCCAGGATCTCCGGGGTCATGCCGCAGCCGGTGTCGCCGACCTGCAGGCGCAGGTGGGGGCCGGGCAGGAGGTCGGGGTGCTCGGCGAAAAAGGAGGGCGGTGGCGTCACCTGATCGACGGTCACGGTCAGCTCGCCGCCGCCCGGTTCCATGGCATGGCTGGCGTTGACGCACAGGTTCATGATGATCTGATGGATTTGGGTGGGGTCGGCCAGGACCGGGTCAACCCGATTGTCGATCGAGGTTTTCAGCGCCACCGTGGTGGGCAGGGTGGAACGCAGCAGCTTGAGCGCCTCCTTGACCACCAGGGGCACCTGCAGCGGCTGCAAATCGGCGTCCTGGCGGCGGCTGAAGGTCAGGATCTGGCGGACCAGCTCCGTGGCCCGCATGCCCGCCGAGGCGACTTCCTGCAGGTAGTCCTGAATCACCGGCAGTTCCCTGGTCTTCATCCGCGCCAAATCGGCGTAACCCAGGATGCCGGAGAGGATATTGTTGAAGTCATGGGCGATGCCCCCCGCCAGCGTGCCCAGGGATTCCATTTTCTGCGCCTGCCGCAGTTGCCGCTCCAGCGAGAGACGCTCGGTGATGTCGTCGGCCACCACCACCACGTTGAGGACCGCGCCGGCGTCGTCCAGAATAGGGCGGGCGAAGAGCGACACAGTCCGGCCCGTGGAACTTGTCTTGATCCGATGGGCGGGAGCGCCGCTGGTGAGCGCTTGCATTGACGGGCAGTCCGGACATGCCTTCGGCAGCAGGTCAAAGGGTTCGTAACAGTGCTTTTCCAGGGACGGGGGGGCGCCCTCGTGGGCTTGCTCCCGTGCCGTTCTGTTCTCCCAGACGATCCGCAGGTTGCGATCCAGCACCACCACCTGGCTATTGAGGCTGTCCAGGGTGGTGCGCAGCAGTTGTTCCGACCGGCGCAGGTCTTCCCGGATCTGCCGGGCCTCGGTGATGTTGACCGCGATCGTCAGTTCGCAATCATGGTGTTCGCGCCAGGTGATGGGCGCCTTGAACAGCCGGAACCAGAGCTGGGTGCCATCCGCCAGGGTAAAGGATTGCACCCCCATGTGCCGGGCCTGTGCATCCGCCTCTTCGGGGGCAAACGGCGCCCCGTCGTGCTCAATGGTCCCACCCCAGGCGCCCGGCCCCAGTTCGTCGTCGCTTTTCCCCAGCAAATGGCCGGCGGTGGTGTCGAACAGGTTCGCCGTGGACCGGTTCGCCAGGACGTAACGGCCGGCGGCGTCCTTGATGAACAGACAGTTGGGCGAGGTGTCAAAGATGAGCCGGATGCGGTTTTCGCTCATGGTCGCCGCTGCCTCGGCCTTTCTTCTCGTGGTGACGTCCAGATTGGCGGCCACCCCGCCCTCGATCTGCCCCTGGTCGTTTTCCAGCGGCGCGGTGAAATTGAGGATATATCGTTGCTCGCCATCGGCAGCTTCCACTTCCAGGAGCTCATCGCGGATGGTCTGCCGCTCGCGGACGCTCCGTACGATCGCCCAATCCGCCGGCGCGATCAGTTCCGGCGACGGGAACCGTCGTGCCTTGAACATCCCTTGCCGGAGCGTGGTGCCCGGTTCCAGGCCCCAGATCCGGTAGCCTTCGGGATTGCCCCGCAATAAACGGCCCTTGCTGTCGGCCAGCCACAATCCCAGGGGGACCATTTCAAACAGCTTTTCAAAGAGGCCCTCGCTTCTCGAGCGGCCTTCCTCGGCGTCCTTGCGGGAGGTGATGTTTTCATGGGCGACCACGACCCGCCGTTGTCCCGGTTCGGCGAAGGGGGTGACGCGAAGATGAAACCAGCGCTGTTCCTCCGGGCCGTGGCAGGGATATTCCATTTCAAAGGTCTCGCTTTCGCCCTCGATGACCGCGCGGATGCCCGCCGCCGCCCTGGCCGCGGTGGCCGCATCCTCGCCGGTCGCGGCGGCGCAGATGTCGAGATACCGGGCGCCCGCGCCGGCCGTTGCGGGGACACCGTGGTTGCGCCGGCCGAAATCGCTCCAGGCCTTGTTGACGGCCAGAATACATCCTTCGTTATCCAGAATGGCGATGTGGGCCGAGAGGGTGTCCAGGGTGGCGCGGAGAAACCGTTCGGACTCCTTGAGCTGGAGCCGGTGCCGGTGGCGCTCGCGGGAATACCGGCAGACCCGTTCCAGCACGTCGGCCGACAGCTTGCCTTTGCACACATAATCTTGCGCCCCGGCTTGGATGGCGCCGATCGCCAACTCCCGATCCTCCCGGTCGGTGAGCACGACCACCGGTATCGCTGGCGCGGCTTGGCACACCCTGGCGACCGATTCCAGGCCGTTGGCGTCCGGGAGGTGAAGGTCGAGCAGGATCAGATCGAATCGCCGGGCGGCCACCAGTTCAATGGCCTCCGTCAAGCGTGCCACCGGGGTGGCGGCAAACCGCTGCGTGACGCAGCCCATCAGGAGCGTCTCGATGTGCAGGGCGTCGGCGGGGTTATCCTCAATCAGCAAAAGGTGCAAGGCTGGCTGCATCTCCATTCTCCGGTCCGGGAAATCTCTACACGAGCGAGGAAAAAAATATTGTCTGATGACCACCCCAACGCAGCCGATTTTTCCTTGCAGTCCACCGCATTGAACTTCCGGGAGATTGCGTCACCCCGGCGCAGGCCGGGGTCCAGGAATTGCATGCGAGAGCACGGCAGGTTCTGGATTCCGGCCTGCGCCGGAATGACGGTCAGCATTGCGCACCCATTTTGGTAAAGGCCTCGACAAACAACATAGTGAACGATCTCGTTTTCTCACATGATCTCAGCCGAAAAAGAACAAAGCCGAGTCAGACAGAG
>Ga0074195_1002888_pt1 | contig 17525 bp, 17 predicted proteins | sample EPASupsiteHSE623_FD_64525 | JGI IMG/M metagenome (GOLD analysis project Ga0074195, IMG submission 64525) | Bioremediated contaminated groundwater from EPA Superfund site, New Mexico - Sample HSE6-23 | ecosystem: Environmental > Aquatic > Deep subsurface > Groundwater > Contaminated ...
CAAGGCGCGGGTTTTATCGTTCATGCGCTCAATCCAAAAACGGCCGCAGTTGGTGCGGGCGTTTTTTAATGCGCCGCTGGTTCGCTATTCGCAGGTATGTATTTGAGGCGCGGGTTAATAATTCGTGTTTTTTGTGTGGTTCGCGCCCGAATATTTCGACGATAACATCCCGCCGTCGGCGCTTGCCGAAAATCGCGTTTCCCAATTTACTAATTCGCATATTTCGTATGGTTAGCGGCTAAATCCCGTTCCCGCTTTTCAAGCGGCACTTGCGGGAATGCATGTAAACCCAAAAATCGCAATTGGGCATAACATTACCGTCCGGCGGGCCCCGCACTTTTTTGTCCGCTGATTTTTGAGCCGTTTTTTTGGTAGGTTGTAATTGCACTGTTTCGCGCCTCCATTCCAGTGATTGATTCCACAGGAAATGGTACGAAACAGTGCGCTGTTTTTGCTTTCAACTGCGATTTTTGGGTTTGTCGTCGGAAACCGACAAATCACCGACAAAATAAAAACCCCGCCGAAGCGGGGTTTTTAGATTGCAGGATCATTGTTGTTTAATGTCCGCCGTAAATTTTGTTTCGGTTGCCAACGGAGACTATCGTAATCTTCTCGCTATCATAGGAATATATTATCCGCCAATCTCCGGGCGTCCATTTATAGAGTCCGAACAAGTTATGACGCAAGGGTTTTCCTGCTTCTGGATTTTTCAGTATGCGTTTATTGATTATGTCCTTAAGTTTAACGGCAACACTATAATCCAGTTTTTCAAATTCACGCTCTGCAGAGGGATTTATTTCCAAACGCCGGTCTGTCATTTTGATTTCCGCTTATGAGCGGCCGCTATTCTTCGCCACGCCTCATCAAAAGGCACAGGTTTTTCATGCATACGGCTTTCGGCTATTTTTCCCCAGTATGCGTCCTCATCATCCATTTCCATTTCAATTTGTTTTTTCAGCATGTCGCGGATTTTAAGCGACAAAGAAATACCATCCGTCTTTGCCATCTCCACTAATACGTTGTAGAGAGGACGCTCCACACAGGCAATTACGCGAGGTTGTTTCATATAATCTCCTTCTGAATAGTGTATCAGATAATACTCATATAAGCAACACTTGTTTCAATCCGAATGCTGGAATGCCGTATATGTGAAGATGAAAGTAAAGTCAGAAGCGACCCTATGGATTGGTTGCAAACATCCAGTTGCACGGCCTTGCACACCCTTGCTGTTTGCAACCTCGTTCAACAAAGGGGACAATTGGATAAGCGAATCTCTGGCAGTTACTTCCATGCTTAAACATCGACTATCTGCCTCAAAATGGCACAAAAAATACCTTGCATTCAGGGCGAACGAGCTGTAAGGTTCACATAGAGGCAAGAATACAGAGACGCAAAACGGAGGCCGTATGACGAAGACAGAGATACACAATAGCAGATTTAGCGAGTGACAGGCGGTTGCAGTCAAATCCTGTTCCGAGCGTAAGTTATACGCAGTTTGCGGCAGACCTGCGTATAACTGGAAGATAAAACCCATTTCATGGTTGGACGCGCGCGCGGCTGCGCCGCCGGTTTTTTATTTTGATATACTTTTATTTCGTTAATACCGCAGTTTCCGCGAGACCGGGTGTGCGGGTGCTTCCATGAACGAGTTTCGTAATACCATTGCGCGCGTTTGCGTTTTTGCCGTGTCGGCGCTGTTTCTGTCCGGCGCGGTCCGGGCCGAAACGCTTGATACTTCCAACAGCGCCCTTTCCGTGGAGCTGCGCCCCGGCTGGGCTTCCGCCCCCAAAGAGGACGACCCCGATGTGCTGCTGCGCGTCAAGCGCGGCGGCGAGTTGTTCTTCATCACCGCCCTCAACCAGGACCTCGGCGACCATTACCTCGAAGCCAAGCTGAAAGACGAGATAAACTCGCTGCGCGGGCGCGGCTACACCGTCCCGGGCTCGATTGAAAAAATTTCCATCCATTCCGCCGCTTCGCTTTTTTATACCTCTTACAGCGCGGGCAGCCAGAACATAAAAATCGGCTACTTCACCTATGACGACAAGTCGTACGGCGTTTCCGCCGCCGATGTGGGCGAGGCCGAGTTCGGCGACATAGTGTTTTCCATCCGCAAAAAAGGCGAGCCCGCGCCGGTCCGCCCCGCGCCGGCGCGCGTGGCCAAGCGCGTGCGCAAACCGCGCCCGATTGCGGAAAAAACCGTTCCCGCCGCCGAAACCGCGCTGTCGTCAGCCACTCTTGCCGCCGGCGCGACGGAGCAAGTCGCCGTCTCCAGCGCCGCGCTCCTGGCCGCTGCCAGAGAGGCGCACAAAAAAGCCGCGCTCCGCCTTGAGCGGCCCGCGCCGCCGAAACCGCTGCCGCCGCCGCTGATACCGCGCCATCCGCTGCCAATCTGGGTCTGGGGCATTCTGGCCGGCTTGTGGGCGCTGGCGGCGAAGAAAGCGTCCGACACCGCGAAAAAACTTTTTTATCCCAAACTCGAGCCGCTGCCCAGGGACGTTCCGGCTGATTTTTTCTTTCCGTTCATCATAAAAAGATTCGTCCTGCCGGAGGGGGAACTGCAATACAGCGTCGTCAGCCGGCAGGGGCAGCGGCTGTCCGCGCGCTATGACCGGGGGAACGAGGCCATGCTGGCCTTCTCGGTTTACGCCATCGTCGTTTTCCACGCGCTGTGGAGCCTGGCCGCCGTTACCGGGGTGGAAAAAGCGGTTCTCGCCGCGGTGCTGCCGATACCGGGGGGAACGTTCATAGTCTCCGTGCCGGAGCTGCCGTTCGCGCTGCTGATTATACTTGCCGCGCTGAAATATTCCACCGGCACTTTCCGGCTGACCATGACCAATCACGAGGAAAAACTGCTGCTGGAGGCTTTCCCCGCCGGCGCCGAGGTTATTATAAGGGACGGCAAAGGCAAGGAGGCGGGCCTCCTCAGGCGCTCCGGCAGCAGGAACTGGCAATTTATTGACGCCGAGGGAAAACCGGTTTTCGAGCTCAAAGACGACCAGCCCAAGCTTTTATGGCTGCGCAGAATATGCGGCACGCTGGACGGTTCGCTGCGCGCGCGCTACAGCATTTTCGTCAAAGGCCTCCGCGCGGGGTTCGTGCTCAACGACCCGTCTTCGCCGGACGGTTTTCAGATACATCTCGAATACGGTTACGGGCGGCTTACGCATCCCGCGCATATAGTGGCGTGCGTTCTCTACGCTCTCGCCCGCAACCGCGAATACCCGTATCCGTGGCCCGTGTGAATTTGTGAATGGAAGTGTTTCTACACCGGCAGCAGGCCGTTGAGTAAAGTCGTGCGGGCGGAGAGAATCAGCGCCAGGCCGATGAGCGTCAGCAGCATTCCGGCGACGACTTCGGTATAGCGCACGAATCTGCGGTATTTCGACATCAGCGTAAACAGCTTGCCGACGGCGAAAGCCGCGACGATAAACGGCGCTCCCAGCCCCAGCGAAAAAACAAACAAAAGCAGAAAGCCTTTGAACGCCGTTCCCTGCGCGGCGGCCATGGCCAGAAACCCAGCCAGTATCGGCCCTATGCAGGGCGACCAGCCGAGCGCGAAGGCCGCGCCCATCAAAAACGCTCCGGCGTGCTTGGGCTTGAACCGCGAGAGGGCGAACCGTTTCTCGTACTGGAAAAATCCGATGTTGAAAAGCCCTATCGCGTGCAGCCCGAAAAATATCAGCGCCGCGCCGGCCACCGTGGTAAGCAGCCGTGTGTTGTCCGTCAGAAAGCCGGCCAGCGCGGAGGCCGACGCGCCGAGGGCCGAAAACACCGCCGCGAACCCCGCCACGAAAAGCAGCGCCGCCCGGCCCGCCTTGTGCGCCGCCTTTTCGCCGCCGGTTTTGGCCTCGTTCGCCGAAACGCCCGATATCATCGAGATATACCCCGGCAGCAGCGGGAACACGCAGGGGGTGAAAAACGCCAGCAGTCCGCCGGCGAAAGCCGAAGCTATTTCAGCGATGTGCATAAGTTGTCCTCAAGCGGGTTAAGGCGCGTCGTAAACATCCAGCTCCTCGTCGGGCAGCTTGTCCCAGCGGGCGTTGTCCGCCATGCGCAGCACTTCCGGCCAATGCCCCTGCGCCTTCAGTATCAAATCGCAGGCTTCGCGCACCGCGCCGGAACCGCCGCCCAGTTTTGTCACCACATGCGCGCATTCCTTGACTTCCCCGACCGCGTTCGCCGGCGCCACGGCCAGCCCCGCCGCTTTGAGCACCGGGATATCCGTCAAATCATCGCCGATATAGGCGGCTTCGTCGGCGCGCAGTCCGGTTTTGGCGAGAATTTCCCCGAACGGCCCCGTCTTGGAGAGAAATCCCTGATACACGAAGCGCACGCACAGCACCCGCGCGCGCTCGACGGTGCCTTCCGCCTTGCGGCCAGTTATGAGGCCCGTCGTTATCCCGAACGTGCGCAGCAGCCGCAGTCCTATGCCGTCTAGCGCGGAAAACCCCTTCAATTCATAAAAACCGCGCCCCGGCGCGGGCAGCAGGTGGATTGTGCCATCGGTCAGCACCCCGTCCACGTCCATCAGCACGATTTTTATTTTTTTAGCGCGTTCTTCCACTGAAAGCTTTTTCATATGCGTTTAGTGCCCGTTCCCAGTTTTCCAGCGTTTGACCAGCTCCAGCTCCGCGGCGCGGTGGGCGTAATTTTCCGGCTTGTGGCCGGAGTATTCCGAAAAATACCACGCGATTGTCTCCGCCATCCATTTTTTGCGGTCGGCGGATTTCCAGTCCAGCAGCGTCTCTGCTTTCATTATGCCCAGCACATAGTTGCCGGGGTGGTAATACGGCGACCAGTCCGGCGAAAACCCGTTTTTGGCCAGCCAGTCCATCGGGATGGAAACCAGTTCCGGCTTTAGCTGCATGATGAAGGCGGACAGTTCCAGCCATTCCCGCAGCGTGATGGGCGCGGTCTCGCCGAAATGGTAAATCTCGCCTTCTGCCTTCTGTTTGTGCGTCGCAAGGGTTTCAAGCGCGCGCGCGGCGTCGCCGCTCCAGATATAGCGGCGGTAGTAAAGCCCGCCGTCGGGCAGTATGACGGGCCCGCCGTCGGCCAGCCGCAGCCAGTAGGAATGCGCGCGCAGTTTCGGGTCGCGCGGGCCTATCGCGGCGGGAAACCGCGCGATGCTTACGGGAAAACAGCCCGCTTCGTGCAGCCGCAAAAACACTTTCTCCGCGTCGCGCTTGCCCTGCCCGTAGGGTTCCAGATTTCCGGCGCGTATGCGCGGGTCTTCCGGCAGCCGGTCCGCCATGCTTTCATCGAACGGCGAGGCCGCGCCCTGCAATGTCAGATGCACGTCGCCGGTGCTGCTGAAAATCCACAGGCCGGCCCTGCCCGCGAAGGCCTTGCCCGCTATTTCCGCCTCTTCGGGAGTGAAGCAGATGTTGTCCACCACCACGTCCCAGCGGGTGCGCGCCAAATCCTGCAAATCGGGGAGTGAACGGCGGTCGCCGTGTATCTGCGATATCGTGTCCGGCAAATCCGCCGACGGGCACAGGCTGGAGAAAACCGTCACCCTGTCGCCCTTTTTCGCGCGCAGCAGCGCGAACTCCCTGCCGAAAAACCGTGTTCCGCCAAGCACCAGTATTTTCATTTTTCGCACCTCTTGTCATAGGCCAGCAGCGCGATGATTGTTTTGGAATCTTTTATGCCGCCGTTTTCCGTCATTTTGAGCGCTTTGGAGAATGGCACATTGCGCACGTTTAGAAATTCGTCGTCGTCGGGTTTGGCCGGGCCCGGCTTCAAATCGCGTCCCAGATAGATATGCAGCTTCTCGTTTGAAAACGCGCAGCAGGGCCAGAAATCGAGCAGCTTTTCAATCCGCCCCGCGCGGTAGCCGGTTTCTTCCGCCAGTTCGGCGCGGGCGCGGCGCAGGGGATTGTCATTGCGTCCGTGCATCTTGCCCGCCGGAATCTCCCACGTCACCACGCCGATGGGATAGCGGAACTGGCGCACCAGCACCACCGAGCCGTCCGGCAGCACCGGCAGCACCGCCACCGCGCCGGGATGGTCTATGTATTCGCGCGTGGCGGTTTTGCCGTTCGAGAGCAGAACCTTATCCGCGTTGAAGTTCACCGCGCCGCCTTTGTATAGGCGGTTTTTGCAAATTCGCTTTTCTATTAGTTTAATAACCATAGGGTGCGCGTTGCGTCAGCACTAGATAATACCAATTTTATGAAACCCGCTGAATTCATACATCTGCACAACCATTCCGAATATTCGCTGCTGGACGGAATGCTCAAAATCGCCAACGACAAGGGCGGCGCTTCCGAATTCCTCAAATCCCTCGCGCAAAAAGGCGTCCCCGCCCTGGCGCTGACCGACCACGGCAACATGTACGGCGCGGTGGATTTCTATTTTTCGGCGCGCGAGGCCGGCATCCGCCCTATAATAGGCCTTGAGGCCTACGTCGCCAAAGGCAAGCGCACCGTGGATAACGAGCGCCGCCTCAACGGGCACATGACGCTGCTGGCGCGCGATTTCGAGGGCTACCAGAATTTGATGGCCATCAGCACCTCTTCCTTTACAGAGGGGTTTCATTATTCGCCGCGCATAGATTTGGAACTGTTGCAGCAGCATTCGAAGGGAATAATAGCGCTGTCGGGCTGCCTGCAATCCCACGTCGCGCAGCAATGCCTAAACGGCAATATAGACGAAGCCTGCCGTCTCGCCGTGCAATTGCGGGACATGCTGGGCGAGGGCAATTATTATATCGAGCTGATGGACCACGGCATCCCCGAAGAGCAGCAGGCGATGAAAGGCCTGCTGGAAGTGGCAAAGCGCACCGGCATTCCCGTAGTCGCCACCAACGATTGCCACTATCCGCGCCGCGAGGACTGGGAAGTGCACGACGTGCACCTGTGCATCTCCACCGGCCGGACGCTAGACGACCCGGACCGGCTGCGCATGACCACAAGGGAACTGTATTTCAAATCCGCCGAGGAGATGGCGCAGCTTTTCGCCCACACGCCGGAAGCGGTTTCCAACACTCTTAAAATCGCCGAGCGCTGCGCTTTTGAAATTCCGCACGGAAAGTTTATACTGCCCTCTTTCGATGTTCCCGCCTCCGAAGGCGGCCTCACCGCCGCGCAATACCTCGAGAAGCTTTGCCTTGCGGGCCTCAAGCGCAAGCTTGAATGCGAAATCCCGCAAAAGTACATGGAGCGGCTGCGCTACGAGCTTGACATCATCATCAAGATGGGCTTTCCCAGCTACTTCCTTATCGTCAGCGACTTCATCGAATGGTCTCGCGCCAACGGCGTTCCCGTCGGGCCGGGGCGCGGCAGCGGCGCTGGCTCCATCGTGGCCTGGTCGCTGGACATCACCCGCGTGGACCCTATAACCAACAGTCTGTTGTTCGAACGGTTTTTGAATCCCGACCGCGTAACCATGCCCGACCTCGACATAGATTTCGCCGACGAGGGCCGCGCCCGCGTTATCGAATACGTCCGCCGGAAATACGGCGCGCAGAACGTCGCTCAAATCATAACTTTCGGCACTATTAAAGCCAAGCTGGCGGTAAAGGACGTGGCCCGCGCTATGGCTTTCACGCCGGTCGAAGCCAACAGCCTTTCCAAGCTCATTCCAAACAGCCCCGACGCCACGATTTATAGCGCCATCCAGACGGTGCCGGAATTGCAAAAAGCCATCAGCGCCGACCCGCGCGTCAAAAAACTTTTCGACTTCGCGCAGAGGATGGAAGGCCTCAAGCGCCACACCGGCGTGCACGCGGCGGGAATAGTGATTACGCGCGAGGCGGTCAGCAAATATTCGCCGCTGGCGGTAGGCTCGCGCGAAATCGTGACCACGCAGTACGAGGGCGAAACGCTGGTCAAGCTCGGCTTGCTGAAAATGGACTTTTTGGGGCTGCGCACGCTCACTGTAATAGAAAACGCCGTGGAGATGGTGAAAAAACTGCGCGGCATCGAAATAGACATCCAGAAAATTCCGCTTGACGACGCAAAAACATACGAGCTTCTTACCGCCGGAAAAACCACCTGCGTGTTCCAGCTTGAAAGCCGCGGCATGCGCGAACTGGTGCGCAACCTGAAGCCGACGCAGTTCAGCGACATATCCGCCCTTGTGGCGCTCTACCGCCCCGGCCCGATGCAGAGCGGAATGCACGAAATGTTCGTCGACCGCAAGCACGGGCGCAAAAAAATCACCTACGACCATCCGCTGCTGGAGCCGATTTTGCAGGAGACCTACGGCACCATGATTTATCAGGAACAGGTCATGGAAGCCGCCAAGCGGCTGGCGGGGTTCACGCCCGGCGAGGCCGACGGACTGCGCAAGGCGATGGGCAAAAAGAACGTGGACGCCATGCAGAAAATGCGCGACAAGTTCATGAAAGGCTGCCACGCCAGGAACATTTCCGAAAAACTTGCGGGCAAGATATTCGACCAGATGGCGGAATTCGCGGGCTACGGCTTCAACAAATCGCATTCAGTGGCCTACGCGCTGGTGGCCTATCAGACGGCGTGGCTGAAAGCCAATTATCCCGCGGAGCTGATGACCGCCGCGCTGACCAGCGAAATAGGCCACAACGCCATCGGCTCTGAAGACAAGGAAAACCGGCTTGTAACCTATCTCGACGACGCGAAAGATATGGGCCTTGCGGTGCTTGCGCCGGACGCGCAGCATTCGCTCAAAGCTTTCAGCATCGAAAAAACCGCCGACGGCAAGGATGCCATCCGCATCGGCCTCAGCGCCGTAAAAAACGTGGGCGACGAAGCCGCCGGCGCCATCGTGGAAGCGCGCGGCAAAGGCGAACTTTTTACCACTCTTGACGAGTTGTGCGCCCGCATACATTGCCGCGCCGCCAACAAAAAAACCTTCGAATCCCTCGCCAAAGCCGGCGCGCTCGACGGGCTTTATCCCGGCGTGCCAAAAGAGGAAGCCCGCGCCAGAATGGCGGACGAAATAGATTCCGCCCTGTCCGCCGCCTCGGATTTGCACGACGAGGCGCAGTCCGGGCAGGCCAGCCTTTTCGGCGGGGAACATCTTTCCGCCTGCATTGCGCCAAAACGCGGCGGCTCCCTCGGCCCCGTAAAACCTTTAAGCGAGCATGTGCTGCTTGCCAACGAAAAAGAAGTGCTGGGATTTTACATGAGCGGACATCCGCTGGTGCGCTACCGGGCGCAGCTTAAAATGGCGGGCCCGCTCACCATCGAGCAGATAAAGGAAGGCCGCCAGCCGGGGCTTGTGCGCGTGGCGGGGCTGATTGATAAGGTGCAGAAAAAACAGTCCAAAAAAACCAAGGAGCCGTGGGCGCAATTCGAGCTTGAGGATTTGACCGACTCCATCAGCGTGAACGTGTTTCCCAAGAAGTTCAAGGAGTTGGCGGGCAACATCGCGCCCAACACCATAGTGGTGGTGTCGGGCAAACTCAATATCGAAGACGGCGACGAAAACTCCGCCCCCGAGATTTTCGCCGACGACATAATCCCGCTTTTCGAGGCGATGACGCGCTACGGGCGTTTTCTGAAACTGAATATCCCCCACGGAATCGAGGAGGAGCAGCTAAAGGCGCTGCATAAAGTCCTCGCCCACACGCGCGGCGGCATCCCGGTGTATCTGTATGTGAACACCCACCAGAAACAGCCGGTTCTGATATTATCCGAATCCATGGTGATGATAACCGAGAAGCTGCTTGAGGACATAGAAAAAATCCTGGGCCCCCACAGCTGGCTGGTAGAAACCTCGAAGGCGTAAGTTATTGGAGAGATTATGACGATTAAGCTGAAACTCACGCAGGAGCAATACGCTACTCTTATCCGCATGGTGTATCTTGGCAATTGGATGGTCAATTCCTCGCGCATGGACGAAGAGCGTGTTAAAAAGTATGACGATGTGGAACAGCATATTTTATCGTTCGCTTCCGCCGCGAAGGCGGGGAATTTGGTCGAATACGACAATGAATCCGGAAAATATTTCCCCACGTTCGAACTTGAGATGGAGGATGAGGCGGAGCAATACAGGCGGGATTTTGAGGACGACGTGTTCTGGGAGGAACTGACGCAGCAGCTTGCCCGCCGCGATTTGATACGCCAGTACGGCGAGGCGGTTGTGAAAAAAATGCAATTTGGCGAACTCCTTGAAAAAGAAGATGTTTTCGTTGAAAAATACGACGACGAGTTCGTGGAGAACGGCATTGAAAATCTGGAGCTGAAAACGGCAAACGCGCAGTAACCGCGGCTTTACCAATCGCTTTACTTATACTTTACTTATTTGTAGCATGGGTTTATGGCTTTTTCACCCAAGTTTCAGCCTACTCCGCATCTCCTGTCCGTATTGGAAGAAATAACCTCTCTTAAGGCGCGTATACAAAGCGCGACGGTCGGCGTTAGCTGGATTCCTAATATTCAGAAAGATACGGCTGCCCGGCAGACTCACGGTTCCACCGCAATCGAGGGAAATCCGCTCACCCTGCCGGAAGTCAAAATCCTCGCCGAGGGCGGCAGCCTGCCTTCTTCAAAACCGCGCGCCGTGCAGGAAATCATGAATTATCTCGCCGCGCTGCGTTTCATCGAAAAGCGTTCCGGCGCGGGCAGGATTGAGGCAAAGGACGTTTTGAAACTCCATTCCATAATGGGACTGCATAGCGCGCTGGACCGCGGACCGGTAGGCAAATTCAGGGATTATCAGGTCGTGGTCGGCATGCACAGGCCGCCGTCGGCGCGAAGTGTTCCGAAGCTGGTGGATGAGTTGCTGGATTGGCTCAACGGACCGGGACAATCGTGGCCCGCAGTGGTAAGTTCCGCCATTCTGCATTATCAGTTCGAATGCATACATCCGTTCGGCGACGGCAACGGGCGCGTGGGCCGCGTATTGGCGATTTGGGAGTTATACCGCAAAAATTTCGACACTCATCATATTTTCGCCGTGGATGAAGTTTTTCTTGAGGAAAGGCAAAGCTATTACCGCGCCCTGCATCGGGTGCAGGTGGAAGGGCAGGATATTTCCGGCTGGGTGGAATACGTGGCGGAAGTTGTAAACGAAGCGTTGTCCCGCACTTGGAACAGAATAGAGGTCGTGCGCGCCTCCGACAAGGGCAAACCGCTTACCCTCACGCCGAAACAGGAAAGGTTGCTTGTTTTGCTCAGGGACGAACCGCGCGGCATAAGCGAGATACAGGATTTGCTTAAAGTCACAAAACCCGGCGCGCATTATCTTCTCAAACCGTTGCTGGGTGCCGGTCTGATAAAGCGCGCGGGGGGGCATAAGACAGGCAAGTATTCTGCTGCCTGACGATAGGAATTTCGGTCTCTTTATTTCCTATAATAACGAGAGGGCCATTTTAGCGGTTTTATTAAGGGAGATATGACTATAAAAGCAAAGCTGTTTGCCGTTGCGCTGGCTTGCGCGGTTTTCGCGGGCGCGGCGTATTCCCGCGAGTTCAAAAAAGCGTCCAAACCGAAGGCTGATGTGGAGACCGGCGAGGACAGCGTGCTGGCCGACAACAATCTTGTGGACACTCCCACCGCCGCGGTGCTGGATTATTACGCGCTGCAAACCAAAACCCGCTTTTTCTCGCAGGGCAGCGTGCTCGAGGAGGCGGCTTTCGGCGTGCTGCCGCAGCTCAACCTCGGCGCCAGCGCCACTATCGAGGATTTTCTCGGCACCGGCTCCGGCATGCGGCTTGTGCGCCCTGCGATACAGGCCAAGTACCGGTTTTACGAGGGCACTGCGCATTTCCCCGCGCTGGCGGTCGGCTACGACGGGCAGGGTTATTATTATAACCGCAGCGCCGCCGAGTTCAGAGAGAAAGAGCGCGGTGTCTACCTTGTGGCGTCCAAATCCGTTTTTGACAAAAGTTTCCAGATTCATCCCGGAGTGAACGTGTCGGACTTCGACTCGAACCATGTTTTCGGCTGGGTTGCGGCCAGCTTCACCGTGGAGGACACGTTCTCCCTCATGGCGGAATGGGACAACGTGCAGCGGTTCGACCAGTCCCGCGTCAACGCGGGTGTGCGGTTTTACGTGTCGCCCGCGTTCCAGTTGGACGTGGCGGTGCGCGACATCGGCAAAAACACGCAGTTTCCCGACGGTTCGCCGCAGCGGACCGAGCGCATCGTGCAATTGCGCTACGCGACCAGTTTTTAATCTTATTCAAGGAGACTTCAAATGGCAAAGAGAATCGGCATTCTTACCGGCGGCGGCGACTGCCCCGGACTTAACCCCGCCATACGCGGCTGCGTTTACGCGGCGGAGCGCCTCGGCTACGAGTGCGTCGGCTTTGAAGACGGCTGGAAGGGCATAATCGAAAACAAGACCACGCCCCTCAACCGCGAAATCACGCGCGACATCATAATGTACGGCGGCACCATGCTGGGCACCTCGCGCACCAATCCCTACAAGCGCGAAGGCGGCGTGGAAAAGCTGCGCGAAACTTTTCAGAAAAACAACCTTGAGGCGCTGGTCGCCATGGGCGGCGAGGACACGCTCGGCGTGGCGCACCGCCTTTACAAGGATTTCAAATTCCCCGTCGTCGGCGTTCCCAAGACGATGGATAACGATTTGTCCGGCACCGATTACACCTTCGGGTTCGACACGTCCGTCACCGTCGCCGTTGACGCGCTGGCGCGCCTGCGCGACACCGCCAAAAGCCACCATCGCATCATCGTGCTGGAAGTGATGGGCCGCCACGCGGGCTGGGTGGCGATGTTCACCGCCATCGCCGGCGCGGCGGATTACGTCTGCCTGCCGGAACGCACTGTGGACGTGGAGGATATGGCCAAAAAGCTGAAGGCGGCTTATGCCGGCAAGCGTTTTGCGCTGCTGGTAACCAGCGAGGCGGTGGACCTGCCCAGCGTCGGAGAAGGCGAAAAGCAGACGCTTGACGATTTCGGACATGTTGTTTTGAAAGGCCGCGCCATCGGCGAGACTCTCGCAAAAATCATAGAGGACAAGACCGGCCTTGAAACGCGCCACGCGGTCATCGGCCACATACAGCGCGGCGGCTCGCCCACGCTCTACGACCGGATGCTCGGCACCCGCGTCGGCGTGGCGGCGGCCAGCTTTGTGGCGGAGAAAAAATTCGGCGTGATGGCCGGATTGACGGGCGACAAGGTTGTTCCAGTTCCGCTGGAAACGGCGGTCGGGCAGTTGAAAACCGTTTCGCCGGAGTGGTTCAAGCTGGCCGAAATGATGTTCTAGGAGAGGTTACATGGAAACTTCCGACAGCAATACCGCGCCCAGGCCGCCGGCCTGGAAGCGGCGCACAATCCTTATCAAAAAAGGCCTGCAACTCAAATATATGGCGCTGATATTTTTCAGCGTGCTCGTTGGATTCCTGATTGTGGGACTGGAAGTTTCCTGGAACCTCTCTCGCCTCCTAAACGACAGGCCCGCTCTCATCCAGCCGGTTATGGATGAACTGGGCGCGGTGTGGCCGGTGTCGCTGCTGAAAATGACGCTGTATCTCGTGATAGTGCTAATCGTTTCCAGCGTCATTTCTCACCGCATGGCCGGTCCGATATTCAAATTCGAAAAAACCGTCGGCACGCTGGCGGGCGGGGACCTGACTCACCGGGTGTTTCTAAGGAAAGGCGACCAGTTCATGGATTTGCAGGACGAGCTAAACAGCATGGCCGCCTCGCTTCAGGAAAAGCTCAAGACGGACAGAGGGACCGCCGAGAACGCCGCGCTGCGGCTGCGCGGTCTGGCCGCCAGGGCGCCCGACGCGCAATGGAAGTCCGAGCTTGAAAAAACCGCGGAGGAGTTATCTCGCATCACTTCGGAATTCAAACTCTGACGCCGGAGACAAAGGCGTTTAAGACAGCGCTGCTGTGCGCGGCGCTGTCCGCCGTCTGTCTGCCCGCGGTCGTCTCCGCGCAACCCGCCAAAACAGGCACCGAGTCACTGTCCGCCGGCGCGGAGCCCGGCGCCTGGTGCCCGGAACCGTCCGACGCGGCGGTCGAGACGCTCACGCTGGACCAGTCTCTGCGGCTGGGGCTGCAAAACAACTCGGCGCTGCTTTCGGCGGAGCAGGACGTGATAATCGCCCAGCAACGCGTCAAGGAAGCCGCGTTCCTTTTCCTGCCGCAAACCAGCATTACCGGCGCCGTGACCAAATCGAATCTCAAATATCCGCAGATAATACTGCCCGACTCCTCGCCGCACATATTGTTTCCCAGCGCGGAGGAGAATTTCTACACGCTGCACGCCTCCGTGGTGCAGCCGATATACGTCGGCGGCAGAAACACCAACACCTTAAGGCTGGCGCGCGCCTCGCTGCTGGAGGCGCAGACCCGCTACGATTCCGCCAAGCGCGACGCCACGCTGGCGGTGAAGGAGTCTTTTTACAAGCTGCTTTATTCCAGTGCCGCGCTGGGCGGCTGCCGCGGCTGGCTTTCGGAAATGAGCCGCCAGCGCGCGCAGGCGAAGCTCAACGCGTGGGAAAGCGTCGAGGGCGAGGCCGCGCTGGACAAGATGGAGGCGGAGTTTCAGTCCCTGCTTCAGCGGTACCGGCTGGCTAAACTCAGTTTCCTGCGCGCGCTCAACAAGGAGCTCGACAGCGTCGTCGCCGCGGACGGCGATTTCAAGCCGCTGCCCGCGAAGGCGGACCTCAACCGGCTGATGGTCTGGGCGATGGAGATGCGCCCCGAACTCAAAGGCGAGGTTTACCGCGCGGAGATGGACGCCATCGCGGTGAATCTGGCGATGTCCCGCCGCTCGCCGACGGTCATGCTGGGCGCGAACTACGATTTCGTGGACACCCAGTTTCCGCTGCGCAACAACGGCTGGGAGGCCAATCTGGCCGTGCAATTTCCGCTGGCTTATGATTTCTGGACGCAAATCACCCAGAAAAAAGCCGAGCAGCGCCAGGGCGCGCTCAAACGCGCCGCCATGCAGGACAAGGTGCGTTTAGAGCTGAACCAGGCTTACGAGAACAATTCCTACTGGCAGCGTGAAGTGGTCTCGCGCGAGGCGGTGTACAGCCGCCTGAAGGGGCGCTACTCAGCCGCCGCCCGCGAAAATGCGGCCACTTTATCCGCGCTTTCCGCCGCGGGCGCCGTCTATGCGGCGCAACTGGCTTATCTGGAGGCGGTGCGCGAGCAACTTGTCTCCCGCGCCCGTCTTGAATGGGCGCTGGGTCAGGAAATTCCCGCGGAATGAGGAAGTTACCGGCCATCGTTTTCTCGCTGGCGGTTTTTTCGTCCGCTTTAAGCGCGCAGCCGTCCCGCGGCGCGGCCAACTTCCCCTCCCAGGACGTTTCCGCAGAAAATTCCACCGAATCCGGCGCGGCGCGGTCCGCCTGCCCTGAATATGCTCCCGACGATGTGGCGCGCGAGTTCCTCTGGCAGGAATTCGGCGCCATCCCGCCTGGCGGGCGGCCTAAAGTGGGCGTGGCGCTTTCGGGCGGAGGCGCGCGGGGGTTTGCTCATGTGGGAGTGCTGGAGACGCTGGCCGCCGCCGGCTTTCCGGTGGACTGCCTTGCCGGCACCTCGATGGGCGCGGTGGTGGGCTCGTTTTTCAGCGCGGGGCTGCCTTTCAGCGAAATCTGGGAGATTGGGCGCAACGCCTCGTTCTCGAACGTGTCCCGCGATTTCAACGCGCTCGGCGCGCTGCGGCTGCTGCTGGGGCAGAAGCTTATGTCCTCAAACAGGGCGGAGGACTTCATAAATTCACACATCGGCAGCATAACTTTCGACCGGCTTAAAATCCCGTTCTCCTGCTCCGCCATGGACATAAAAACCGGCGAGCGCGTGCTTTTCAAGGAAGGTCCCGTCGCGATAGGCGTGCGCGCCAGCATGAACCTGCCGGGGATATTCAGCCCTGTGGAATACCGCCAGCGCTATCTGGTGGACGGCGGCGTGGTGGATTTCCTGCCGGTGCGCTCCGCGCGCAGCCTGTGCGCGGACTGGGTGCTGGCCAGCGTCACGCTGGGAGATTACTCGGCGGCGCAGCTCAACAGCATACTTTCCTATATGCTCCAGGTGCAGGACATCAGGGGCGTCCTTCTGGCGCAGGCCGCCATGAAGGAAGCCGATTTCGTCGTCTCGCCGCAGGTGAGCGACATCAGCATCAACGAACTCGACCGCAGCGTCGAATCCGGCGAGCGCGGCGTGGTCGAGATGGCCAGGCAGCTTGACAGGGCTAAGGAATCGCTGCTTATTTTCTCGGCAAATGACATATTGCGCAAATATAAATAAGGGACTGCCCGCCGCGTGCGCGGTCGCGCTGGTTTTGTGCGCCGCCCTGCCGGCGCCGCGCGCCGCCGCTTTTTCATTTTGGGGCGGGCGGAAATCCGAAGAGCTGCGGGACGCCGGGACGCTTTTCGCGGACGGGAAATACCGCGAGGCGCAGGAACTGTTCCAGTCCGTGTTCGAACATTCCAGGGACGCGGGGGACCGCAAGCTGGCTTATTGGTTCGCCGGCAAGTGCTTCGAGGAAATCGGCGCGTACGACCGCGCGCTTTCAAACTACCAGCTTGCGGTGCGGCTGTACCCCAAAGACATGCAGTTGCAACTGGCTCTCGCGCGGCTCTATCTCTCCACCGGCATGTTGGACCGCGCCGCGCCGGTTTTCCTGACCATGCTTAAAATAGACTCCGGCAGTTTCGAGGGGCATACCGGGCTCGCGGAGGTGTATGTGCGCCAGGGGTTTTTGTCCCGCGCGCAGGAGCATTACAAAACCGCCCTTGATTCCATGTCCGTGCGCGACGCCGGCCTCTGGCGCGATTACGCGGATTGTCTTTTCAGGCAGCGCAAATACGCCCAGGCCCGCGCGGCGGCGGACCATGCGCTTTCCATCGCGCCGGAAGACGCGGGCATAAGACTTTTGAGCGCGAGTATTTACCGCGAAAGCGGTTCGGACGAGGCCGCGCTGGCGGAACTGGAAAAAGCCGCCGGCTATGCGCCGGAGCGCGCCGACATCGCGCTGCGCCGCGCGCTCTGGCTGGCTGCGGCGGGCAGGACGGATGCGGCGCTTGCGGCGGCGCAGACGGTGCTGAAAACCGATTCCGCCAATCCGCTGGCGCAATTCGCCGCCGGGCTTGCGTTGTGGAGAGCCGGCAAGCCGGCGCAGGCGCGGGAATATTTCGCCAGGGCGGCCTCCGCGGAGAATTCGCCGTTCATCGCGGCTTTCTCGAAGGAATTGCTGTCGCCCACCCAGAGTAAAACGCCGGCAAAGTGAGCGGTTGACTTTGATGGTAACGGTTTATAACATAAAGCTGGAGACATAAATTTATGGAATGCAGAAAGGATGTGAACAAGGCGGCTTGCAGGTGCACCAGCGCTTCCTGCGGGAACAGGGGAATGTGCTGCGAATGCGTGAAATATCACAGGGACAACGGCGAGATTCCCGGCTGTTTTTTTGACGCCGAAGGCGAGAAAGCCAAAGACCGTTCCGTGGATTTTTTCATAAAAAGCAGGAAGTGAAGTTCAATTTTTAATAGACTTGCTCCCGAATAAGGTTTATGAGGCAAAAAGACAGGATTTTGGCTTGCAGCGAAGCGGGGTTCGGCGCGCACACTCCGGCGGGGGGTGAAAGCCGAAGCCCGCGAAGCTGCAAGC
>Ga0074195_1002889_pt1 | contig 17523 bp, 14 predicted proteins | sample EPASupsiteHSE623_FD_64525 | JGI IMG/M metagenome (GOLD analysis project Ga0074195, IMG submission 64525) | Bioremediated contaminated groundwater from EPA Superfund site, New Mexico - Sample HSE6-23 | ecosystem: Environmental > Aquatic > Deep subsurface > Groundwater > Contaminated ...
GGGTGTTTTGTCCGCGGGTTTTCCCCCTTTCCCCGGCGGGTCCAGGGGGTGCATCCCCCCTGGCGGGCTCAATGGATGTATTAAATTAATTTCCAGCCTCATGCACAACCATTCGGCATAATTGCCCTTGCCGCATTCGCTGGCCCTTGGGCACCCTGAAAATTTTCCTGGCTGCCTTTCGCCCGGGTCGCTATAATGGGTACATGAAGAAACCCAAATCGCCCGCACCAGACCCCCAGCCCATGGGCAAGGCGTACGCTTACATCCGCCTCTCCTCCCAAGCACAAGCAGCCGGTGACGGTGAGCGCCGTCAGCGTGAATCCGCGCAGCTGTTCGCGACCCAGCACGGGTACGAGATCGTCGACTACCTGCAAGACATCGGCGTCTCCGCATTCCGGAGCACGAATTCCTTGGCTGGTGTCTTGTCCGAATTCTTGGCGCGTGTGGCAAAGGGAACCATTGAGCCGGGCACGCTCCTGATCGTGGAGTCCATGGATCGATTGTCTCGAGACGAGCTGCAGCCGGCCGTTCGGCTCCTGCTCAAGATTCTCGATTCGGGACTTTTGCTCGGCATCATCACTGAAAACAAGATATTCAGCCAGCTCAACTACACGGACTTTCTTCTCATCGCGGGCGACATGGTTCGTTCGCACAAAGAGAGTGAGGTGAAGTCGCTGCGGTCCTTGGCGAACTGGGAAGAGAAGCGTGAAAAGGCAAAGAAAGGGGTCCCTGTCACGAGGCAATGCCCGCATTGGTTGAAGGTCAAGGGCGGCAAGTTCAGGCTAATTCACGAGCGCGTCGAGATCGTCAAACAGATTTTCGCCTGGTACTTGGAAGGCAAGGGGCAGGGCAAGATCGCCGACATGTTGACGGAGAATGGTGTGACGCCTTGGAACAGGCGCAAGCCCGTATGGCATCAGAGCTACATTTTCAAGCTGCTGCATAACCGCGCGGTCATTGGCGAGTACCAGCCAGAAGTTACCGTCAAAGGCAAGAGAACAGCAGCCGAGGTAGTCGAGAACTACTATCCGGCTATCATCGACAGGGACAGCTTCGAGCTGATTCAAGACAAGACCCGGCTTCGCCGCGAAAACCACGCCGGGAGGAAAGGCAAGAAGTACGCGAACCTTTTCCAGGGCATGACCCGCTGCGCCGTGTGCGGCGCGCGGATGCGCTACCTCAACCATACCAAAGACGGCACTCGGAAGACCGGACTGCGGCCGTGGGCGCTCTACCTCGCCTGTTCCGATTCGCTTAAGAAGAACGGCTGCAAGAATAAGCAGTACTACAGCTACTTGCACATGGAGAACTTCATACTGTCTGGCATCATGTCCGACATCGACATCATCGAAGCCGCCGGTGTGCACGTTGAGCGTCAGAAGCAGCACCTTGAGAATGTGAAGGAACTGGACGCGCAACTCATCCGTGTGAAGGCAACGATTGGACGAATGGTCCAGTCATTGGAGAACGACGACCTCGGGGACATGCCCGAGCTCATCCAAGCGCTGGCAAAGAACCGCAGGAAGCAGACGGAGCTTGAAGTGCATCTCGCTACGGCGCGGGCAGCAGCGGCCGAAGCTCGCGAGGCCGCGCAGTCAGCGGATCTGTTCCGCCTGGTCGAAGAGGCGTATGGCGAGAAGATGCCGGAGGGCATCGACATGTCGGATGAAGCCGTCTACTCCCGCCGTGTCCGCATCGCCGACCAGCTGCGCGCCGTCATCGAAGACATCGCGTTCCATGAAGACCATCTGATCCGTATCAAGACACGTGCAGGCACCCTATACGAGCTCGTGAACCGGGAATGGACGCGTATCGAGAAGAGCAAGCGCATCGGCGCAAAAGGCACACTTGTCGCCCGGAGCTACGCTGGCCGCGCGGTCATGCAGCTTGGAACCGAAGATGACGAAGACGCGGAGTAGCCGCCGGCCTCCTTTCCTTCTCCATTTCCTTGTCCTTTCCTTGTTCCCTTGCCCCCTTTCCTTGTTTTCTTGCCCGTCCAGAGCCAGACGCAAGCAGCCTGAAAACGAAGGGCGGGGTTGCCCCCGCCCTGTCCGTTAACGCTCGACTACGTTTCGGCTAGCCTTCGGCTCGCCCGGCGCCTCGGTGCGGATGAGGAACTGCGCGACGGACCAATCGTCATTCGCTACGAACTTGCCACTTCGAGAGTAGCCGTTGCGCCACGTCTGCCGAGGCTGATGCGGCTGACAGCGGCTATCCCATGAGGCACCGAAGGGACGCACCGGGCTGTTCTTTGCGGCCCCGCGCAGCAGCTCCGGCGTGAAGTCGACGTACGCTCTCCGCCTGTACTGCTCGGCAATCTTGGAGGCGAAGCGGAGCGCGCTCTCGGAGATACGCTCCGGTCTCCAGCCTGTGCCCCAGGCCTTGGAGAAGCGCTCTTCGGTCTCGCGGATAAGCGCAGCAGGGAGGAATCCCGCGAGGACAACGCCTGCGTTCCGGACGAACGAGACGATCTCCGACCCGCCCGGCCGAGCGAACTGGCCATTCGGCCAAAGATGCCCGAACTGCCGCCACGGAGCGATGATCGGGTCGACGCGCGGAGCGAGGAAGCCGCACACCGGCCGCATCTGCACGGTGACGTTGCCTTGCGGGTCGGACCAGCCCCCTATCAGCTCCACTGCGTCAAATGTAGCCAGGGAGTAGTAGACACTCGGCACGTCGGCCAAGCTCACGTCGATGCCGATGGGCAGACTCGCCAAGCTTCCGACTATCTCGTGGCTTGGCGGCAGGTACTCGGCGTGTTGCACGAGCCCACGCTGCACTTTCATGATGATTTGCAGCGCCGTGCGGTGCGGTGCGCCACGAAGGTCGAGGCAGCCCTCAATGGCGAGCGGGTAGCCTTCCCGGCGAACGACGATTTGCCGAGTGTTCACTGCCCGGCAGGGCTTACCTGTGCGCCGCGACAGGCCGGGAAGCATGACGGGTTTCTTCAGCGTGACGAGAGCGAGTTCGTCGACCATGATCTTCTCCTTTGTTTAGGTCAAAAGGGATCATGATCTCCCAGAAATTATGCAAGAAGTCCAGCCCAGTAGATCTTGTATTCGAGAACCTCGAGTCGTTGAATTCTCTGAATGTTTTTCTGCTAGGCCAAGACGGGGTAAATAAATACGGGTGCAGCATGCGCTGGCCAGCAGCCCGGCAGAACAGCGTCGCCTCTTGGTTCCCCGTTCCTTCGTTTCCTTGTTTCCTTGTTTCCTTGTTTCCTTGTTTCCTTGTTTCCTTGTTTCCTTGTTTCCTTGTTTCCTTCGGCTTTACCGCCGCTACCGGCAGGATAGCACGAGCACGGCGCGCGGCAAGGCAACCCCATGCGGGGGCGGCTACGCCGCGCCTTGCCTCCCACCGTTTGCTCGTGCAGCGCTTCGCTTACGGGGCGACGGTCGAAGATGTCGCCGCCGGCGGGGGCTCAAGTCAAAGATGATGGGCAGCGGGTCGTCCTGCTTCGTTGACCCGCGCCACGCATACGTGAAGGCCTTGGCTCTGGAAACGCGGAGAGTACCTTGGCGTTTGTGACGTGCTCCAGGCGGTTAGCTGGCGAGTAGAAAGTTTTAAATAACATCATGAAAACGATCACTTTTTCCTGGGCTCGCTTCCCGTTTTGTGCTATATCTGTACTTCCCAAACGCACAAAACAAAGGAGAACTTATGGACGGCATCCTCATCTGCACAGCGCTGCTCATCGCCATCGCGCTCCTGCGCCTGCGCGGTCAGGAGTCGGACTCGCCGGCTTACGCGCCGGTTCGCGTGGACACGGACGAGAACATCAGCACTGGCGCCATTTACGGCAACAGCTTCATGCTGCACGAAAGCCCGCTCCTCTTCAGCGACAACGAATGGACGAGCAGCAGCACAACAGACGACAGCGCCGAATCCACCAGCTACGATTTCGGCACCAGCTCGGATACAGACTGGGTAACGGACCCCTCCTACGCGTACATGGTGGGCAACATCTACCATGATACCCCGATGGACCCGACGTACCATGACGACAGCTTTACAAGCTCGTCCGACGACGACTGGTCCAGCAGCACGACAAGCTTCGACGACTCGTTCTCCTCGGCCAGCTCTGACGATAGCTGGTCTGACAACAGCTTCAGCGATTCGTTTTCGTCCAGCAGCTTCAACGACTAGCCGCAGAGTATCCATGCCGTAGCGAGAGACGGCGCAGCAAAAGGGGGCCTTGCGGCCCCCTCTTTCGTTTCGTTGTTTAGCTTGCCTTACTCAATCCCAAATCGCTTGAGCAGCCAGAGCTTCACGGCCTGGGTAAGAGCCGCGTAGCAGAATAGCATCCCGAGCAGGAGAGGCCAGTAGGCGGCGGGCAGCCCCACTAGCCCGAGTTGCTCTGCCACCGGGGAGAAGGGCAGCCACAGCCCGATAAGGCAGACCAGCCCGGTGGTCAGCATGAGCGGCACGCTGGCCTTGCTCTGGAGGAACGGTACCTTGTTGGTGCGGATGATATGGACGATCAGAGTCTGCGACAGCAGGGACTCGACGAACCAGCCGGTCTGGAACAGAGCCGGGGTCTCCCAGGCGTTGAAGACGTAAAGCATCATGAAGAAGGTGCAGTAGTCGAAGATGGAGCTGATCGGCCCCACGCAGAGGATGAACTTCTTGATGTTCTCGATGCCCCAGCGCTTGGGCTTGGCCACGAACTCCTCGTCCACGTTGTCCGTGGGGATGGCCGTCTGGGAGAAGTCGTACAGCAGGTTGTTCACCAGGATTTGCAGCGGCAGCATGGGCAGGAAGGGCAGGAAGGCGCTGGCCCCCAGGACGCTGAACATGTTGCCGAAGTTGGAGCTGGCCCCCATCTTGATGTACTTGGTGATGTTGTTGAAGACCTTGCGGCCCTCGATGACGCCCTCCTCCAGCACCAGCAGGCTCTTCTCCAGCAGGATGATGTCGGCGGACTCCTTGGCGATGTCCACGGCGGTGTCCACGGAGATGCCCACGTCGGCGGTGCGCAGGGCCGGGGCGTCGTTGATGCCGTCGCCCAGGAAGCCCACCACGTGGCCGTTCTGGCGCAGGGCAGCCACAAGGCGCCGCTTCTGGGTGGGCTCCAGCTTGGCGAAGACCGTGGCCTTCTCGGCCAGGACGGAGAGCTCCTGGTCGGAGAGCCGGTCCAATTCCTCGCCCAGCACGATGCGGTCCCCGTAGTCCAGGCCCACGGCGCGGCAGGTGCGCGCCGTGACGATGTTGTTGTCCCCGGTGAGAATCTTGACTCCGACGCCGTGCTTGGCCAGGGCCGCGATGGCCAGGGCCGCCGTCTCCTTGGGCGGGTCGAGGAAGGCGAGGTATCCGGCCAGGGTCAGGCCGGTCTCGTCCGCGCTGCCGAAGTCGCGGCGGGAGCCGTCCACGGCCTTGTAGCCCAGGGCCACCACGCGGAACCCGTCCTCGTTCAGCTCGCGCACCACGTCCACCATGCGCTCCCGGAAGGTCTCGTCCAGGGGGATGATCCGGCCATGGGACAGGCAGGTGTCGCAGCTGGCGAAGACCTCCTCCACCGCGCCTTTGCAGATGAGCAGGGTGGTGTCGGCCTCGGCGTCATGGACCACGACGCTCATGCGCCGACGGACGAAGTCGAACGGCACCTCGTCCACCTTCTCGTACTTCTCCGGGTGGATGGCCTCGGCGTGTTCGTCGCCGGACTGGAGCACCGCCCTGTCCAGGGCGCTCTTGAGGCCCGTCTGGTGCAGGCTGTTGACGTAGGCGTACTCCAGGATGCCGTCGTCTTCCTCGCCGTACACGTCCAGGTGCCTCTCCAGGATGATCTGGTCTTGGGTCAAGGTGCCGGTCTTGTCGGTGCAGAGCACGTCGATGGCCCCGAAGTTCTGGATGGCCGAGAGGCGCTTGACGATGACCTTGCGCTTGGACATGGCCAGCGCGCCCTTGGACAGGCACACGGTGACGATCATGGGCAGCATCTCTGGCGTCAGGCCCACGGCCACGGCCAGGGCGAACATGAAGGCCTCGCTCCAGTCGCCTTTCATGAGGCCGTTGATCACGAAGACCACCGGAACCATGACCAGCATGAAGCGGATCATGAGCCAGGTGAACTTGTTGATGCCCAGGTCGAAGCTGGTGGTGGTGCGGGCCTGGGTCATGCTGCCCGCCAGCCCGCCGAAGTAGGTCTTGGTCCCTGTGGTGATGACCACGGCGGTGCCTGAGCCGCTCTCCACGTTGGTCCCCATGAGGCAGATGTTCGGGCGCTCCAGGGTGGGGCCGGAGCCTTCGATGTCTAGGCCCGCGCCTGCGGCGTACTTCTCCACCGGCATGGCCTCGCCCGTGAGCATGGCCTGGTTGACGAAGAGGTCCTTGGAGGCGGTGAGCTGCACGTCGGCAGGCACCATGTCGCCAGCGGACAGGAAGACCACGTCGCCGGGAACAAGGTGCTTGAGGGGAACCTCCTGCCGGACGCCGTCGCGAAGCACCGTGGCCGTGGTGTGGACCATGGCCTGGAGCTGTTCCGCCGCGTTGTCGGCCTTGGCCTCCAGGATCACCCGCAGGGCCACGCTCAAGAAGGCCATGGCGGAGATGACCACGGTGGCCCGCATGTCGTCGGACAGGTAGGATACCGTCGCCAGCGCCAGGAGGAGCAGGACCAGCGGGTTCTTGAACGCGGTGACCAGCCGGGCGAACACGCCCACCTTCTTCTCGTGGGCGACTTCGTTCAGCCCGTGCTTCTCCAGGCGCTCTTCAGCCTCGTTGCTGGTCAGACCCTCCAGGGCAGACTTCACTGCCTCGGGGATTTCCTCCAGGGCCTGCCCCAGTTCGGCGATCTGCTCCCAGAGCTTCTCCAGGTCCAGGAAGGCCTGCCGCGCCGGTAGCTTCTTGTTGATGGCCAGGGAGGCCAGGACGTGGGCGCGCTGGGAGAAATGCTGGAGCTGATAGCCGAACTCGGTGGCCGGGGTGGCGGGGCCGCCGGGAGCCAGGGGAGGCCCGGCCTGGACGCCGGAAGCGCCAGCAGACGCCTGGCCAACGGAGAAGAAGGTGTGCCGCAGGGCAGCCGTGGAGCTGGTCTTGGGCGCGAAGAGGAGGCCTCCCCCAATACCTGCGGCAGCGAGAGCTGCGGCGGGGCGGGGGGCATGACGGAAGATGATCCCGGCGCAGCACGCGCCAAGGAAGTCCTTGAGCCGGATGAGAGCGTGGGTGAACTGCATGTTCGCCTCCGTGGGCCACCGTACCAGACGGCACGGCTCGGAGGCGTTCTAGATCTAGGTAGGGCTACCCGAGGAAGAACGGCCCGCTGGAGCGGAGCGCCTGGAAAACGATGGGATGATCGGTTTCAGGTCGAGGGTGACTGTCGCCAGCGTCCATGATTTCCTCAGGTTGAAGGGTTGCAGAAAAGTGTTCCGTGACCGCGACTCCCATGTGCCGATTCGGGGTCGAAGTCAACCCGGAAGTTGCGCGATGGAATGGCAAATCTAGTGTGCGGCGCGGTGGGCTTTCACACCCCCAGGCTGCCGGGCATCCGCTCAACGAACACCCGAATCTGGTCCCGCACGCGCCGGTACACGTCGAGGGAGGCATCTTCCTCTGACCTGCTCCCCACAACCTGGCCCGTTCAAAGGTAGACGAGTTCGCCTGGGAAGCTTTGGACTAGCGACTGTCGAAATGTGTTGTGCCCTGTGGCGGGGTGGATGTTGCCAAGCATACGCCCCGGCTCTCTAACATTGGAAAAGGGGTGGCGGGCCACCCCTTTTCTCTGAAGTCGCGATACGTAGAAATTCTCTGGTCGATCCGCTCACTCACTCCCAGGGAGAAGTGAGAATCATCTTGCTCCAGGCGGCGTAGATTCGGCAGTACTCGGACATGTTCAAGCAGATCATGACCACATAAGGATTCCTGCTGCACAAGTGGCCCCAGAAAATATCCAAGTGGTCCGGGGCACCCGAGAACGTGCAGTAGGTCGTCTGCTTGCACTCGAGAGAACGAGTAAGCAACTCCATCACATTGACCGCCTGACCGTTAATCGTGATAGAGAGCGCGTACTCACACTCCCCGACAAGATCAACGTCCATGCCGTCTACGTTCTCCGGGTCCCCAAAGGCTTCGCCTACGACCGCAATCGCCTTGAGAAAATCATCTCCCCAGCCAAATCTTGAATCAAAACTGTTCATGCTGGCCTCATGCCAGTTCCGCTTGGCCACAGTAGCCTCGCTCGAAACGCGCTATGCTGGCAGCGCGCTTAAATTTTGCAGAGATGCTCCATGTGACTCCTTGGCTGTTGTTGAGACACTCGTGCGCCAGCAACCGAATATCCGCCAGCATAGAAGACGGCCGCCTTGCCCACAAACGAAACTATTATCAAAACAACGAATTGTTGTCAATCAAAATCTCTTGCACATCACTGGGGAGCAGGATAAGAACACTTCCCCAATCCGGAAGGAAGGCTCGCCATGGTATGCGCGAGTGAAGATCGCGATGCCCGCTCTCAACATGTTGACGATTGCATCTCTGCACTTCGGTGATCTCCAGGATTTTCGGGATAGCGCATAGTTTCTAGCCGCTTGCTTGTCCGCGGCTGTCAAAAGGGGGCCTTGCGGCCCCCTTTTCATTTGATGATCCATGATTCGAAATCACTGCCTTGACCGACCTAGCACCCTTCGTCCAGGCGCATTTCCGCGCCTCGCCTGTCCTTCGCTTACATGCTGGTAGCCAGCCAGCAACTGCCCCAAGCTGTTTACTTGGGGTCGGACGCAGACGTTGCCCTTTCGGGGGATTACTACGATGCCTCTGTGTCCTGCCGACTTGGATAGTCGACAGGTTTCATCCCTGATTCAGCAGATGCAGCACTTTCAGGCGGTTGGCTCTAAAGCCGATGCGCTTGGAGTACGCTGCCGTGAGCCTTTGCCTCACATGCCGCTATTCGCTTTAGGTGCCTTCTGTACCCGAGCCTTCACGTCTGGGGCGATAGCTCCCAGGATGCGCTCCTTTCGACTTCCGAGGTGTCGCAGCAAAGTGTTACTACGGCGTTATCTCTCGGGTTTTAAACGAAGGTTCCTCTCGTCACCATGGCGAACCGGGTCGGGCTTTCGCCCTTTACCGAAGCTGCTCTAACTGCATCGCGCTTGTCTCCAGGTGCCACCTGGTTTCGTCACGCGCAGCCGCTCCGTCCCTAACGCGTCACGGCCCATGCTCATAGAGCGAAGGTACCGTCCCGCGACCCTAGTTTCTAGGGCATACGACATTCCGCCTATCCAGGCGCACCAACTCTTCTAACGCATGAACTCAACGCCACTTCACACCTTCTGCTAGCGCAGAAGTAGCTTGTGGCGCTGGTTCCCGAACCGCACAGGCGTATTTCTATCGCATGCGGCTCTCCGGTACGAGCAAGTTTGAAGGGACCAGCATTGGCTAGATGCTGGATACTGGCTGGCTTGCCAGAGCTTGCTCTCGGTCAAAACGGCAGGGTTATCAATTTCGAATGAACATGGCGAAGACGAGCGCCTGGATTTTGGAGCGCACGTCTCCTGGTCTGTTGTTCCTCCTTGTAGGGTTTTCCGCAACCTTTCCGCGGCCGCGAGTGACGGTGCGGCGGACCGGGCCGGCGTGGTGGCCGGCGGGGACGGGATGCGGGTGTACTTGGAGCATAACACATCTGGCCTGGCGCAGCGCAAGGCCACCAACCGAGAAAGGCGAAAAGACAGTCCACCTCAATGATGTTGCCCATTTATTTTTATATGACTGATGGTTGGCTGGCTGCGAATGGGCTAGCCGCCGTTCCCCGGCGACGGGCACACGTAAACAAGTTTGGGTGGTACCCATATTTCCGTTTGACACTTTTTCGCAGCGCAGCCTAACCGTGCTCTCATGGAGGCCCTTTTCCCATAACCTCAACCGTATCCGGGAGGATGCAATGCCGATTCTGAAGAAGTCGCCAAAGACCGACAAGCAGCTCAACATCAAGATTACGGAGGCCGCGTACACGCGCTACAACACGGTGAAGGACGCCTGCCGCGCCAAGGGCTGGGAGTTCAGCTTGCAGCCAGACTTCGAGTCGTGGCTGAACACGCAGCTCGCTGCCGCGGAGAAGGAGCTTGCCGCCGCCGACAAGTCCGAGGCGAAGCCGGCTACCGAGGCCGGTGCCGGCGCATAGCCGTGGGCATCATCCGGGAACCTCGTCGGCCAGGTCAGGGGGACGTTGCGCTCGTACGCCGTGCGCAACGCTCTCTCGCCCTTGCCGGGCTCCATCGCGATCTGATGCGTTATCTCGAACGCGACAGCTTTCAGAGCGTCGCCGGTGCGCTTGTCGAACGTTACATGCCGCGCTCGAGTCAGAAGCAGCTTGAGATAGCCGAAGCCTTCCGTGACCTGTATGCGACATGGCTCGTACTCGCGCCCATCGCCAATCGAGCACAAGGCTACTGGCGCTCATGGTGGTGCCCTGGCGTCGTGACGAGTTGGATGCGTATTCAGTCTAACCGCTTCCATCGCCACTGGCTGGGGACCATCCCCTACGACTGGGCTTCCGCGCAAGTAGCCCCTGGGGCAGCGGCGGCGCATATCCGCGACGGTGCGTTCATCGCGCACGCGCAGGGACTACTCGACCACATCGTGGGAGACACGCTGCGCGCCAGCTTCGCGCGATACGTCCTGGGCAGCCTTGTCTGGAGGCAGGCGGCCGCGGCGATGTTGCCGGTAGCCCAGGAGTACCGCGCGGGTATGCTCTGGAGCGAAGAAGGCCTCTGGCTCCTGGCCGCGAAGCCGTTCGAGTGCATCAATGTGGAATGGATCGACCTGCGCGAGCAGCCAGCAGCGGTTCTCGCTTGGCAAGCGCACGTAGCCGACGGCTTGCTGCACGTTAGGATGAATGACGCCACAGTGCAGCGGGTCAAAGAGCGCGTGCGCACGGCGCTGGCGTCCGACGCCTCACCGGAGCACAAGCTGCGGCTTATCAACGCGGCCACCCGTAGCTTCCACCATTTTGCGCGGTACGCGTTCGATGCCCGGCAGCAAACGCAGGAGCTTGAGGCATGGCTATGGCGACGCGTGAACCGACACATCGTGCAGAATACGCCGTCGCTAGCCGAGCGATACTTCAACCTGCGGCAAACGCCGTGGGACACCCGGCTGCATTTCGAACGGAAGTCGTATCTGCTTGATAGAGACGTCACCGAAGAGGCTTGGCTGAACCTTTGGAACCCGCGCCGGTAGCAGAAAGATAGGAGGACAGATGCCGCTCACGTACAACAATGACGGCTTCAAGCTGGTTATCAGCGCCGGCGTCGCGGACGAGACAAAGGGTAAGAGGCGCTGGACGAGGGTGGAGGCAAACTTCATGGGGTATCCCTGCTCTGACCTTGAAGGACTGGCTGCGCTCAAGGCTGTTCTCGACTGCTTCCGTAGGGGGCAGCTTGGCCGGGGTGAGTCGCAGCCGTGCCTGGGCATGGAGGCAGAGGGTGTGCTGTGCGGCATCAAACAGAAGGACAAAGTGCAGTATCTGCACGTGCAGCGTGTGGCCGATGGCCGCGTGGTCGATGAGGCGTACCTCGCGCAGCTCGACGCCGCCCGGCTTGAAATGGCCGTCGGCAAGGCCCTACAGTTCCTCGCGCCTGGCACTAGCTGGGGGCCGGGACAGTAACAACAAGCGAAGCGACAGAGGCGGACACACAGAACCACTCACCATTCATTCCCCTAACCTGTAACCGAGTTCGGTGGTTACGGTTCAGCTACCGGACGGCACGTTCAACGAATTTCGAGGAAGAATATGCAGAAGAAACAGACGATCGACGCGAACGAAAATGCCACGGCTTGCAGGACCGCTACCTGCTGCTCCCTGCCGCCGCCGAGAAGATCGGGCTGCCTCTGCGTACGCTCCGCGCTTGGCGCGAGAAGAGCCGCTTCGATTCCAATACGGCGGGGCTGTTCGTGAAGGATGGGAAATGGGTGTTCTTCGACCTCGACGCATGGGCCCGTCATCTTGAGCGTATCCAGCGGGACGCCATCGAGGCCGCCCGCGCATGGGAAAACCGTTTTCGCCTCGTTGCCGTAATTCCTGCCGCGGCTATCGCCGCCGCCATCGCCATCGCCTTGCTCCAAGGCAGCGGATTCTAGCCGAAGCGTTTCCTTCATTCCTTGCGGCCCCTACGGGGCCGCTTTCTTTCCTATCACGCCCCATTCCTTTGGGGAGCAGTACTTGTTGCGTTGCGCCAAAATTAGGCCGCGCTGTAATGCGCACTCCGAAAGTGACACCTCTTCAACGCTATCTTGCAATACACGGAAAAGATATTCCAATCAGTGGCTTGACGTGGCTGGCAGAGAGATCGTTTGCTTTAATTGCAAGGCCCAGCACAACAAAGGAGGAAAGCACATGATCCGACGCCTACTCGCAGCTGCGACGCATTTCGATGCGCAGCTCTCAAAACGTCTTTTCGCGCGAAAACTCGTTTTTCGGCGCGAAACAACTCATCTCCCAATCAACTTGGCTTATGCCAGGGCCGATGACAGGAGGTGGCGGCGCGACCGGTGACCCCGGCAGCGCGGTATCGTGAGCCCTTGAGGCTCTCTGGCAGGCCGCAAGGCCCAACATCGCCACGCTAAAGCACCGCCGAATTCTGAAACCGGCACCTTGGCAGAAATGGCGCAACTACTATCTCCCACCTCACCATAAGGCGGCCCGACAGGGCCGTCTTTCCCATTTTCTCCAGACTCAAAGCAATGCCACGAATCATGAGCTCCTGCGGGATTGAGGGATAGGCTGGCACGTTGAAAGAAATTGGCGGCGAGAAAATCAGGCTGGAATTTGGCAGGATCGTCTCCCCTGCTCCCGTGATAACCACAAGCTTCATCTCTCGACAACCAGATGCTGGGCCTAACAGAAGAGGGGTTTTGTGAAGCCCCTCTCCGTGTGCGGTGGTGATCATGACCTGCCCCCCGCGCTGGGGCGTGGCTTTACACTCCAACGGGGTGGCCTCGGAAGTTTTGCCCGCCTGTCGAATGTCGAGACAGAGTTGTGACCGCCGAATGATGCCGAACACCCTGTAAATCATGCATATTGCAATACTGGAGCGAAAATTGCTTCCATTATGGTAGGTTTTTAGGCCACGGTTCGCAATCCTGCCAATTTCGCCCCGCAACCAAGGAGGCACAACAGTGGATCGTTTGTTTGGAGAACACATCCAGGTGATGGACAAGGTGCTGGACCTGCGCCTACAGCGTCAGAATGTTGTTATGAGCAACATCGCCAACGTGACCACACGCAACTACAAACCGCATATTCTCGCCTTTGAGGAGGACCTGCAATCTGCGCTCAACCTGGACGCCCGCGGAAGGATGACCCGCACCGATGACAGTCATCTGCCTTTGGACTTCAACATCAACGGTTTCCAGGGCAGGGGGCTCACTGAATACAAACCCCGCGTGGTCCATGGAGAAGACGTGGTTGATCTGGACAAGGAGATGACTGCCATGGCCAAGAACACTCTCATGTACAATGCCATCACCGACATCATGGGCAAGCAGTTCTCCGGCTTGCAGAGCACTGTTCAGGAAATGAGCAGGTAGGTCACAAGAGCCGTTGACATACCTCTCGGGCCAAAGGGCAATGGGTGTTGACGGGGATAACGGGACAACGTAAATGAAAACCATGTCACGGCGAGCATACTCATCATACAGCATTCTTTCCTTGATGCTCGCTGTCGCGCTGCTTCTCTCCGCTTTCTCCGTGGTTTTACCTGATTCGAATGAGACTTCCGTCCCTCCTGTTGCGGAACACAGCCACGAAACTGATGTTGCGCATAGCCACATGGAGCATCCGGATGGCATCGTCGAGTACCCCCAAGCCTCTACCGCCAACGGGCAGGAACGTGGCCGATCCCTTGCGGATAGCCATGCTTTTGGTGTCCGCTCTCGCCACGGCTTATCCCTTGAACGCCCTCCCGAATCCTTTCTGCTTTTTTCATAGTCAAGATCGTTAGCGGTTAGCTGACGCCTTCAACAAACGAATGCGTCCATGCCTGTCTCCTAGCTCCAAGCAGGGGGGACTGGTGTGTTTTCAAACAGGCATTGGTGTTCAGCAATGCTGGCCCTGTGCCTGTTGGCACAGCCTTCACACTTGGCGTGACCCCAAGTGGCGTAGGAGAGCTTGGAGTCGCTCCGCTGTCGAAGCACACAGGAGGTTGGTAATAATGATGGCGCACCTGCATGACCTCAGGGCGGTGGGGGCCTTATGAAGTCGCTCGCCAACCCTCTGTCCTCGGCCCTGCTCTTCCGTAGGCAGCCGGGCCTGTTGCCCCAGACGCTGAACCTTTTCGTCACGGCCCGCTGCAATGCCCGCTGCGAGTTCTGCCTGTACCGCCACGCCGTGGACAACCCCACCGCCCGCGATACGGAGATGCGCCTTGAGGAGTACGAGACCCTGGCCCGCGCTTACGGCTCGCTGCACTATCTGGCCGTGTCCGGCGGCGAACCCTTCGTGCGCGAGGACTTGGCCGACATCGTCCAGGCCTTCATCGACCACTGCCGAGTGCGCGTGGTGGACATCCCCTCAAACTTCACCTTCACCAAGGCCATGCACGCGGTCATGGACCGGCTCACCACCGCCAACCCCGAGGTGGCCTTCGACCTGCAACTCTCCCTGGACGACCTGGGCGAGAGGCACGACGCCTCGCGCAAGGTGCCTGGGCTGTTCGCCAAGGCCCAGGAGAGCTTCCGCGTCATGACCGAGCTTCGGGAACGGCGGCCTAACCTACGCATCAAGGGCAGCACTCTGTACCTGCCCGCCAACGCCGAACGCCTGGACGGGGTGCTGGAGGAACTGGCCCGCATCTTTGCCTTTGACCGCATGAGCGTGTCCTACCCCCAGATGCTGCTGCCCGGCGGAGGGGACCAGGCCGTTTATGCGGATGCAGCCGCCTACGCCACAAGGGCCGAGCAGGCATTGGCCAAGGCCAGCCCCTGCCGCCGCCGGACCGACCTTCACGTGGCCGGGATGCTGGCCGTGAAGGGAATGTATCGCCGCCTGCTCCTGGAGGCCTGCTCCGGCGAGAGGAGCACGGGCGACTACTGCGAGGCCGGGCGGCACATGCTCATCATCGACCAGGAAGGTCGGGTGTTCCCCTGCGAACCCCTGTGGCACTGCATCGGCAACCTGCGCGAGACCGGCTACGACCCGCGCCCGATCCTGGCCGGAAAGCCCTACGAGGAGTTCCGATCCGCCCGGCTGGGGACGGGCAAGTGCAACTGCACCTGGTCCTGCGCCATGCACACGGCCATTGCCGTCACGCCGGGCATGCTGCCGGAACTCGCGGTCCGTGGGCTTGGTATCCTGGCCCGGCGCATCCTGGGGCGCTCATGCTGACCCAAGCGCCGCTCTTGAGCATCGTCATCGCGGCGACCCGGCCCAAAGCCCTGGAGGCCTGCCTGCAAGGCCTGGAGGCCCAGTCGGGCACTCAGCCCTTCGAGGTCCTCGCCGTGGGCGATGTGGACGGGGTGGACTTCCAGCCGTCCCGCTTCGCCCTGGCCCTCGTCCCCTGCGCCTCCCGGCACGCCAACGTGCGGCGCAACATCGGCATCCTCAGATCACGCGGCGCACTGGTGGGCCTTTTGGACGACGACACTATCCCGGACCCGCACTGGGTGGAGACGGCCCTTGAACTGGACCCGGACGGGGACACCATCCTCACCGGCCCGGAGCGGCCCGTGGCCCAGGGAGCGCAGGCCCAGTTGGTCTACGCCGTCTCGCGCAGCAAGCTCGGGGCTGGCACCAAGTCCCACGTCAATCATTGCTGCGAGCCGGTGTGCTGGTACCAGGTCCCGTTCTGCAACTGCGTCATCCCGCGCCGGATATTCGCCCTGGCAGGGCCGCTGGCCGAGGACATCCCCTGGGACATGGACGACTTCGAGTTCTGCATGCGCGCCCGGGAGGTGGCACGCTTCGCCAACGAACCCCGCCTGAGCCTGCAGCACGACCGCTACCCGGATTCCGTCTTGGACTACCTCCGGTACCGCTTCCAACTACGCCGCCGTACTGGGGAAAAACTCGTCTCTCACCCCTGGCTGTACGGCCGCATCCTGCCCGTGCTGGCCGTGGCGGCCTTCCCCTGGGCCGCGTTCCTGCTCACGGTGCTGCTTTCCGGCCAGGCGCTGTTCTTCTGGTCCTTCATGGCCACGGTCTACAGCGTCGGCCTGCTAGGACACATTCCAGCGGCTTTTGGTCACGGCGGCTGGAAGATGATCCTGCCCTACCTGGGGATTATGGCCGCGCACCATGCCGTGACCTTTTCCGGCGTCTGCTTGGGCACACTCACGGGCCTGCACCGTCATGGGCTCAGTGGCATGGTCGAGTTGTTCCATCAGTTTGGAACTGCCAGCAGGGTGGCGCTTGGGGGCGGCGCTCTGGCCGCGCTTGCGCTCTTGCTCGGCGCTTTTGGCCTGGGTCATTGGGAACTGGGCCAGTTCTCCGACAGTCTTGCCCAACTTGTGCTCCATGACGTCTCAGCTGCCGGTCTGCTCGGCCTTGGAATTGTCCTGACACTCTTCTCAAAGAGCCTATCGAAACTTTGGCATCGCCACGAGGAAATTTTTGTCGCCACCCTGGTGTTGCCATTGCTGGGCATAAGCCTGCTCTTCGTCCTCACGCACCATCCTGGGGACCACGCCATTTTTGCGCACACGTTCTCCTGGAACGACTTATTGCGTCACAACAACGTGTTGCTGGAGTTGGCGGCGCTGGCGGGCACCCTCTCTCTCTTATTGCTTCTGCTACGGCGTCGCGCCCATGATTTCGCATTGCGGATGATCGGGGTGAACACAAATGTCGTTGGGCTGTTTTCCCTCCTCTCGGCGCATGGATGACCTTGCTCTAGGGAGAGGGAGGCAGTGGGTCATGAACGTTGGTAGAGTCTTGAAATTGTTGAATCCGAGCCGTGGTCTTTGCCTCTCCATGTGGTCTAGGCACGCCCCGCCCCTCAGGAGGATCCATGAAGATGAAGCATGTCTTTTTGACTCTAGCCATTTTCACCATCGCAATCTCACTTACAGCCTACTGTGTTGCAGATGAGTTTGAGCACCGAGGAAAGCGTGACCACTCAAAAGAAAAGGAACACGAGGAGGAGAAGGAACATGGCGACGGGCACAAGGGGTCAACCGCGGCCGTCGGCGCCTACGCCGCAACTTGCGGAAGTTGCCATTGGGCTTATGCCCCTCAACTGCTCCCAAAGAAATCGTGGGAAATCGCGCTCGCGTCCCTTGGTGACCACTTCGGGAGCGAGGTCGTGCTTTCAGAACAGCAGAAGAGGGCCGTATCCGACCACCTGCTGTCAGGCGCGGCGGATGTGTCCTCATCAGAGCTTAGCAGAAAGGTGATGCGCAGCCTAGGCGGAGCCGCGCCGTCCAGGGTGACGGAGGTGCCCTACATCCAGCGGAAACACCGCAAGCTCGCACCGGATGTCTTGGCCAGGAGAGGCGTGGGCGGGCTGGCAAACTGCATCGCCTGCCACCCCGGAGCGACGGACCTGGATTTTGAAGACGATAGGGTCAGGATTCCCGCCAAATAGGCTTCACTCGAAC
>Ga0074195_1002890_pt1 | contig 17515 bp, 14 predicted proteins | sample EPASupsiteHSE623_FD_64525 | JGI IMG/M metagenome (GOLD analysis project Ga0074195, IMG submission 64525) | Bioremediated contaminated groundwater from EPA Superfund site, New Mexico - Sample HSE6-23 | ecosystem: Environmental > Aquatic > Deep subsurface > Groundwater > Contaminated ...
GCAACGGAAGGAAGGAGAATGGCGGGTCCCCGTGCCCTCTGGCGGGCCAACGGCATGCGGGAGGAGCAGATCGGCCGGCCGGTGATCGCCGTGGTCAACTCGTTCACCCAATTTGTGCCCGGCCATGTCCACCTCCATGCGATCGGCCAGCGGGTCAAACAGAAAATCGAGGCCCTGGGGTGCTTTGCCGCCGAGTTCAACACCATCGCCATTGACGACGGCATCGCCATGGGCCACGACGGCATGCTCTACTCGCTGCCCTCCCGGGAATTGATCGCCGATTCGGTGGAATACATGTGCAACGCCCACAAGGCTGACGCCATGGTGTGCATCTCCAACTGCGACAAGATCACCCCTGGCATGCTGATGGCGGCGATGCGGCTCAATATTCCGGCGATTTTCGTCTCCGGCGGGCCGATGGAGGCCGGCCGGGCCGGCAACAAGGCCCTGGACTTGATCGACGCCATGATCATGGCCGGGGACAGTGCGGTGAGTGATGCCGAGGTGGCCGAGGTCGAGCGCTCCGCCTGCCCGACTTGCGGCTCCTGTTCGGGCATGTTCACCGCCAACTCGATGAACTGCCTCAACGAGGCCCTGGGGATGGCCCTGCCGGGCAACGGCACCGTGGTCGCCACCCACGCGGCGCGGTTGAGCCTGTTCGACCGGGCGGCGGAACGAATCGTTGCCCTGTGCGAGGCCTGGTACGGCCGGGGCGATACCACGGTCCTGCCCCGGTCGATCGCCACCAAGGCCGCCTTTTGCAACGCCATGGCGCTTGATATCGCCATGGGCGGCTCGACCAACACCGTGCTCCACATCCTGGCCATCGCTCATGAGGCCGGAGTCGATTTCACCATGGCCGATATCGACGCCCTGTCGCGCAAGGTGCCCAACCTGTGCAAGGTGGCGCCCAGCTCACAGTATCACGTGGAAGACGTCAACCGGGCCGGCGGCATTCTCGGCATCCTGGCGGAGCTGGCGCGCGGCGGCCTGCTCGACACCACCGTGCGCCGGGTGGACGACCTGACCCTGGCCCAGGCCCTGGAACAGTACGACATCACGCGGCCGGAGGCCAGCGAGGCGGCGCGGCTGCTCTATCGCAGCGCCCCGGCCGGGGTGCGCAGCCTGGTGATGGGCTCGCAACAGACCCTCTATCCGGAACTGGACACCGACCGCGCGGCCGGCTGCATCCGCGACCTTGCCCACGCCTATTCCCAGGACGGCGGCCTGGCCGTGCTCTCCGGCAACATCGCCGAGAAGGGCTGCATCGTCAAGACCGCCGGGGTCGACGCCGCCATCCTCCACTTCACCGGCACGGCCAAGGTCTACCACTCCCAGGACGAGGCCTGCGAGGCCATCCTTGACGGGACAGTGGCGGCCGGCGATGTGGTTTTCATCCTCTACGAGGGGCCCAAGGGTGGGCCAGGCATGCAAGAGATGCTCTATCCCACCTCCTATCTCAAGTCCCGGCATCTGGGGGCGGCCTGCGCCCTGGTGACTGACGGCCGTTTTTCCGGCGGCACCTCGGGCCTGTCGATTGGACACGTGTCGCCCGAGGCGGCCAGCGGTGGGGCCATTGGACTGGTGCGGGAGGGTGACGCCATCGACATCGATATCCCCAAGCGGTCCATCTCCCTGCTGGTCAGCGGCGAGGAGCTGGCCGCCCGCCGGAGCCAGGAGGAGGCGCGGGGGACGCAGGCTTTCACCCCCAGGCGGGATCGCGTGGTTTCAACCGCCCTGCGGGTCTATGCCCGCTTTGCCGCCTCGGCCGATCAGGGCGCGGTCCGGCTGCTCGACACCTGAGCGGACTCGCGCCGGTGGGCGTGGCCGCCGGCCAGCCTTTTTCAGGGAGACGACCGTCTCATCCTTGAGGCGACGCGTATGCAACTCAATCTGTTTCAGTGGGATCGTTTGGAGACCGGCCATGGCTCTGCCTGTCTGGCCCGACTCGATTTTGATCGGGCACGGGACCATTTCGCCCGGGTCCTGGTCGGTCTGCCCGGTCATCAGGCCGCCAGGGCCGGTCTGCAGGCGGTCAAGTACTGGGAGCAGGCCTTCCGGGTCCTGACCGGCATGCAGGGAGAAGCGGCGGTCACCTTTTTCTGGCAACGGCTGCGGGAGTTTTCTTTTGGCGACAGCGCGGTGGATCGCGAATTGCGCGCCAAGTTGCCCCTGGTGGAGCAGGAGATTGAACCCGATACCGAGGCGGCCCGGATCTATGATCTGCTTCGGCGGGCCGAGCGGACCCGGCATCGCCGGGATCATTCGGCAATGATAGCGGCCCGCAGAGGTCTGCAGGCGCTCGCTCCCCGGGTGTTTGCCGATTACCTCCAGTATGTGCGGGTAGACTGACCAGGGCGGAGCGAAGAAAAGGGGGGAAGACGGGGGGCGGGGAAGAAGAACGCTCCACGCACGGCCTTGATTAGGCTCGTGCATGGAGGATGTGCAGGCGTTGTGCTTAACTTACAGCTTGGTCACGTTTTCAGCGGCTGGGCCCTTGGCCCCACTGACGACCTCGAATTTGACCCGATCCCCCTCTTTCAGGGATTTGAATCCTTGGCCTTGGACCGCAGAATAGTGGACAAAGACATCTTTGCCGTCATCCTGCTGAATAAAGCCGAATCCCTTGGAATCATTGAACCACTTTACCGTTCCCTCTGCCATAGCCGTTCCTCCTTGTGTCAACGACCTAACTGCTGGCCTGTGTCCAGACCATTTTTTGAAAGCGGGTTCGTACGACGGATACTTTTTCAGGGGCTGCAAGCACAGCGCACTGGAATGTAATCGTGTGGTACAACCCAAAAAAAACAGGCGAATCTTGTGCCGATGATCGGCATTGTGCTGTTGGTCCCGAGGCATTCTCGCCGCGTTTTCCAGATGTCATGGTTCAGTCGTGCCGGTAACAGGCAACGTGGGGGCAGGGAAAAACTGATTGCCGCCCAAAGGGTGTTGAAAACGGGGAGGAAGTGGTAAGGGCCCTTCATTGAGCGGCAGGTGGTACGGAAATATTGGTGCAGCAGGCAAAAAACGGACGTCCGACGAAAGGTGGAGCGAAGAGAAAAGGAGGGGTGAATGCGAACCACAGATCTCGAACTGTTCTGCCTGAGCTAGGGGTAAAAAGTGTAACCTTCAACAGCATTCCGAGGATTTGTCTACCGTAAAATATCCTGAAATGCCAGAGTTTTTTTGTTTCTTTCCGGTTTTTCTGGCGGTTGTTCGCCGTTTTGCCGCTTGCCTTCCTCCCAGATTTCAGAGGTCAGACCGTTTCTTTCAGCAGGGGATATCCCATTGCTTCCCGCAGTTCGACATACCGTTGGGCCACCTGGCGGGAAATGTGGCGTATCCTGCCGATATACCGTGTGCGCTCGGCCACGCTGATGGCCTTGCGGGCATCGAGCAGGTTGAAGGTGTGAGAGCACTTGAGGCAATAGTCGTAGCCCGGCAGAATCAGGTTTTTCTCGACTAGTTTCAGGGCTTCCCGCTCGTAGGTGTCGAAGGCCAGGGTCAAGTCGGCGACGTTGGCCTCCTCGAAGTTGAAGGCCGAGAATTCCTTTTCCGCCTGGTGAAAGATCTCACCGTAGGTCACGTCCTTGTTCCAGGCGATGTCATAGACCGAGTCCACCTTTTGCAGATACATGGCGATCCGTTCCAGGCCGTAGGTGATTTCGGCGGTGACCGGTTTGAGATCGATGGAGCCGGCCTGCTGAAAATAGGTGAACTGGGTGATTTCCATGCCGTCCAGCCAGACTTCCCAGCCCAGCCCCCAGGCGCCCAGGGTCGGGGATTCCCAGTCGTCCTCGACGAAGCGGATATCGTGTTCCAGCAGGTTGAGGCCGAATTTCTCCAGACTTTCCAGGTACATGGCCTGTACATCCTTGGGCGAGGGCTTGATCACCACCTGATACTGGTAATAGTGCTGCAAGCGGTTGGGATTTTCGCCATAGCGGCCGTCGGTGGGACGGCGGGAGGGTTGGACGTAGGCGGCCTTCCACGGCTCGGGGCCCAGGGCGCGGAGCAGGGTGGCGGGGTGAAAGGTGCCGGCGCCGACTTCCATGTCGTAGGGCTGCATGACAACACAACCCGCGGATGCCCAGTAGCTGTTCAAGGTGGCGATGATGTCCTGAAAATACATGGCGAAATGTTTCCAGTATTGATTGTTGAGGTTTCGTGGCTACAAGTATGCGGCAATCTACCACAGGACCGGACCATGGTAAACGAAATTGTCAGGGCCCGGGCGGCCACCTCCGGTTTACGGTTGCACGGCTGTCGGGGTTGCTGTCGGTCCCGTTCCCTTCCCAGAGCAGAGCACAATGGAACCGCAATTCTTGCGCATCCGCGGCGCGCGCATGCACAACCTGAAAAATATTTCGGTCGATCTGCCGCGCAACAGGCTGATCGTCTTCACCGGCCTGTCCGGTTCGGGCAAGTCGACCCTGGCCTTTGACACCCTCTACGCCGAGGGCCAGCGGCGCTACGTCGAGTCGCTTTCCACCTATGCCCGCCAGTTTCTGGGGCAGATGGACAAACCCGATGTCGATCTCCTGGAGGGGCTGTCGCCGGCGGTCTCCATCGAACAGAAGACCACCAGCAAGAATCCGCGCTCCACCGTGGGCACGGTCACCGAGATCTATGACCACCTCCGCCTGCTGTTCGCCCGTGCCGGGCAACCGCATTGCCCGCAGTGCAGCCAGCCGATCCGCTCCCAGTCGGTGCACGACATGCTCGAATCCCTGCTGGGCCGGCCCGAGGGAGAGAAGATCATTCTCCTCGCGCCCCTGGTCACCGGCAAGAAAGGGCAGCATGAGCAGATCCTGCAGCGGCTGCGCAAGGAGGGGTTTGTGCGGGTGCGGGTCAACGGCGAGATCCGCCCGCTCGGCGAGGAGATCGTGCTCGACAAGAACAAGCGCCACACCATCGAGGCGGTGGTGGACCGGCTGGTGATCAAGGACTCGATCCGCAGACGCCTGGACGAATCGGTGAGCACTGCCGTGGCCCTGGGCAATGGAGCCATGCTGGCGGTCTTCCCGGACAGCGGCGAGGAGGTGCTGTTCAGCGAGTCGGCTGCCTGCCACCAGTGCGGCATCTCGGTGCCCGAACTCTCCACTCAGTTGTTTTCCTTCAATAATCCGCAAGGGGCCTGCCCCACGTGCAGCGGCCTCGGGGTCAATCAATTCATCGACGAGCACCTGATCGTGCCTGATGAGTCGTTGTCGCTCCTCGACGGCGCCATCGTCCCGTGGACCCGGCGGCGCCTCTCCACCCAGGCCGACCAGTGGATCAATGCCTTTGCCCGGCACTATGGTTTCGACCCGAACACCCCCTTCGCTGACCTGCCCGTGAAGGCGAAAAAGGGGCTTTTGCACGGCACCGGCCGGGACAAGCTCGAATTCGTCCATACCCGGGGCCGCCGCACCCTGGCGACGCAGCTCGGGTTCGAGGGCATCGTGCCCCGCCTCAATCGGCTGTTCCGCGAAACCAGCTCCGCCCGTCTACGCGAGGAGGTGGAAGGGTTCATGAACGAGCAGGGGTGCCCCGCCTGTCACGGCGCCCGGCTCAAGCCCGAGGCCCTGGCGGTGCGGGTCGGTCGCTGGTCGATCATCGACCTCTGCCGCATGGCCATCGAAGAATTGATCAGGGAATTGGAGACCCTCGACTTCGAGCCGCGCCAGGCCATCATCGCCAAGCCCATCCTCAAGGAGATCCGGGAGCGCCTCTTTTTCCTCCAAGGCGTGGGCCTCGGCTACCTGTCGCTCGACCGCAAGGCGGGGACGCTCTCCGGCGGCGAGGCGCAGCGCATCCGGCTGGCCTCGCAGATCGGTTCCGGCCTGGCCGGGGTGCTCTACATCCTCGACGAGCCCAGCATCGGGCTGCACCAGCGCGACAACAACAAGCTGATCAAGACGCTCATTAACCTGCGCGATCTGGGCAACACCGTGATCGTGGTGGAGCACGATTCGGACACCATCGCCAACGCCGACCATGTCCTCGACATTGGGCCGGGCGCGGGCGTCCATGGCGGCGAGATCCTCTATTCCGGCCCGGTGCCAGGGCTGCTCGATTGCGAGGCCTCGCAGACCGGCGGCTACCTCTCCGGCCGGCTCAAGATCGAGGTGCCCGCGCAGCGCCGCCCGATTCCCGGCCACGGTGTCGAGGTGCGGGGGGCCGCCATCAATAACCTGCAAGACCTCACGGTCCGCTTTCCCCTGGGGGTGATGACCTGCGTCACCGGCGTCTCCGGTTCGGGCAAGAGTTCCCTGGTAATCGAGACCCTGTTCCGCGAGGCTGAACGATATTTCACCGATAAAAAGGGGTATCTGAAAGGGCCTCGCCTGCTGGCGGGCCTGGAGCAGCTCGATAAGGTGATCGACATCGACCAGAGCCCGATCGGCCGTACCCCGCGTTCCAACCCCGCCACCTACACCGGGGTGATGACCCCGATCCGGGAGCTGCTCGCCCGGCTTCCCGAGTCGCGGGCGCGCGGCTACCAGCCCGGCCGGTTCAGCTTCAACATCAAGGGCGGCCGCTGCGAGACCTGCGAGGGCGACGGCCTCATCCGCATCGCCATGCACTTTCTACCCGACATCTATGTCACCTGCGAGCGCTGCCAGGGCAAGCGCTACAATCAGGAGACCCTCGATATCCGCTACAAGGGGAAAAATATCGCCGAGATCCTGCAAATGACCGTGGAGGAGGCCCTCGAATTCTTCCAGAACGTGCCACCGATTGCTGGCCGGTTGCAAACCATCGTCGATGTCGGCCTGGGGTATCTCTCCCTGGGCCAGTCCTCGGTGACCCTTTCCGGCGGCGAGGCCCAGCGGGTGAAGCTCGCCAAGGAATTGAGCCGCCGCTCCACCGGCCAGACCCTCTACATCCTCGACGAGCCGACCACCGGCCTCCATCCCGCCGACATCCAGCACCTGCTCCGGGTCCTCGGGCGGCTGGTGGACGGCGGCAACACCGTGGTGGTGATCGAACACAACCTCGATGTGATCAAAACCGCCGATTATGTGATCGACATCGGCCCCGAGGGCGGCAGCGGCGGCGGCCGGGTGATAGCCACCGGCACCCCGGAGGCCATCGCCCGCACCCCCGGCTCCTACACCGGCATGTTTTTGAAGCAGTTCCTGAACAACGACTGAGCGGTTTTTTGATTGTGTTTCCGGACCGTCGCCTGGTACGATGACCGGCAACTGAACGACCTGCCGGCAGCCTGTCAAGGGGCGCCGGTTTTTATTGACTTCGACCACAAGGAAGCATCATGGCAGACCAGACCCCCGACCAGCAGGAAATCCCTATTTTTCGCATGCAGAAGATGTACATCAAGGATTTTTCCTTCGAGAGCCCCAGCGCCCCCAAGGTGTTTCTGGTGCGCAATCAGGATCCCAAGGTGGATTTCAACCTGCAATTGAAAAACGAGAAGCTCGATGACGATCACAGCGAGGTCTCCATCGCCATCACCGCCAAGGTGCTGGACAAGAACAATGACGATGCGGTGATGTTCATCGTCGAGATCGAGCATGCGGCTGTCTTCCTGATGAAAAATATCCCCCAGGAGCACCACGAGCGGGTGCTGGCGGTCGACTGCCCCCTGATGCTCTTCCCCTTCACCCGGCAGATCGTCTGTCAGGTGGCGGTGGACGGCGGCTTCATGCCCTTTTTGATGGAGCCGATCAACTTCATCGCCCTCTATGATAACGCCCAGCAGCAGCAGAAGGACTCTTGAGAATCGAGACGTTCCACCCAGGGCATTGAAATGAAAAGGGCAACGGTAGGCCGTTGCCCTTTTCTATTTTTCAGGGCGGGAGGATGGGTCAGCGAAAGAGGGAGAATGAATCTGTCCCGGTTTTCTGCGCTTGCAATAGTAGGTTGGGTTTCGGCGCAAAAAGCCGCGCCTAACCCAACCTACCCGCTGGGTGGGTCAATAGTTGATCGGCGGTGACACGTGCGCGAAACCAACGGACGCTGGAGCGTCCCGGGCTGCATTCCCACGCTGGAGCGTGGGAACGATCAATTCTGCCCCAGGTTCCCCCCTACAGTCCAATCTCCTGTACCTTTCTGAAAATCAAACAGGCATTGGTGCCGCCGAAGCCGTAGGAGTTGCTCATCACCGTGGTGAGGGCGGCATCGCGGGTGGTTTCGACGATGTTGTGGCCCACGGCCTCCGGATCCATCTCCTCGATGTTGGCCGAGCCGCAGATGAAATTGTGGTTCAGCATCAACAGGCAGTAGATGGCCTCGTGCACCCCGGCCGCGCCCAGGGAATGGCCCGAGAGGGCCTTGGTCGAACTGATTGGCGGATTGTCCATGCCGAAGACCTCGCGGATGGCCCGCAACTCCACCAGATCGCCGATGGGGGTCGAGGTGCCGTGGGCGTTGATGTAGTCGATCGGTCCCTGGGCGGTGGCCAGGGCCAGACGGATGCACCGGACCGCCCCTTCGCCCGAGGGGGTGACCATCTCGGAACCGTCGGCGGTGGCCCCGTAGCCGACCACCTCGCCGTAGATTCTGGCTCCTCGCTTTTTCGCGCGCTCCAACTCTTCCAGGACCACCAGGCCGGCGCCGTTGGCCACGACAAAGCCGTCCCGGTTGCGGTCGTAGGGCCGCGAGGCCCGCTCGGGGGTGTCGTTGAAGCGGGTGGAAAGGGCGCCCATGGCGTCGAACATGGCGGTTTGGGTCCAGTGTTCCTCGTCGGAGCCGCCGGCAAAGACCACATCCTGTTTGCCCATTTGAATCTGCTCCGTGGCCGCGCCGATGCAATGGGAGCCGGTGGCGCAGGCCGAGGAGATCGAGTAGCAGATGCCCTTGATTTGGTGGGCGCTGGTCAGGCAGGCGGAGACTGTGCTGCTCATGGTCCGTGGCACCATGAAGGGGGAGAGCCGCTTCAACCCCTTCTCCCGCATGATGTCGGCGGTGGCGACCACGTTCTCGGCCGAGGTGCCGCCCGAGCCGATGATCAGGCCGGTCCGGGGATGGGAGACCTCGTTTTCGTCCAAGCCGGCATCGGCAACGGCCTGCTTGAGGGCGATCGAGGCGTAGGCGGCGGCTTTGCCCATGAAGCGCAGGGTTTTCTTGTCGATCATCTCCTTGATATCCACCTTGGTGAAACCACCGATGTGCGAACGCAAGCCGATTTCGCGGTAGGGCGCATGGGCGCGGATGCCGGACTGGCCCTGTTGCAGGGAGGCCAAGGCTTCGGCCGTGGTGTCGCCCAAGGGCGAGACAATGCCCATGCCGGTGATGACAACTCGTCGCATTCGATTCTCCGTGGTTACGCTTCTTTATGAACCGCGAGAGGACCGCAGCTCTGGCAGACCGGCATGACTTCGACCGTGCAGATGTTGACATGTGGCGGCACGCTGGTCACCCAGTGAACAATCTCGGCAATGTCCGCGGGCCGCAGCGGCTCGGTTCCCTTGTAAACCGCAGCCGCCCTGTTCGTGTCGCCCTGGAAGCGGACGATGGAAAATTCGCTCTCCGCCAGGCCGGGCTCAATGTTGGTCACCCGGATTTTGGTGGAAGTCAGGTCGGCGAGCAGGTTGCGGGAGAACTGCTTGACGAAGGCCTTAGTGGCGCCGTAGACATTGCCGCCCGGATACGGGTAGTTTCCGGCGATGGAGCCCATGTTGATGATGTGCCCCTGGTTGCGGGCCACCATGGGCGGCAGCAGGCAACGGGTCAGGTAGCACAGGCCCTTGATGTTGGTGTCGATCATGGTCTCCCAATCATCGAGGCTGGCTTCGTGGGCGCCTTCCAGACCCAATGCCAGGCCGGCGTTGTTGACCAGGACGTCGATGTCGCGAAACCCCTCGGGCAGATCGCGGGCCATGGCCTGCACCGCCCCCAGATCGCGGACGTCGAGTTGCACCGCATGCACGGGGACATCGTGCACCTGCCCGGTCAGTGCCTTGAGCCGGTCAGCGCGCCGGCCAGTGACGATCAGCCGCCAGCCCTCGGCGGCGAAACGCTCGGCGCAGGCCCAACCGAAACCGGAGGTGGCGCCGGTGATACAAACGGTTTTCCGCATGGTTTCCTCCCGCTGCGTTTCCCCTAGGGAAACAGGTTTACCCTCAAAAAACAACAAATTTCCAGAAAAGCCTGGAATCCCTCATGGTTGTGCTTATAGTAATTTTTGATTTTTTTTTGAAAACAAGAGGGAGTATTCCGAACACCTTGGCTACCAAAGGAGGCTGCCATGCTCAAAAAGAAAATACTGAAGGCGTTGAACGATCAGATTAATGCGGAGATGTTTTCTTCCTATCTCTATCTGTCCATGGAAGCGTATTTCCAATCGCTCAGCCTCAAGGGCTTTGCCGCCTGGATGCGGGTTCAGGCCCAGGAAGAGATGGTGCACGCCATGAAATTTTATGATTTCATCAACGAGCGCGGCGGCAAGGTGACCCTGGAGGCCATCGCCAAGCCCGATTCCGCGTGGGCTTCGCCGCTGGCCGCATTCGAGGCGGTGCTCAAGCACGAGGAGCATGTCACCGATTTGATCAACAATCTAGTCGACCTGGCAATCAGCGAAAAAGACCATGCCTCCAACAACTTCCTGCAATGGTTCATCTCCGAACAGGTGGAGGAAGAGGCCAGCGCGAGCGAGGTCGTGGAAAAACTCAAACTGATCAAGGACAACTCGTCCGGCCTGTTCATGGTTGACGCGGAACTGGGACAGCGGGTCTTCACCATGCCGGCGGCCGCTGCCGCGTAAGGAGTCCGGGCGACTTGAGCAGCCGCAGAATCAAACAGGAGGTCCTGGCGCTGTTGCAGGGCCGGAACCTCGCCGCCATCCTGGAATCGATGCGCCGCTATCCGGCCAAGGACGCGGTTAATGTGCTGTTTTCGGCGATTTGCCGGGAAGAGCCGCATCTCCGCTGGTTCGCGGTCAGTTGCCTCGGGGCGGCCGTGGCCCGGTTGGCCGAGGCGGAGATGGAGGAGGCGCGGGTGGTGATGCGCCGTCTGCTGTGGAGCCTCAACGACGAATCCGGCGGCATCGGCTGGGGCGCGCCCGAATCCATGGCCGAGATCATGTGCCGCCACGCCGGGCTGGCCGAGGAGTATGTGCACATGCTAATCTCCTACATGCGCGAGGACGGGCCGGAGATCTGCCAGGACGGCAACTACATCGAACTGCCCCTGTTGCAGCGCGGATTGCTCTGGGGCGTGGCCCGGTTGAGCGGCTGCCAGCCGCGCCTGCTGATCGACAAGGGGGCGGGCGCCGACATTCCGGCCTCCCTCCGGGCCGCGGACGCGACTGTCCGCGGCCTCGCCGCCCTTGCCGCCGGCAACCTCTATCTGACCGCCACCGAGGCGGTTCTGCGGCGACTCGAACAGGATACGGCCCCCCTGACCCTGTATTGGGAGGGGGTGTTCCAGGCAACCACCGTCGGCGCCCTGGCACAAGCGGCCCTGGAGAGGATGAACGAATGACGCCGCCGCTTTTTCCGGCCGTCGCCTGTGTCCAGTTTGCCATTGTCCTGGGCGAGGTGGCGCGCAATATCGAGCAGGCGGAAACCCTGATCGACCTCCACCGGCCTGCTCCGGGCTCCTTGCTCCTCTTGCCCGAGATGTGGGCCACCGGCTTCGACTACCCGCGGACGCAGGAGCTGGGGCAACGGACCCCGGAAATCCTGGCCGCCATGCAGCGGATCGCGGCCCGGTACCGGGTCTATCTGGCCGGCACCCTGACCGGCCTGCCCGCGGACGGCGGCCTGCCGTTGAACACCCTGTTTGTGGTCGGGCCGCACGGAGTGCTCGGCCAACTGGCCAAGCAGCACCTCTTCGCCTTCTGGCAGGAGGACCGGTATTACCGGGGTGGCGGCGCCACGCCGCCGATCCAGACGGAGCATGGTTTGCTGGCCGGGCTGGTCTGCTACGACCTTCGCTTCCCCGAAGTGGCCCGGCGGCAGATCTTTGCCGGTAGCCGTCTGCTGGCAATCTCCGCCCAGTGGCCGCTCTCCCGGCTCGATCACTGGCAGACCCTGGTGCGGGCGCGGGCGATCGAAAACCAGGTCTATGTGGCGGCGGTCAACGGCTGCGGCCTGACCGGAACCATGGAGATGGCCGGCCATTCGATGATCGTGGCACCGGACGGCACGGTGCTCGAGTCCGCCGGGACCGAGGCTGCGGTGATCGGCTGTGGGCTCGACAACCGCCTGGTCGACGAGCAGCGCAGCCGCTTCTATCCGGCCGGGGACCGGACCTGGGTGGGCACCGACCGCGACAAGATCCGCACGCTTCCGGAACTCCAGGCCGATCTGGCCCTGATCCGGCGCCAGGGGAGCCGGATTGCCTTCACCAACGGCTGCTTCGACATCCTCCACGCCGGCCATGTCAGTTACCTGGAAGAGGCCCGGCGCACCGCCGACTGCCTGGTGGTGGGCCTCAACACCGACAGCTCGGTACGCGGTCTCAAGGGTGCGGGGCGGCCTATAAACGGCGAGATGGACCGGGCGCGGGTGCTGGCGGCTCTCGGCTGTGTCGACTTCGTGGTCCTGTTCGCCGAGGCCACCCCGATCCGGCTGATTACCACCCTTTGGCCCGATGTCTTGGTCAAGGGGGCGGACTACGAGGAAGAGCGGATCGTCGGCGCCGCCGAAGTCAAGGCCGCCGGCGGCCGGGTGGCGCGCATTCCCTTCGAGCACGACCGCTCGACCTCCGGCCTGATCGACAAGATCAGAACCGCCTCCTGACCCGCCTGCCGGTGGAGATTCGAACACAACAACATAAGGAACGGAAATGACAATTCTGCAGATTCACGGCATGAAGTGCCAGCATTGCGCCGGCGTGGCGAAAAAGGCCCTGGAGGAATTGGGGGCCACCGGCGTGGAGATCGATCTCGCCAAGGGCGAGGCCCGGTTTGAGGGGACAGTGGATCAGGAAGCAGTGCGGCGGGCCATCGCCGCCAAGGGTTTTGCGGTAATGGATTGATTTTTCAAGTCAAGACCGCCTCGGATAGGATTAAGCCTGGCTTGTGAGCTAGCCGAGCGCTCGCACATGACAACGAAAGCTTCGCCCAAATCAGATGCCTTTCCCCGGGGGAAGGACAGTGGGGCACAGCAGCGAGGCCGGGTGGGTCAACCCCGGCCTCGCGATTCAAATCCGGCCAAATTTTCAGTGAATCCAGATCATGTCGTGCGATGATCGCATGGTAAGTTGGGCCGGCCTGCCCCGCAGGGGCCAACCGGGCTGCGGCGCACGAGTACGCTTCAATCGTTATCGATGATAGTGACCGTGGCCGTTTGGTTCGGTCCCAATATGGCTCCGGTGGCTCCACTCAGCTTCACGCTGAAGGTTTCGTTGTTTTCCTTCGTCGTGTTATTGACGATGGGGATGCTGATGTTTTTGATCGAAGAATCACCGGCTGCCCATTTCAGCGTACCTTTTTTGCTCGTATAATCAGAACGGGCGATGGCCGTGCCGTTCGCCGTCGCGTATTTCACGGAGACCGTTCCCGTTGACCCTCCTTGACGGAAGACGGGGATGGTTATTGATCCGTCACCTTCCGAGACGCTGTAACTCGTCGCGCTCATTTGCACCGACTGGGTGGCTGATGCAACAACAAAACTCGCCTGAAGGGTGACGCCACTGTAGGCTGCAACTGCGTAAAGTGTGGCGTAATATCTCCCGGTCACGGGGTTGAGGAACGTGCAGGTTTCCGCATTGCCGTCAAGGGCTGGAGCGCAATCAAAACTACTGGTCGTCGGAAGGCTGTCGAGACGGGTATACAAATCCGCGTCGCCTGTTCCGCCCGAGGTTGTAATCGTCAGGCTAGTCACGCCGCTTGGGACATCGATGTAGAAGTGTTTCAGATTGTCGATCGCATCGGACAGATTGCTGACGGCGACCCCATTGGTCAAAGCTGTCGGGACTGCCGTGAAGGAGGCGGCCACGGTTTTGTCATTGTCCATGACCACCTCGCAGGTCTCTGCCGTGCCTGAGCAAGCGCCTCCCCAACCGGTGAACGCGTACCCTGAATTTGGTGTTGCGGTCAGCGTCACTTTTGTTCCTGGGAGGAAGAGGCCATTTGCAGGAGTGATTTCGCCTGTCCCGGCAGGAGAGACGCTCGTGACAAGCGTGTAACCACTCGCATCCCCAACGGCTGTTGCCAAGTTTAAGCGCGGGGTGCCGATACTGTTCCGCGGATCGGTCACGGTTGTCCCCTGGCGCAGACGTGTCACCGTTTGGCTTGCAGTATCGTTCGGGTAAGCGGATCGAAGGACGGCGGCGGCCCCTGCCACATGCGGTGTCGCCTGCGAGGTGCCCCCCATGATCACATCCGCCGCGGTAATGAGAGCTCCCGGGGCAAGCATGGTCAAGAACGAGGCACTGTTGGAAAAACAGGTCACCTTGTCCGCTGCGGTCGAAGCATCGCTACAACTACTCCACTTGATCCCGCCAAAGTTGGAGTCATACACCGCGCCAACGGAAACCACATTGGAATATGCGGCGGGAAGACCCATGGAATTCGTGTAGCCGCTATTGCCTGAAGCAGCCGCAACGACAATGCCGGCATCGACAGCCCGTTGAATGGCAGCGCCCCAGGAATCGCTGGGATTGACGGGGCCGTAATACTGACCGCCGCCTAAGCTCATGTTGATCGATGCGATATTATAGATGGCTTTATTGGTCACGCACCAGTCGATGGCATTGATGAGATCACTGCTATAGGCATAACCATCTGGGCGAAATACATCCAACGCGGCAATCTTTGCAGCAGGTGCTACCCCCAGCACAATGGCGGCAACATTGGTGCCGTGCCCGTCATCGTCAAGCGAACCATCAGAGGAGGCAAAATCCTGCGCATAAACAACTTTGCAGTTTTCCCCTGGGGCGGAGCAGGAACCAAATAAGGCATGTTTATAATTAACCCCGGTATCGAGGACCGCGACGGTGGCATGTTCGCCGTTATATGTGGAGACTTGTGCATTTGTTCGTTCAATGAGCGGCAGGCTTTGCGCGAGATATTTTTGATGCGGCTTGTTTTCATCAATCGAAAGAACCTTGTTGTGCCGGGACAATTTGTCAAGCGCTTGGGCGGAGTTGATCCGCATGTGCATGATAGGCAAGACAGGATAATCCGTCATCACCTCGAGATTCATGTCCGCGACTTCGGAATGCACTGCTGCCTTCAGAGCGTTCATCCGGCTTTTTCGTTTCTCCACGCGCTGCTGATAATCAATTCCCCGAGCTCGAAAGAGTTGGGCTTTTCCCCGATTTTCCACCTCTTCCGCACGTTGTTCCTCCGCATCATCCAATAGAACAATGACCTCAACCGGCTCGCCGCGATCAATTTTGGCGGCGATATGCGGTGCATACTGTTTGGGCCATGCAGTGGGGGCGGCGAAGGTTACGGAGGGGATGGCGGTGAACAGCAGTAGGACAAGGACGAACCGAACCCAGGTGAAGGCGCAACTCCGCAAACCTGTTGGTGAGAAGATAACGTTTTGCATGCTGTTTGCTCCCGCTCTTGTTTCAAGCAACGCGTTGAAAAAAGTAAATTTAGCATATGCGTGTAACGCGGTATTGTGATTGCGTTTCGCACGTTTGCCTTCATGCCGATCGCCAGTTTTTCCGGCCGCCTGCTTTTTTGTAATTAAAAAAACAGGCTGTAAAATAGGAAAAAATTGCCGGCACGGTCCGGCCATGACCGACGCCTTGAGTGATGCATAAACACAATTGACACCAGATGGATAAGGTCCCTGTCTCCACCGGACAGACGAAAAGGGCTGAAGGAGAGCTGGATTCTTGCACGATACCTATCTATTAATTGTTGTGCCATAGAGGAACGGGAGAATCAAGGTGAGAATCGAGAAATTGCCTCTCAGCCCGGTAAACAGGCGTGGATCAGTTCTTACGCGGGAGAGCAGACCGGTTGATCGACGACGGTGCTTCATCCTTGGCCTTTGACGAAGACAATTCGACGGGAACGAGTCCATCATCGGGCGAGCGCATTGTCCAGTGCCCGTCGAGACCAACGGAACACCCGGTCCTGTCCTTCTCTGAAGATCGTCTTGGATCCGGTGCACAGGGTTGACCGGTGTGGAAGGGGGTGTTATCGTGCCGCCATTGCTTTTTTGGTGGATCCGGCGTCTCGTCCGGGCCGCTTTTCTTTCGTGGAGACCTGGAGATGAAGATCAGAACCCTGCTGCTCGGCATCGGCGGCGTTGCGGTGGTGGCCGGATTGCTGGCCGGAACCAAGGCCCTGCAGATCGGCACCCTCATCAAGCACGGCAAGGCGGCCAAGATCCCGCCGGAGGTGGTGGCCACCATCCAGGCAGAGCCGCAGACCTGGGAATCGCTGGTCGCCGCCGTCGGCTCGCTGGAGGCGGTCCAGGGCGTGACCGTGACCGCCGAGCTGACCGGCAAGGTGGTGGCCATCCCCTTTGAGCCGGGCACCCAGGTCAAGGCGGGTGATCTCCTGGTACAGCAGGATATCGCCGCTGAGACCGCCCAGTTGCGCGCCGCCGAGGCTGCCGCCGCCCTGGCCAAAATCACCCTGGAGCGCTCGAAAAAGATGTTGGAAACCAAGGTGGTGGCCGAATCCAACTACGACAACGCCGACGCCCAGCTCAAGCAGGCCCAGGCCCAGGCCGACATCGCCCGGGCGACCATCGCCAAGAAGACCATCCGCGCCCCCTTTAGCGGCCGGCTGGGTATCCGCCAGGTTAATATCGGTCAGATCATCAAGGAGGGGGCGCCAATCGTTTCCCTGCAAGCGCTCAATCCGATCTTCGTCAATTTCCTCGTGCCCCAGCAGCTATTGGCGCAGATGCAAATGGGCTACAAGGTGCGGATCACTTCCGATGCCCTGCCCGGAGGAAAGACGGTCACCGGCGCCATCACGGCCGTCAACCCCGAGGTCGATACCGCCAGCCGCAACATCCGGGTGCAGGCCACGGTGGCCAACCAGGGGGAGCTGCTGCGGCCGGGCATGTACGTCAATGTCGCCGTGGTCCTGCCCGAAACCAGCCCGGTGCTCGCCATCCCGGCCACCGCGGTGCTTTATGCGCCCTACTCTGACTCGGTGTTCCTCGTCGAGGAGGCCAAGACGGAGGAGGGCGGTGTGTCCGGCCAAGTGGTCCGCCAGCAGTTTGTCCGCCTCGGCGAGAAACGGGGTGATTTCGTGGCCGTGATCTCGGGGCTCGCGCCGGAACAGACCGTGGTCGCCACCGGGGTGTTCAAGCTGCGTAACGGCCAGCCCATCGTGGTCGACAATGCGCTCCGGCCGGAATTCAAGCTAGCGCCTCAGCCCAAGGACGGGTGAGCCATGCGATTCACCGATCTCTTCATCCAGCGGCCAGTGCTGGCGATGGTCACCAGCCTGTTGATTATCATCGCCGGGCTCCAGGCCATGGGGTCGCTCAGTGTCCGGCAGTACCCGCGCAGCGACAACGCCGTGGTCACCGTGACCACGGCATACACCGGCGCCAATGCCGAACTGGTGCGCGGTTTCATCACCACGCCGCTCGAACGGGCCATTGCCGCCGCCGACGGCATCGACTATCTCCAGTCGCAG
>Ga0074195_1002891_pt1 | contig 17514 bp, 6 predicted proteins | sample EPASupsiteHSE623_FD_64525 | JGI IMG/M metagenome (GOLD analysis project Ga0074195, IMG submission 64525) | Bioremediated contaminated groundwater from EPA Superfund site, New Mexico - Sample HSE6-23 | ecosystem: Environmental > Aquatic > Deep subsurface > Groundwater > Contaminated ...
TGTCGAGCCTTGGAGTCGGTCCCGGAAGCCGGGGAGGAATGTTCGGCGGCAGAGGCGGCGGCGGTGGAGATTTCAGGCCTCCGGGCGGCGGTGTTAATCCCGGGGATTATATGGTCGGGCAAATGGACGGAAGAAGCACAACACATGCCCTCGGATTTAACTACAGCGATTCCTGGGCTGAAAATGTTGATTTGACCGGGAGCTATTTTTTCAATTATACCAATAACAACAATACGCAGAATATCACAAGGGACTACCTGATTTCTTCGGATTCTTCCCAGAATTATTACCAGAACAGCGACACATGGCAAAAAAATATTAATCACAGGTTCAACTTCAAGTTCACCTGGCAGATTGATTCGAGCAATTCAATTATGGTAAAACCTAATTTGACATCGCAGGCAAACAACCAGAGTAATAATACCGACAGCAGGACGCTTCTCGGAAATGTTTTACCTCTGAATTCAACCAAAAACGATTATTCTTCGAATTACTCAGGTTTAAATTTTTCGAATGACCTTTTACTTCGTCACAGATTTGCAACTCCCAGAAGAACATTTTCGGTGAACTTTTCAACAAGCTACAACGATAAGCTGGGTTACAGCGACCAAATGACTGAGAACGATATTTACCGCAGGTTCCAGGTGACAAGTGATTCTGCTAAACTCAAATCGGATGCTCCGGTCACTGGATACGGGTTGTCAGCAAATGCAGTTTATACCGAGCCGCTCCACACAAACGGGCAACTGCAGGTTAATTATACAATATCGTATAATTCAAATAATTCAGACAAAAAAACATGGGATTACGATGCCATATCGCAGAATTACAGCATTCTCGACACACTATTATCTAACAAATACGACAATAATTACCTGACCAACAATGCCGGCATCGGCTACAGGCTGAAGGAAGACAAACTCAACCTGACGGTTATGGCAAATTACCAGCAAACCCAACTGAATAACAGTCAGGAGTTTCCCTATAATCTTGGGATGAGTTACAAGTTTAATAATTTTCTGCCTTCCATGAGATTAAATTACAGATTTTCAACCCAATCCAACTTCGGGCTTCATTACCGGGCAAGTACTAATATGCCTTCGATTTCTCAGCTCCAGAATGTGGTTGATAACACGAACCCTATGCAGTTATCCTCGGGCAATCCTTCGCTGAAACAACAGTATTCGCAGAACATTGTTGCAAGGTTTACAAATTTCAGCCCTGATTTTGCCAACATTTTTGTTTCATTTATTTCTTTCAATTTCAGGACAGACTATATTGCCAATTCAAATGCTGTTGCAACAAAAGACACAATTGTCGAAGGTAAAATCAGGCTTCCCGCCGGCGGGCAAATATCAAAACCTGTAAACATGGATGGATTTTATAATCTGAGCTCATTTTTCACTTACGGGTTCCCGCTTCGGTTTATTTCGAGCAACATAAACCTGAATCTGGGTGGAATATACACCCGCACCCCGAGCCTTGTCAACAATATTGCCAACTACTCAAACGCATACAATCTTAACGCTATCCTGGTTTTGTCGAGCAATATCAGCGAGAATCTTGATTTTACGCTTTCCTCACGTGCTAATATTAATATGACTAAGAATACACTCCGGGTAGACCTTGACAATAAATATAACGGTTATACAAACAATGTGAGCTTTAAGTGGATTTTCTGGGAAGGATTTTTTGCCCAGGGCGATTTACGTAACCAGATATATACCGGGTTAGTAGGAGGAACTAATAATAATTTTACTTTGCTGAATTTAAGCCTCGGCAAGAAGTTGTTTGCCGACAACACCGGGGAAATCAAATTATCTGCCTTCGATGTACTGAACCAGAATAAAAGCACACAAACAAATGTTACGGACTATTATGTGGAATATTCCAGAAACATAGTGTTGCAGCAATACATAATGCTGACATTTACTTATAATCTGCGAAGGTTCGCTACTGGCAATTAGCTACATGTCAATATTGAACTGAAAGGACAATTCCTTAGAGTTCAGCTCGAGGGCGCAGAGGTATCCCATTGCAGGATTTCTTTTTGAGTAAACACACCCGCCGTCGAGCATGATTTTGTCTGATTTCAGAGTGTCTGTAATAAATTGAAGGCTTTTCGGAGTATGGCCGACTATCAGCCTTTTATTTTTAATTTTTGAAACATCAACAAAATCATTTCTCATCCAGGGCATGGCTTGAGGATTGTCAAGGGGATTGGTAATTTCGAAATCCATTCCGCCGTGACAAAGAAAAAAATCATCAAGCTCAATAAAATAGGGCAGTGATGAAAAAAAAGTCAGATATTTTTCCTCCAGTTCCCCGATGTGCCGGATTCCGAAGCTTTTCAAAGTAGTTTCGCAGCCGTTTGAAACCCAACTTTCAAAATGTTTGTTAGAAAGAGTTGATTCGAGAAGCAGCTTTTCGTGATTACCCATTATGGGAAACAGCTTGTAGCCTTCCTTCCTCAACTTCAAGATTAGATCAACTACTTGTTTGCTTGACGGTCCCCTGTCGATATAATCCCCCAGAAAGTAGATATTATCACTCTTTACAATTTTTAATTGTGCGAAAAGAAGAGCAGATAGCGTTTTAAAGCATCCGTGGATGTCGCCGACAACAATGTTCCTGATTTTTTTTTCAACTGCCATAAATCATTAACCTGATTTTATTATGCTAATTAAATAACGAAATAAAGGCACAAAATATGCAAATTTGTAGAATTATTTTGTAACCTTAATATATATAACATAATGGTCTGATTAAATTCCACCTTAACAAAGGAGGATTAAGGGGGTTGTTTCTTAAGTGTCTATAATATAGAAGACTGCTTATTGCTGTTTCAGACATTCTTCTTATTTTTCAACGATTCTGCCATAAAATAATAATACAACCCACGACCCCATTTGTTTAGGGGAATTTTTCAGACTATAAAATAAAAGAAATAAACCTGACAAATTTACTTAATAACTTGATGAACTTAGAAATTTATATTCTTATTATATATTGTATTATTACATTATATAATATAAATCAGTTGGTGAATTGCTTTACTTAATAAATTTCAACAGTTTTGAATGCAATTAATAATTTTTCAGACGTCTAAAAATAACTTAAAAATGAAAATTTAAAGGAATAACATGGATGATGGCCGTAAATCATCGAACAAGACCCGGAAGCAAAAAATACTTAAGCTGAATTATCAGAACAAAGAAACCGAAGTGGAGATAATCAGCAAATTCGATACATCCGGATTTGATAGCGAAACCATAATTAATTGGTACAAAACATTGCACCTCGGAAGGAAGCTTGACGAGAAAGCTGCCCTATATCTGAAAATGGCTAAAGGTTGGTCGTACCACGCACCGTTTGCCGGTCACGACGGGATACAGTTCGCACTCGGAAAAATATTCCGCCCCGGCAAAGACTTTTTATTCCCCTATTACCGGGATATGCTCACATGCCTCGTTGCAGGTATAACGCCCGAGGAAATTATTCTTAATGGCTTAAGCAAGGAAACCGACGTTGCCGGTGCTGGACGCCACATGAGCAACCATTTTGCCAAACCCTCAATAAACATTCAAAGCGTTTCGTCATGCACTGGTAACCATTCACAGCATGCCGTAGGGCTTGCCAGGGCAATTAAAAAATATAATGGTGACGAAATATCATATTATTCCGGGGGCGAGTCAGCATGCTCCGAAGGATATTTCTGGGAAGCATTGAATACTGCCAATCATGAGAAATTGCCTGTGATATTTGTTGTTCAGAATAATCGTTACGGTATATCCGTGCCTATTACCGACGCCACTGAGAATCAAAGGGTTGCGGAGAATTATTCCGGTTTTGCAAGCCTGAAGATTATTTATTGCGACGGCAGAGACCCCTTCGATTCATACAGGGCGATGACCGAAGCTAAAAATTATGTCGAAACGGGTAAAGGTCCCGCCCTCGTTCATGCAGACTGTGACCGGGTTGGTTCACATTCCAATTCAGACAGGCATGAGCTATACCGCCTGAAAGAAGAACTCGAAGATGTCAGAAGGCATGACCCGTTGATTCAGTTCAGGGCAGTGCTGCTTGAACGGAACATATTAAACGAAGATGAACTGCTCAAAATCGAGAAAGAAAATCAAGCAGCCATATTCGAAGCGGCTGATTTAGCAGAAAAAGCCCCCGAAGCTGACGGCAGAAGGTTCAACGAGTACATTCTACCTGAATCTTATGTTAATATTAGTGAAAACACTGAAAGACCGACTGATGAAGATTCCCCGGTAATTACTATGATCGAGGCTATAAATTCGAGTATGAAAGAAGAGTTCAGGCTCAATCCCGATACATTTTTATGGGGGCAGGACATTGGCAAGGGCGGTGTTTTCAATGTTGACAAAACCATGACGGAAGAATTCGGGAAAGAGAGAGTCTTCAACGCAGCCATAGCCGAAAACAGTATAGTAGGTACAGCTAACGGCTTTTGCAGGTACAAGCAGGACATCCGCGTGGTAATCGAAGGGGCGGAATTTGCCGATTATTTCTGGCCTGCAATGGACCAGCTTGTTGAATGCTCTCATGAATACTGGCGGACAAATGGCAAATATTCCCCGAATATAGTATGCCGTTTAGCAAGTAGCGGCTACATTCAGGGCGGTTTATATCATTCTCAGAACCTCGAAGGCACGTTCACGACATTACCCGGAATAAGGGTAGTGTGCCCTGCATTTGCAGACGATGCAGTCGGGCTGTTCAGGAATGCCATACGTTCCGGTGGATTTACAATGTACCTCGAACCGAAGTTTTTATATAATTACAGACTGGCAGCCACACCCAGGCCACATCCGGATTTCATTGTTCCTTTCGGCAAAGCAAAAATCCGGAGGGAAGGAACAGATATAACAGTTATATCTTATGGAACTGCAGTACATTTAGCCCTGAAAGCTGCTTCGGAGCTCGAAGGCGAAGGGATTTCGGTGGAAGTAATTGATTTAAGGTCATTAATCCCCTGGGACAAGGAAACTGTTTTTGAATCAGTAAAAAAAACAAACAGAGCCTTGGTTGTTCACGAGGATAAAGTCACCGGAGGCTTTGGCGGAGAAATTGTTTCCGCAATTGTAGAAAATGTGTTTAACTATCTTGACGCTCCGGTTCTAAGAATCGGGTCGAAAGATGTCCCGGTTGGTTTTGCCAAGGATTACGAAAAAGCAATTCTGCCAAATCAAAATGATGTCAGGCTGGGAATACAGAAAGTGTTAAACTATTAACAAAAAGTGTGAAACTTGCTTTACAGGTGGCTGCAGATGATGAAAAAAATGTAATATTAGCTATTAGAAAATGAAAAAAAGTGTCTGTGTGAAATTATATCCACACTGTGTGGAAAGGAACACAAAACAAATACACTAATCACACTTGTTTTTACCAATATTCATATATTACCGAAATATTTTTTTTTAAAAATTGGAAAATAACCGAAGGTGTCATATATTTGCAACTTGTATAAAAGGACATTAGTGCGCCCGTAGCTCAATTGGATAGAGTGTTGGATTCCGGTTCCAAAGGCTGGGGGTTCGATTCCCTTCGGGCGTGCGAACAAAATAAATATTGATGTAAGACGGAGATTATGCAGAATAAAGAATTACCAAAGGTAAAGGTAGAAACAACGAAAACTGCTGTGGCAGCGGGCGAGAAAGAAAATCTTGTTCAGAAAATTCAGAATATTGTTGATGAAAACAGTAAGATTATTATTGGGATTTCGATTGGTTTGATTGTAGTCGTTATCGCTTTTTTTGTTATCAAAGGCAGGATAGACAAAACGAATGAAGAAAACCGGCAGATGGCATCGGTTGCAGTTGCAAGAATTCTTCCATACCTGCAGGCTAATGACTATCAGAAGGCATTGTACGGCGACCCGACAAAGAGAATCAGGAATCAGAAAGTAATTGGCTTAATTGAAATCATCAAAGAATACGGGGGAACTAAGCAGGCAGAATATGCTTCGCTGTATGCAGGCAGTTGCTTCCTGTCACTTAATAAAAACAAAGAAGCTTTGGAGTATTTTGACAAGGCGTTGGGTTCATCATCGAAAGTTATTAAGGAAGGTGCAGCCGGAGGCCTTGCAGTATGCTATGAAAACCTGGGGAATTACAGGGATGCAGCCGATTATTATGAGAAAGCATCGAAATATTCACTCACACCCGGCATGAAATCGAAATATCATTTTTTTGAAGCACTTTGCCGTGAGAAAACCGGGGAAAAAGATATTGCTGAAAAACTATACAGGGAAATCATTTACGATAATCAATCCGAATATGTCGGTCCTGCAAAATCAGGATTAATCCGACTTGGCACGATTATTGAATAGAAATTAAATTTGTAATATACATTGTTATTTGAATAAATTATGAAATTAAAAATAAATTTGTTGTACATAATTACAATATTTCATGGAGGTTATATGCGTCGATTGTTTCGTTTAAGTTTACTGACGGTTCTGCTCAGCTTCCTAGGAATAGGAGCCAGCTTTGCAGAGCAAATCGTTGTCTCAGGTTCTTTAGCACCCGGCGATGTTAGAGTATTCCTAAAAGAGAATACGTATGTCATTACTAAGGACTATGTTGTCGGAGGTACGTTAATTATCGAACCCGGTACGACCGTTAAATTCTATCCGATGGGTAGAATTATTGACTCCGTCGGTGGTAGGATTATCGCTGATGGCTATGCCAAAGCAACCTATAAAAAAGACCCGGATAATATTGACCCGATTGCAACACCGGGGTCATACAGAAATCCGTTAAGCTTTTCAGGTTATGCCGACCTGAATTATTTCCTTTACAAGAGTTCGACAAGCCAGACTATCAAGCTTGAAACAGTAAGAGATTTATCTGTCGACAAATCAAAATATGATTATATTTTTAATGTCGTTTTGAACAAAGCGTCGAGGAAACTTGAAAATTTATCAGAGGCACAAATCGGGGCATCATTGGGTCCTGATAAAGCCATTATCCCATTCGAATTCGCTACGGTATTTGCCGGTGCCAGGCTCGAAACCGACCCGGATGCCGATATTAATCTTAATATTAAACCATGGACACGTTTGAACGGTATCAGCCCAAATGTTGCAAATGGTACTATTTTGTTCAAAGGCCAGCCCGAGAATAATTTTTCGAGGGAATGGGGACACATCATCATTCTCCCCGGTGCAAGAGCTGCATTTTTCAGAAATGTTACTTTTGACGGATTCCGTAAGGATACAACTGTTGACAGAGTTGCCATATATAAAGATGGTACACCCTGGGCAAACAGCATGAATAATACACTCAGGAAACTGACAAACGGCGGCGGCGGTGCAATCACAACATTCTCGTCAAGGACCTGGATTCTGGGTTGTACCTTCCGCATGAATATGGCAAGATACAGAGGCGGTGCAATTCAGTTCCTTCAGGCACCCGACGGATACACTACTTTTGATGATACCGTATCAAAAATAGCAAAATATATCGTTGACAAAAACCCGAATTATACAGACCCTGACGGAAGTGTTTCCGAAGTCAATGCCGCCCATCTGAGGCCTTCAATTGACCAGATAGACGAACCGGGAACAAGAGAACCGTTATTGGACTTCCAAAGACAGGCTTATGAAGACGGTCGCCTTTCAGTCTATCTTGGGCGTTTCCGTAATAATAAATTTGATAAAAACTATGTCCAACTGTCAAATGTCGGTTTGAGGCAAATTGGTGTACCACCGATTACCGTTCAACTCGACTTAACCGATGAGCCGGCAAATTATCCACAGGAATATGGCAATAATGCCTATGGTGGCGCTATATATATTGCAGGTAAAGACGGATATCCCGGCGAACAGACAAGAATTGAAATCGGTTTCGGTGTAAACAACTCATTAAAAAATCGTTTAGGCACGATTGTATTTACATCGCCGACAAATTCTTCGACAGTAATGGAAGATGCATTTGAAGCAACAGGAAACACAGCCAGCAACTACCAGTTTACCGGAAATACTTTCGGTGCCAGAGGCGGTGCTATTTATTTAGGTAAATACACATCTTTGATCGTTGCCGGTAAATTTACTAATAACATTACATATACAAAATATCTTCAGGATTCACTGACCGGTGCCAACAACGGGTTCTATTCACGTGGCGGCGCCATTTATTGTGAAAACACTTACGGACGCCTTCAGGTAAGAGGCGGTCCAAAACGTGATTATATTCCGAACGTTACAGAGTTTACTAAAAACAGTTCCGGTTCCGGAGGAGCTATATTTGTTGATGGTAATTCTGACCCGACAAAATCACCCGTTATCGGTGGAACCGACCAAAATGCAGGTACAAGGGATTACGGCTTCAATATTAAATTTGAAGAAAATACCGCAGTTTCTTATGGTGGTGCTATTTACACCTGCAGAAATATGTCGGTCAACGGTGCCGGTGGTGTCGAAGCAAACAGCCTTCTCGGCTACGGTGGTAAATACCCGGTAAGATTTTATACAAATAAGGCTGGATACGCCGGTGGTGCAATTGACGTAACCGTACCTAACTCGGCTTATCCGCTGATACCAGCCAAACAAAGAGCTTTAAGCTTTATTCGTGCAGAGTTTCGCGATAACAGCGTTGGTATGGATATTGCCCAGAGAAATAAAAACTTTGTCAGAGGCGGCGGTGCATTATATATATTGAATGCCGACCTTAACGTTGTCAAAGGCGTGGAATTTACTCAAAATACTGTTTTCAACGGCAACGGCGGTGCAGTAGCTTTGATACATCCTGACAACTCGATAAAGAGATTCTTTGTTACAGACGTAGATGTTTTAAATTATGACCAGGATGGTATTGCTTTCGGCTTTTCATCAACTGACCCGGTTCTCACATATCGCAGCAGTGCATATCCGCCCGATGTCAGAATGATGACAAGATTTTTCAGCAACGAGATTAAACTCGACAAAGAGATTCTTGATGCTCAGAGCGGTAGCGGAACAACACAGGTCGGTTACGGAACAAAAGGAACACCGAACCAGTTATTCGGAGTTCACTTTATTGACCAGTACAACGGATTTGCAGTTGGCATGAACGGTACTATAGTTAAAATGACATTAGGCGGCTCGAAATGGGAATATAAGAACTATTCTCAGGCTTACAGACTGACTGACGTTTGGTTCACAACTCCCAATGTTGGTTTCATCGTTGGCGACAGAGGTGTCATTCTTAAGACCGTAAATACCGGTAATAGCTGGACAGAAGTAAGACCGGCACTTGATAACTTTAAACTGAACTCTGTGAATTTTGCCGGTACTCTCATCGGCTATACAGTAGGCGACAGAGGTAAAATCTTTAAGACATCTGACGGTGGAACTACCTGGTTCGACCCAACAATGGCAAATTATACAAATAATAACCTAAATTCGGTTTATTTCACCGGAACAAATAAAGGTTACGCAGTTGGCGACAGAGGAACTATCATTGTTACAGCTAACGGCGGTGTAACATGGGATGTCAAAACAGCTAACACATTCTCAAATTTGAAGAGTGTTTATTTTACAGACCTTGACACAGGCTATGCAGCCGGTAGCCAGGGCGTTATTTTAAAGACAACAAACGGTGGTAATTCCTGGGCGAAGATTTATGAAGACCCGTCAACAAACTTCACTTCGGTGAACTTTACCGACCTCAGGAGCGGTTATGTAGCAGGTGAATACGGCTTAATCCTTAAGACTACCGATGCAGGAAAGAGCTGGAGCCAACTTGACCCGCAAACATCATATTCATTCTTTGATATATTCTTCGCAACTTCAACAACAGGTTACGTTGTAGGCGATTACGGATTGATCAAAAAGACAATGGATGCCGGTTCTTCATGGGTTGATATTATCCCGGCAGACATTTCCTACATGGATGTGAAACGCTACCATCCCGAAGCAGCATTACCCGAAAACGGTATCGGCTTAGGAGGCGCTTTATATGTTATGGACAGTGTTACAACAAATCGTTTGGGCAGACAGGATACTGTCTGGATGAACCGTGTAAGAATACAGAACAATAAATCATATACAGGTTCTGCATTATATTCGGACAACTACGACCTGAAATTCATCTTTTCAAGATCTTTGATAGCAAATAACGAAGCATTTTCGGACATTGGATTACCCCAAAACTACATCAGTGGCGCTATCATGAGAGATGCCAATGACCCGAATACACCAAAGAGAATTATTGCGAACTTCGCATCTTCGGATCTTGCACCTGCAACTATTTATGGCGAAATTCAAGGTCCTTTGCCCTCGAATTTATCACCTGTTGCAGCTAATTCAATCTATGACAATAAAGCAAGATTTGAAATCAGATTGCCCGATGCTTATAATACTAAAGGTATTCTTGCCGGTACGACCGGAATCGGTTATGGCGGAACAGATACACTTAGAGGCAACTATTGGGGAAGGACAGATGCAGATGTTGACGTAATTGTAGGCAACAAAAAAATTAAGGCTATTGTGATAACCAACAATAACGGAACAATAGTTCGCGATACAATCTGGTATGAACCCGCAATGCAGCCAACCTTCTTTGTTGATAATTGGTTCAACAAAAAAGACACTACATACATGAGGTTCTTATGGGCAGCAAATCCATCAAGCTTACCATTAGCACTTAACCAGGGACCATTTGAATCAAGAGAAAGATTCCAATACAGGCCGGTTACTATTGCTAATATAACAGGAGATGAAAACACATCATGTGATACATGCTTGCCGGAGAAAGTAATCATGGCTGGTTTGATTTACGACAGCTATGACAAAGGTGTGGATATTAAAACAGCAGATTATTCGGCAAGGCGACTCAGCCCCATCGAAGATTTTGCAGTCGGTATTCCACCCGTACTCAGGAGATTTACAGGAGCAAAGGATACTACCAGGCCCTCATTCAAAAAGTATGTAAGGCGCTGGACAAGAGACCCGTATTATGCCGAACTGAAAAACTCAAGCGACCAGTTTGTTTATCCTCAGGTGAGAGCAGTACAGGATGAATTCAGGCCAACAAAAGACGGTAAATACTACCACCCGATAGGTTATCCTCTGTATCTCGAATCAAGAGTGAATTATGAAGGCTTAAAAGAATTGAGCAATCATGACCCATATACTCTGAATGAATCAGTATTTTTCGTAATAAACGAAAAAACAGGTGACTTTATCAGGGTTAATTTCAGACAGGTTTCAGAAATTGATTCAATGAGAGAAACTTTCAGGGCAAGAGTTGATTTGGTTCCCGATTCGACAAACAGGCTACCAAACAATACTATAAGAAGAACATCAGAAGGATTGTATAATCTCGGAACAGGCGATTTTCTACTGCGTAATCTGCTATATCAGCCTGTAAACGAGGATAAAGCAGCAGTTCCTGGCCGTAAATATCATGCATCGGCCACATCATTTGGCAAAGTGCCCAACATTTTCTCAAACAGACCTGGAATGCCTACTGTCAATAATGGCAACCAGTCATTCTATGCCGGTGAAAAATACAAAACACTACCGGTTAATGTTGGCGATGTAGTTCGTATAATTTCAAGAACAGTATTGTGGAAAGAAGGCGTAATTCCGGCATTCGACGATGGTATATCATTCGAAGTTGTCGGCTCGACCGAACCTCCAATATTTACTGGTAATCTTGTAAAATTAAGAACCGACACTATAGTCAAAATATTACCTGCAGAAAACCCGATGAAAAAAGCTAAGGGACAAATGGATACACTTCGTATTACAGAGTTCCTCAGGAAGATTTTTGTAACGGAAGACAGGCAATATCCGGCAACACCGGGAACCTTTACAGGTTTGACCATTGACGAAGGACAGGGACGTGATTCTATTTTCACAATCACTGCAATGGATACCAACAGGTTCTACGACCCGAGAGCTCTTCAATTCCCCGATGCTTATGCTCAATTAACTTACAGGTGGAGGGTTGACCCCAATTCCGGTCTATCAAGATGGCTCATGGTTGACACAATACCGGCCGGTGAAATGATTGAACAGAATCCGAGAGACCTTGCTTATGGATACATGGTATTCAGAGGCAGGCCAATCAACCCGTACATTGTGCCGGGCGGAGAAGAATTGATTGTTTCGGCTGAAAATTGGCCACCTCACATGAGAACTGCCGATTCATTGAAAGCATTAGGCGTTGCACAGGATATTATTGACAGATTTATCAATATATTCCAGCCATATCTTCATGCTTATAAGTATGACACAACCGGCGCAAATCCTGCAAAACCTGCACGCTTCCTGCAACAGGATACAATTAACAGCGGTGCAAGATTTGTTGTCAGCGACACGGTTAAAATGTTTGTGATTGACAGCGTGCCAAGATTCCTGCCCCCAAGTATGGCTCAGGAAACCATAAGGAGAAGAATAAACAGACAAGGCGATGAGGTTGATTATGTAATATACAAACCATCAGTCTATACATGCGATATGACTTCCGACGGCAAACTGAAAGCAAACTTCGCCGGTGAAGGTGCAACTAAGAAATTAAGATTCCAGGCAGACTTCAACACAGATGACGAAGCAGAAGACGAATGGGCACAGGCTTGGGACTTCCGCTACGGCAAGACTGCTTACGGATTCATGAATATTAATATCAGAGTTGGTAACAAGCCCGACACAACTGTTATTGATACCACAGTATATGACGGTAAAGGTAACGGAAGAAAAGATGAAGTTGTTATCACACAGACAAGGCCTGCTTGGATGGCTAATGATTACATCTATGAATACAATAATGAAGCAAACAAAGATACTTATGCAAGGTTCTTCACATCCTTCGGACAGTTGAACATCAGAATAGATTCAACAACTGCCTGGAATTTGCTGAAACCTGCTAACCAATATGCAATGTCAATGATAACAGATACTGTGTTTACAGTAGTTTGCAACGACGGTCATGCCGGTTTGAACTTCAAATCAATGGGAGTTTATATTAACTATCAGCCGGAAATTTTAACTGCAAGTCTGCCGAATGCAAAAGAAGATTTTGACTACAATCCTCAATTGCTCGATTCAGGCAGAATGGTTAGAATATACGACCCGAACTGGGATCAGTCACATGAATACATGTTGGTTTATGATACAACCGCTATTAATTCAATACAGATTGACCCATGCTTCCCCGAAGCCGGCAGCTGGACATTATCCAAAACCACACCGAGATGGTTAAGAATTAATCCTATTAGCGGACTGCTTTACGGGACACCTTTAGTTCACGATGCTCCAAAAACAGAAACCGTTACAGTAGTTGTATGGGATCTTATTGATGGACAAAGACAGTTATCAGCAGTTAAAACACTTACTTTGACTGTTGAAAAAACAAATCATCCACCGAACATCGAAGCAGTACCTTATGTTAACTGTATTGACAAAGGCCGTAATTACAAAGATACAATAGTTATTGCCGATAGAGATTTTATGAGAACAGGTACAGAGAAAGAAACGGTAACATTAAAGGTTGTAAAACCCAGCGGTTTGACAATTGAGCCATCTACAATTACCGGTCCTCTCGACCCGAATGGCACTGAATATCAGAAAAAAGTAATCATTAAGTCTCTGGCCGGATTTAATCCTACACCAGCAGAGATTGATGCCGACGGAAGAGTAACAATAGTAGTTGTTGCAACTGACGCATCCGGTGTCAGCGATACAATGACATACAGAGTGAAATTCTCGCAACAGACAGACTTTATTTGCGAAATATCAGTTCAAAACAGCAAAGGTGCTATTCAGATAATGCAGTTTGGTACAGGCAAAGATGCAACAACAGGTGACGGTACCGAAGGCCCGACAACATTGGGTAAATTAGACTTTATCTATTGCGAGTATGAAATTCCGCAAAAACCACCGAGAGACGTATTCGATGCCAGATGGTCAATACCAATGACATTAGGTACACACAGAAATATATTCCCGACACCGGAAAATGGCCAGAAACAGGTAAGGACCTATAAAGCTATCTATCAGGCAGGTGGAGTGAACGGTGATGTATCTGAATTCTACCCGATAACGATTAGCTGGCCGAAAGACAGTGTGCCAAAAACAACTGAAAGAGGCAAGAATCCGACCGGTGCTTCATTCTATATCAGGGACGCTGTTTCCAACGGAAATGTGTTCCACTATAACATGTCAACCGGTGCCGGATTCCCTGCGACACAGGGTAGTGACATCGAATGCAAGGAAAACGCTACAAAAGACACATTGGTGTTAACAATCAAGAGAAATGTCATCGAATCATTCGTGATTCTGCATGACTGGGCAAGCGGAACAGAAGAGATGCCGAACTCCGTTGTAGAAACCGGTATCAGGAACGTTCAGCCGAACCCTGTTGAGAAGAATACTAATGTAGAATTTGGAATGAAAAATACTGCAAATGTCAGAATCGAAGTGATAGACGCTATCGGTAATGTAGTAGCAGTCGTTGCGGACGGCGAATATACAAGTGGAATTCACAGTATTAATTGGGAAGCAAGAGACCAAAGTGGTGCAGCACTGCCAAGTGGCTCATATACCTGCCGCATGGTTTCAGGATCGGCAACATCAATACAAAGAATGGTTATTGTTAAATAAATTGTTTAAATAGCAGGCTCTGCAAAGAGCCTGCTATAAATCAACAAATATGAAAAAAAATAATTTTAATAAAAAATATGGAGTTGATATGAAACGATATCTATTATTTGCTGCCGGGATTGCGATTATGTTTGGTATAGCGATTTCATGGCAGCCATTACACGCACAGATATATGGAGAATTCGATACTGTGAGGCTAATAACAAACGCGCCTTATCAGGAATTGGATGCAGCTTTGGATGTACCTGTACCTGCAACAAATTTAGGACTTCCACCGAATTGGATACCTGATTTTGATGATGGTTATGCTTATCCGACCGGCGTTGACATCGGGTTTCCGTATGAATTTAACGGACTTGTTTATACAAAAACATGGATTTGTGTTAATGGTTTTATTACATTTACACCTCCACCGTTTGTGCCATCAAAAGTAGCAACAGGACTATTTATCGAATCTGTGTCTTATCCGAGAAATGTTGTGGCTCCCTTCTGGGGCGACCACGTTTACAGGCTACAGAATGAACGCTTAAACGGATATAAACCCTCAAGAATATCCTATCAGACAGACAACGGCGTATTTACCGTTCAATGGAAAGACCTCAACATTAATGATGCAACAGTGAAATCAAGTGTTGGTAATTTCCAGGTAAAATTATATGTTGGCTCCGATACAACCAGGTCATACCAGGGCGATATTGAATTCTGCTATGGACCCGTCGGAGGCAATCCTTACACACCCGAAACCGATGTGGTAACCAAAAACGCATCAATCGGACTGAAGGGTTTTGGCGGTGATTTTTTGAATGGATTAACCTACAATCAGGACCCATCAATTTCAAGAACTTCCACAGTCCTTACAAATCAATGGCCACCTTCCGATGGAGCTACGGACAGAAGAATTCGCTTTAACGGACTCGGACGTTACAATATTGAAGAGTGGTGGGGCGATGGAGATGTTGATTTTTCGAAAGGCAGAAATGCAAAACATGAAGGCATGCCTCAGAACAGGTTTGTAACCGTTAATGATGCAAGACTTATCATGCGCGCTGTAGCAAAAGCAATTCCGCTGGACAGTGTAAGAAGAAGATCAGCATACCACGGTGATGTGAATCATAATGGCAGATACTGGTATGACAATAATGGTGTTCGCCAGGATATTTACTGGAGAGATAAAAGCTACGGTCAGAATTTGCCTCCGGGCGTCAGTGATTGGAAGAGAATATTCTTCCAGGCAACAGAGTATGATGCAGCAATGATTCTTCATTATATTTCCGGCAGATTGCCCGAACTTCCCTGGCTGCTTGACACTATACCAATGTATGGAAAAATTAATGCAGATAATAATGCAAATAACATAAGGTTCGGTACTCCTGCAAAGATTGACAACGGCACATTTAATGTTCCTGTTTATCTGAACGGATACCACAATGGACCATTAGCCGCAAAGTTCAATGTTGACGGAAAAGTTTTGAGTGTTGACGGTACAATCTATTCACAAAACGAATTACTTACCGATAACAACGAGAATACTGTTGTATTTTCAGGTTCAGGCACATACGAGACAAATGAAGCAATTGCATATATTAACGTTCAGACTGATAAATCAGTATTGAAAGCTACAAATATCAGATTTAATGATGTGAAGGTTTCGGATGTTGAAGCTACCGTTCTTTCTGCAAATGATGATTATTCAAATTCATCAGTAACGGTTGAAGCAACACCAAATCCATTTAAAACAAAAATGTTGGTAACTTTAAATATTCAGAATCCCGGATTCTACGATTTTGTAATATTTGATGCTCTCGGTAATAAAGTAAAAACACTTGCAATCGGTCAGATTGACAAAGCAGATATTTACAGGTTTGAATGGAACGGTACAAATGATGCCGGGAACCAGATTCAATCCGGAGTTTACTTCTTAAAATTAACCGGAAACAATGTTTCGATATCAAAGAAATTGTTATACACCCGTTAATTTAGTTGTTGCTATCCTTTGGCTGCTGCTCTCGGGCAGCAGCCGGGAAGCAGAGGCAAAAACCAAAATTAACGTTGTACTGAAAAATGAGACCACAATTGATTATTGCGGCAGTAAAAGTGAGAAGGAAATTTTGATAAGCGTCAACCTTGGGCGCATTTATTCAAGCGATTCGCTCTTTGGATGTAATTTTGAAATAAAGTATGATACAAATAAGATAAAACTACATACAGCCTTGTATGTAAACACATTAGCAGAGTTCTTTGAATTTAAACAAGTAAGCTTTTATAAAAACGGAACGGTTTCAGGAGCCCTTTTGACAGGTATGTACGACACCCAGGTATTCGGAGATAAACCTCTGATAGTGTTATGGGGAAACTATCTGGAAGATTGCCCGGATACATCAACTGTAAATGTATCCTACATCGAATTCACCGATGAGTTTCAAAAAGAGGTGGATAAAAGTATCGGAGCAATAGTACAAGGGACAATAAAAGATAAGCCGGAAAGACATCTGATAACTTCATTTGTAAGCGACACACTATTTTTCGATAGTGATTCCACCGGCAATACTATAGTTAAAGTTCTGACAGGTGCCGGAAACAAGTTAAAAAAACTCGACATGACGTTGACACTTGTAGGTTCAGAACAATTTGAAATTAAAGATATAGTGCCAAGAAATAATATTTCTGTTGACAGTTTGATAAAAATTAATGATGATTATTTAATCAAAACAACTATACAAGACAGTATAAACGGTAAAGAAATTTTAGAAATTAAGCTAAAAGAAAAGCAAAAAAAGAAGGAAACCGGTGAAAATTGACGCGCCAATTTTGATCGCGGCCATGTCGTTTGGCGCCTTGTCAAAAAACGCGAAAATCGCGCTGGCCAAAGGATCGGCTCTTGCCGGTACGGTTGCCAA
>Ga0074195_1002892_pt1 | contig 17510 bp, 20 predicted proteins | sample EPASupsiteHSE623_FD_64525 | JGI IMG/M metagenome (GOLD analysis project Ga0074195, IMG submission 64525) | Bioremediated contaminated groundwater from EPA Superfund site, New Mexico - Sample HSE6-23 | ecosystem: Environmental > Aquatic > Deep subsurface > Groundwater > Contaminated ...
TGTGAGTTTGAAAATGCCTTTGACCGCCGCCGGCTTTGGCTTCACGAAACCTACCCTGCCAATTTCCATCCGCTGGTAAAAAGTTTTAAAAACCAGCTGCTTAGTCTGCCTGCCGGAGTGGAGGATGAAGCCCTGTATCCATTTAAAAAGGTCAGCGGCGAAGGTGTGTACGAGGTTGGGGTTGGGCCGGTGCATGCCGGTATTATAGAGCCGGGGCATTTCCGTTTCAGTGCCATCGGCGAGCCTGTTTTAAATTTGGAAATCAGGCTGTTTTACAAACACCGCGGGCTTGAAAAACTGGCCATGGGCAGGGATATAGATTTCGGGCTTAAAATAGCCGAATCTGTAAGCGGTGATGAATCCGCCGCCAATACTTATGCCTACTCTTTGGGGGTTGAGCATATCTGCTCTGTGCGTCCGCCCCGCCGGGCTGAACAGCTTAGGTTAATATTGCTGGAAATGGAAAGGCTCTATTCTCACCTTTCAGACCTTAGCGGTATGCTCACAGACGTAGCCTATCCGGTGGGGGCGGCTGCTCTGGCGGCTTTGCGTGAAGAACTGATGCGCTGGAACAAACGCCTTAGCGGCTCCCGGTTTTTAAAGGGCATAATTACCCCCGGCGGCTTGCTCCGGGATATACCTGCCGGGATTGTAAATGAACTGGCAGATTACCTGCGTGTCTTTGAGGGCAGGTTTAACCAGCAGGTTGAAAAGGCACTGGCCAAGACCTCGGTGGTTGACCGTTTTGAAACTACCGGCATTATAAATAACCGCCTGCTTGTACCCCTTAATATTACCGGGGTGGCAGCCAGAGCTTCGGGGGCGGATATAGATACCCGTTTAAACCAGCCTTACGGCTTGTACTCTGAGCTTGCGTTTGAGTCACCTGTCTTGCCCGAAGGTGATGTCATGGCCAGGTTTAAGGTAAGGGTTTCCGAGGTGCAAACCTCACTGGGACTTATACTTCAGACCGCTTCCAGGCTTTCCGCCGGCGAATATATAGTCCCGCTTAAGACGCAAAACGGCTACAGCCTGGTATTAGTTGAATCTCCCCGCGGGCAGTCCCTCCACTGGCTGTGGCTCAGGGATGGCAAAATTGAACGCTATAAAGTGCGTACCGCCTCTTACTGCAACTGGCAGGCCATAGAGCATGCGGTGCTGGGGGATATTATTCCGGACTTTCCCCTGATAAATAAAAGCCTGAACCTGTCTTATGCCGGGACAGACCTGTGAGGTATCTGCGGTGAAAAACGTTTTAAACAATATTTTTAAACCCAAAGTATGCCGGCAGATGCCAAAGGGTGATGCAGACTTTGATAAACTGGGCTTTGCCCTGAAAACCGAGATACATGCTGTCTTCGGGCGGAGTCTGGCTATCAGGGCGCTGGACAGCGGCAGTGACAACTCTGCCGAAATAGAACTGAATAACCTTTCTAACCCCTATTATGACATTGAACGTTTCGGTCTCAGCTTCGTTGCCTCACCCCGCCACGCAGATATCTTGATAGTCACCGGTGCGGTCAGCCAGAATATGGCTATTGCCGTCAGGAAAACCTTTGATGCCATGCCCTCCCCCAAGCTGGTAATAGCCCTGGGTGATGATGCCTGCGGCAGCAGTATTGTCTGCGGCGGCTACGGGGTACTGGGCGGGGTTGATAAAATATTGCCGGTAGACCTGAAAATACCGGGCAATCCGCCTGAACCAATCCAGATAATCACTGCCCTGCTGGGGCTTATGCAGTCTCTGGGTAAGCAATAACTCCCCTGTTGCCCCCTGCCCTGCTTGTTCCTTAGGAAAGCTGCACTTTTCTGAAAAAATTATTTCCATTTGGTCTTGACGCCGCATAGCCGTACGCCTTATAATTGCAACAATTACTAAATGCAACAAGATGCAATAATAAACCAGTTGCAAATAGCATTCAGGCAAAACCTCATAAATGAAAGGAGACAGCAGGGTATGGCATGTTTTTTGGTAGTTGCAGGGGAAGCCGTGGTTACCACGGTTGTTCAGAAAACGGTAGAAAAAAAGGAAAAACAGCAGGGTATCAAGGCGGATAATACTTCGGGCATAAGCTGGGGCAGGAAACTGGGCTGGCTTAACAAAATGCTCTGGGGCGGCACGGCGCTGCTGGCTTTGGAGCATGTCTGGCATGGTGAGGTTGTGCCCTGGTGGCCGTTTTTAACGGCTATGGAGAACCCGGATGATATTGCCCCCATGCTGCATGAAATGGCTACTATCGGGACTGCCATGGCTATTACGGTCACCGCCATCTGGGCAGTTATGGTACTTATTGCAGATGCCAAATTTAAATCATCTGCCAGGGCAAATAACATTGGTGCAGGTGCATAATGTGGCTGATAATGACTTTGGCTGCCGCTGTTATCACCACCGCTGTCTGGTATATAAAATCTCCAAATGATAAATATAAACTGGGTTTTCTCAGCCTTATGTTCTGGGGTGCAAGCATAATGTGGCTGGTTGACCACGTAATAGCCTATCTGCAGGAAGGAGGTGAATTTCTGGAAATCAATCAGGATGCAACCCTCTTGGGCATAAGCGTAATTATATTCGGGTTGCTGGTATGGGAAATTGTGCTGCTTGCCAGTGACCCCAAAGGAGTTATTAAAAAAGCTTTAACTAAATAGTATTTGTCCCCTATCTTTAATCTCTTTTAGAGGGCGGCCAAAAGCCGCCCTTTTTATTATTAAGAAACGGCGTGGATTTTACCCGGAGGCCGGCAATATAAAGCGCGCTAAGTAAACTGCTGATGTCTGTAAAGAAGAGCCACCTGGAAAGATAAACTTCGGGCAGACCCTTTGCTCTGGCTGCTGGAAACAGATTAGCCCCAGCCGGCAGTCCGTTACTTTACCTTAAGGGATATTATCAGCTTCGGGCAAAATGATGCCGGGCTGACAGAAGATAAAGCCGCCATTATGTTAAGCGGCCCTGTCCCATCTATACTGGCAGCCCAGTCAGCGCAGGGCTACTGGCTTCGCCCCGGTGCAGGTTATTCCCCCAAATACCGGAGTACCGTCTGGCAGATTATTTTTCGGCCCAGCTGGGGGCAGGAAAATCTGATAACAGGGTTAAAAAGGGCTGCGATTATTTGTTTGAATATCACCAGTCCAAGTGCGGCTGGTTTTCTGATAACGGCACTCCCTCAGGCTTCATTCACTGCCTGGCGGGTAGCCTTCAGGTTTCTGACTGATTTTAAGTGGTCTCTGCTGCTTGAAAAGTATATAGTGTTAGTATATACTATACACTATAGAGTTAGTGAATATGGGAAAAACAGATATAGTCAAACAGACCCTGATGAGGATAAGTGAAGTCGCGAAAGCGGCGGGTGTTTCTCTGCCGACTATTCACTACTACACCCGTGAAGGCTTACTGTCCCCCTTGCTCAAAACTGCCCCCAATATGGCTTACTACAGCCCTGACTGTGTTGAGGATATCCGGTTAATCAAAGAACTCCAATCAGAAAAATTCCTTCCTTTGTCTGTAATAAAACTCATACTGCAAGCCAGGCGGGACGGACAGGATATTGAGCATCTTGGGGAGATGCGTACTCTCCTTGATGATGTATTTCAGCCGGTAGTCACAGGAGGGCCTAACCCGCTGACGGCAGGTGAGCTGCTGAATGCCTCTGGGTTGTCTGCTCCGGAGCTTAAGGGCCTGCAATCAATGGGCCTGCTGGTGCCCCGCAAAACCGCCAAGGGTGATGTGTATGATGATATTGACCTGCGTGTGGCCGGTATTATTAAAGAACTGGCCGGATTTGGTCTGGAACTGAATGACCTGGGTATTTATAGCCGGTATATTGAGGTAATACGTAACGAAGCCGATGAAATACATAACAAAATTCATCATATGCGCGGTATGGATAAAGTACCCGTAGCCAGGCTGTTTAGTACCCTTAATAGCTTAAAAGCCTATTTGGCTACAAAGGTTTACCGCCAAGCTTTAGAGATGCACCAACAGGATATGGATAAGAAAGAGAGTTAAAGCCAGATGCTTCATAGAGTACCGCACCACTCTACTAAATATATCAGTCTGGATACCAGATTATGTCAGGCCTGCTGGAAATGTGTTGAGACCTGCCCCAACGGGGTGCTTGACAAGGTCAATCTGCCGTTTCACAAGCACGCCCGCATCAGCTGGCCGGATAATTGTAAAGGCTGTCAAAAATGTGTCAGGGTATGCCCGGAGAAAGCGATAACCCTTTCTCAAACAAATATTCACCATAATAAGGAGATTGCCTCATGAGAAGAGTTGTATGCTTATCCATGGCAGTATTATTTCTGGCCACTATAATAACCGGAATTGCGGAAGCCCATGTCCACCCCGGTAATTCCGGCCACCATGTGGCTGTGGCAATAGCTTTTATTGCCTCAATACTTATCCATCTGGTATTAAACAGGAAATCTTTTAGCCGTTATTTATCAGGTTAGGTTTGCAAATCGGGGTGAATAATAGACAGTATCAGTATGGACTTTGATTTAAATATTCGGTTTAGTTGTGCAGGTGCTTGTTTTTGGGCATGACTTAAAATGCGTATTATTTGGAGGCCGGGATTGCAGGAAAAGATAAGGCCAACAAAACTGTTATATGAAATCCGCAAGTCTGTCTCAAAGATTTTGGATAAGCCTTTTACAGAACATATAGACCATCAGGTATTCAAACCTGACCAAAGAATTTTGGCTGTCTGGGCTGCAGAATGTGCGGAGCGTGTTCTGCCATTTTTTGAAGAGAATTATCCTGGTGATGACAGACCAAGAAAAGCGATTGAAGTACTCCGGGACTGGATTGATACCGGGGTGTTTAGTATGGCGGCCATACGCAAAGCTTCCCTTGATGCCCATGCTGCAGCCAAAGGGAAGGAAGAAAAAGACGCTGTCTTTGCCGCCCACGCTGCTGGTCAGGCTGTTGGCACAGCCCATGTTGTGACGCACACTTTGGGCGCGGCACTGTACAGTATCAGAGCTGTTGTGGCCCATTCGGCAGATATAAATAGTGCGTCCCAGGAGCGTGAGTGGCAGCTTGAACGATTGCTTAAGTATGCTAAACAGGCAAGAGAGTGACCTAGAATTTTTTCATTGAGCTTTGATATACTTTGCTAAGCAATTTAACAAAGTAGAAGAGATATCAAATGCCAAAGTGGTATGGAGGTTATGTTCTCAATGGTGGTGAGTCGTCCACAGAGGAATGGAAAATTCAGTGGGGACGGGTAGGTCGTTGGTTTGAGCGTGTAAACCAAATTAGAATCGTGAGCGAAACTCCCGGAACCGACCTAGAGGCAGGAGATTTCGACGTTATTATTGCGTTTTTTGAGAATTGCTATCACCTTAGAGATTGGCTTGAAGTGTCCAGGCCAGATCTAAACAAAAAGATTAATGACTTTTTTGCTTCGCACTTTGAGATGAAAGGATGCCGAGATGTTTGTCACGGCTTCAAGCATAAAAAGCTGACCCGTCCTTCGTTGGATGCTTATTTCAACATCGTTAGAGTTTATGATTATTTGGAAGAAATGGGCAGTGGGCCGCACAAGAATCCTGTAAAGTATAACATCGCATTTGCTGAAGGAAATGACATCAGAAAATACGATCTCTTTGATTTTGCAGAAAGATGCTTCGACCTTTGGAAGGGCTTCCTTTCTGCAGAGAACTTAATGTAATAACGATATGGCTTATTAAACAGGCGTTTAATAAGGATTCAGATTTAGTTCTGAAAATGTTCGCAAAAAATGGAGCTGAGGGGATTCGAACCCCTGACCTCTGCGATGCGAACGCAGCGCTCTCCCAACTAAGCTACAGCCCCATGTAAAGGGCATTATAACATAAGCCCGCTTTAGCATTAAAGCAAAATACCCGGCCTGCCTTGCCAGTGGACGAAGAATATTGATATACTTGCTAGTTAACCAGAGGTAGGTGAAATGGTAACTACAATGACTCAATATGAAACAGTAATCGGGCTGGAAGTCCACGTTCAGCTGAATACCAAAAGCAAGATGTTTTGCCGCTGCAGTACAGACTATACCAGTGCCGAACCCAATACCCATGTCTGCCCGGTATGTCTGGGCATGCCGGGGGTACTGCCCACTATAAACAAACAGGCGGTGGAATACACCATTATGTCCGGCTTGGCTTTAGGCTGTGATATTGCCTCCTTCAGCAAGTTTGACCGCAAAAATTACAACTATCCTGACCTTATGAAAGGTTACCAGATTTCCCAGTATGACCAGCCGCTTTGCGGCAGGGGATTTATGGATATAAATATAGACGGGGCTATCCGCCGCATCGGCATAACCCGTATTCACCTTGAAGAAGACGTGGCCAAACTCCACCATGAGAGTGATATTAACGGTCAGCCTTACAGCCTTTTAGACATAAACCGCTCCAGCATACCTTTGATGGAGATAGTCAGTGAGCCGGATATGCGTACCCCGGAAGAAGCCCGCCAGTACCTTATGAAGCTGCGGACCATCATGCGCTATCTGGGTGTTTCCACTGCCAACATGGAAGACGGCAGTTTCCGCTGTGATGCCAATATTTCAATACGGCCTGCAGGCTCGCCTGAGCTTGGGGCTAAAGTGGAAGTAAAAAATATGAACAGCTTCAAGGCGGTTTTTTCCGCCTTGGAATACGAAGAAGTCCGCCAGCGGAAAATGGCAGATGAAGGCAAAAAGATAAGCCAGGAGACCCGCGGCTGGCAGGATGATAAATGCCAGACTGTCTCCCAGCGTTCCAAGGAATTTGCCCATGACTACCGCTATTTCCCCGAACCGGATTTGCCCCCCCTGCATATCAGCTGTGACTGGATAGAGGCTATAAGGGCAAAGCTGCCCGAATTGCCAGAAGTCCGCAAGGAAAGGTTTATTCAGGGATACTGGCTGTCCGAATATGATGCTTCACTGCTGACGGCCAGCCGTGAACTGGCAGACTATTTTGAAGCGGTTCTGTCCGAAGCTGATTTCCAGAATATACCCCAGGACAAGGGCATCAAAGAAGTGGCTAACTGGGTAGTGGGGCCGGTAAGCTCCATAATGAATACTGCCGGGGCGGATATAAACGCTTTTACCCTCAAGGTCAGCCCGGCAAGTTTATGCCGCCTGCTGGTGCTGGTTTCAGCCGGCAAAGTGAATGCCGCCACCGCCAAAGCGGTGCTTGAGGATATGTATAGTACCGGGCAAAATGCCGAGACTATTATTGAAAAGAAGGGTCTCAGCCAAATTTCCGACAGTTCCGAGCTGGTAGCCATTGCCAAAAAGGTGCTGGCGGATAACCCCAAGGCGGTTGCCGAATATAACGAAGGCAAGACCCAGGTTATCGGCTTTTTAGTAGGCCAAATGATGAAACAAAGCAAGGGCAGAGCCAACCCTAACATAGCCATGGAGTTGCTTAAGAAAGCTCTGGAGGAAGGATAAACATGCAAACCTACCTGATTATAGCCCAGATAGTGCTGGCCGTAGCCCTCACTCTCTCAGTTCTGATGCAAGTAAAGGGCGGAGGTCTGGGCGGTATCTTCGGGCAGGCAGACAGTGTCTACCGTACCAAACGGGGTATAGAGAAAACCCTTTTTATACTCACCATTGTACTGGTAGTCCTGTTCCTGCTGGTATCTCTGCTTATGCTGAAACTAAGCTAAAGGGGGCTAGTTGTGGGTATTATTACCCTTACTACTGACTTTGGCTTGCAAGATGCCTATGTGGCCGCCATGAAGGGGGCTATTCTGAGTATAAACCCAAATGTCCGGCTGCTGGATGTTTCCCATCAGGTAGAGCCCCAGAATATTCAGCAGGCGGCCTTTTTGTTAGGTGAGGCCAGCCCCTATTTCCCGGCAGACACCATTCACTTAGCGGTAGTAGACCCCGGGGTAGGCAGCGGCCGCCGGGGGATTATTTTAGCCACTCCGGCTGGCATATTTATCGGTCCGGACAACGGTATTTTTAGTTATGTGCTTAGCCCCTATCTGCCCAAAAGTAACAGTGATTTGCTGCCGGCCGAAGGTCTTCTGAAGCTGGATATTCCCCGGGGTGTAGAGGCTTTTCAGTTAAACAACCCCGCTTTCTGGCTTAAAGCGGTCAGTGCCACCTTTCACGGGCGGGATATATTTGCACCGGCTGCCGCTTATATCAGTCTGGGTACTCCCCTTCGGGATTTCGGGCCGCGTCTTGACTGGATAAATGCCTTTCATCTGCCCTGCTCGGAGACTGCCCCTGACGGGACTATTACCGGGCACGTGGTATATGCAGACCATTTCGGCAATCTGGTTACCGATATTACTCCCCAAATGTTGCCTTCTGGCAAACCTGTCGGGCTGGAGATTTTGGGCCGGACTATCCATGGTCTTTGCCAAAACTATTCTCAGGCCAGCGGTTTGCTGGCTGTTATCGGCAGCAGCGGGAGGCTGGAGATTGCTCTTCAGGGCGGCAGTGCCGCCGGTCTGCTTTCAGCCCGCCCGGGAGACTGTTTCCGCCTTATTATTCCGGCGGTATCCAGAGAATAAATAAATTAAAAAAGAGGGCCCCGTAAAAGATTCGGGGCCCAAATGTATTCCAAACTGTATTTAATTTTCGGGGGAAACGGTCGTTCCTTACTTTCCCCGCCTGGCCAGAAAAGCCAGATTTCTCATTAACCGTAGAGTAAACTAACCGGAAAGCTCAGGAACCTTCGCCGCTCTTTGCCGGCTTGATGATGGTCAACTCCCCCTAACTCCCACCAGCGAAGAGCCGCTACAAGGGAAAAACCAAGTACATAACAGAGCCTGCAGTTTCTCCAAATGCCTTGCCTCCTTCTTGCCGGTATTGGCAGGAATTCTCCTTGCCTGTATTTATTATACCACGCCCTGTACACCCGCAGGTGTCTTATACCAAAAACACTGTATATATATACCCTTGCCTCTGCCTGCGGTAAACGCTATTATTAGCATAATCTGGGTACGGAAAGGGGCAGGCCAATGATTAAGATTTCTATACAGGGAGCTCGCGGCTCTTTTCATGATATTGTAGCGCGCCATAAATTCCCCGGTGATTCCGAGATTATTGAAAGTGACACCTCCCATCAGGTATTTGAAGATGTCAAAAAGGGGCTGGCTGATTACGGGGTTGTGGCTATAGAAAACTCCCTTTACGGCTCGTTTCTGGATAATTATGACAATTTGCTCAAATATGAAAGCAAAATAGTCGGCGAGACCTATCTGCACGTTATCCTGAACCTGATTGCCCTGCCCGGTGTTAAAATGGAACAGATACGTGAAGTTTATACCCACCCTATTGCCATGATTCAGGCCGAATCTTTCCTTGAAAAGCACCCCAGTGTGATACGTATAGAGGGCTACGATACTGCCGGCAGTGTCCGCATGATAAAAGAGAAAAACCTTACCACTGCCGCTGCTATCAGCAGCAACCTCTCAGCCCAGCTGTATGATATGAAAATACTGGCCAAAGATATTGAAACTGAAAAGCAGAACTATACCCGTTTCCTTATCATAGCCAAAGAGCCCAAATACCACCCTCAGGCGAATAAAACTTCTCTGGCCATAAAGGCCGAGAACAATGCCGGCAGCCTCTACAAGTGCCTTAAGTGTTTTTATGACCAGGGCATAAACCTGTCCAAGATAGAATCCCGCCCGGTTATGGGGCGTACCTGGGGTTATTACTTCTATCTGGATTTTGAACGGGGCTTAAATACGCCTGAAACCCAGCGCGCCCTGAAGGAGCTGGCAAAGGTAACCGAGACTATTCATGTCCTGGGTTCATATGAACAGGGTAGCGTGTTTGAGGAATAGTCCGGCTGTTTTTTAGAGATTGAAAACAGGGTTTTAAAAGAATATATAAAAAGCCGGCTTCAAAAAGGCCGGCTTTTTGTTATATTATCACGGGCAAGACAGATATGCCTATACAAAGCCTGTTTACAGCACCTTTGCATAGCGGTTTACCATCAGCACGTATAAAAGCCCCTTAATCAGTATCAATGATGCGGCACATATAATGATAGCCTTATCCGCCCCGAATAGTGATAGCCCTATTACAAACGCGGATAATAAATAAGTCATAATCTGGTTAACCTTAGCACCGGACTTTTCTTTTATAGCAACATTTCTCTCATCGTTAACCTCTATCATTTTCTGCTTTAATAATGCGCTTTCTTTCTCCTTGGATAAAACAAACGAATAAACCAGGTTGCCAATCCCGAACACGATCAGCACGCTGCCAAAACCGATACAATTCCCGGAAATTGTTTTTGTCTGCTCCGATGTAAATACATATGCGGCTAATAGAAATAAGGCTATCCCAAGGATAATTTCCAGTAAATACAAAATTCTCTTCATTGTTCTTCCTCATCATAGGTAAAAATTTCTTCAATGCTCATACCGAAATAGCGGGCTATCTTAAAAGCCAGAATAATAGATGGGTTATAGCGCCCGTTTTCCAAAGAACCTATAGTTTGTCTTGAAACCTCTAATGCAGATGCGAGTTCTTCTTGCTTTATCCCTTGTTGCTTCCGAATCTCTTCAAGTTTATTCTTCAAAAATGCACCCCCAAAAGGAAAGTGTGCTTTCCTTTTAGAGAATGGCATATTCCAAAAACTATGTCAAGCTAGCTTTCCATTCTTCTTGGAATATATTTATAAGTAGTTTTACGTATAAGAAAAATAAGTACAGATGCCTAAAGCGTATTACGTATAAAAGCGGATAGTAAAAAACACACTGAAATATATAATTTACTCATGTATTGCTATTCCTGATTATTATTTATTTCAGTGAGGTGCAGTTTGTGTGGTGGCGCTCAGGAGAGACTGGGTGGCGTTGTGAAAGAACAGGTATGCCGTCAACAAATTAGGAGGATTTTATGAGCAAGTTTCATTCCATGGTATCCCGCCGTGATTTTATGAAGGGTTTGGGTATGGCCGGGGCAGGCATAGGCGCTGTTGCGGCGTCAGCTCCGGTTTTTCATGACATTGATGAACTTATAGCCTCTGATACAGCTGTTCAGCCGCGTCCCTGGTGGGTAAAAGAACGCCCTATTGATGACCCTACCATAGAGGTAGACTTTGATATGATGGAACGCCATGACGGGCGTAATCAGGGTCAGTCCGCCAGAGTCAGGGCTATGTATTACGGGGCAGACAGAGTTCTGGGGGCTGCGGCCTTGTCCGCTGCCGAACTGGCTGAAAGAACTGCCTCAAATTATCCGGGATATACTTACCGGTCAAGGGCGTTAGCCGGCAGCTTTAAACGGGTTTCTCCGGGTACTGCCCCGGGCTGGGCTGAAACCAAAGACCCCGCTCCGGTAAAAACTCCCGAAGAACGGGGCGAACCGAAGTGGACTGGTACTCCCGAAGAAGCTTCCCGTATGCTTAGAGCGGCTATGCGGGCTTATGGCGCTTCGCTGGTAGGCTATACCGAGCTTACCCAGGAACATCGTGACCATGTTATCTTCTCGTATGAGAAGGGTGATTCAAATAACGAAAAATACATCGGTACCGACGTACCGGTTACCGCTGCCCGCCCCATTGTCTTTGAAAATGTAACGAAAGCATATGAGACCACTGAAAAGCTGGTCATCCCCAATGTACCCCTTTGGGAGATAGCCCTTTCAACCCAGGGTTCAAATGAGCTTTGGCGTTCATCCGGCACTTTGCTGGGCGGTTTTGCCAATTCCAATACCTTTTACAACTGTGGCAATCTGCACGCCTCCACCTACAACTTCCTCAGGTATTTGGGTTATCAGCTTATCGGCACTATCGGTAATGACTCCCGCTACGTAGGTTCCGAAGGCGGAGCGGCTATTATGGCCGGTCTGGGTGAAGCCAGCCGCCAGAAACTGTATACCCTTACTCCCGAATATGGCGCTCCCGGCCGTTTATATGGCGTCTTAACAGACCTGCCTCTTGAACCTACCCATCCCATAGACGCCGGTATTTACCGCTTCTGCCATTCCTGCCAGAAGTGCGCTGACCATTGTCCGCCTCAGGTTATATCCAAAGAGAAAGAACCCTCCTGGGATATACCCCTGACCGAAGGCAAGGAGACCATTTTCTCGGTTAAAGGTACCAAGGCTTTTTATAACAATCTGCCCCTGTGCCGCCAGTATTCCAACGAAACCTCTCATGGCTGCCGCATTTGCTGGGGTGAATGCACCTTTACCGTTAACCGGGGCTCACTGGTGCATCAGATTATCAAAGGCACTGTGGCTAATGTTTCTCTCTTCAACACCTACTTCTACAAGCTGGGTGAGGCCTTTGGTTATGGTGCTGATGCCGAAAAAGCCGAAACATGGTGGGATCTCAGCCTGCCTACTCTTGGTCAGGACTCAACCATTACCGCGGCTGATGGCGGTTACGGTAAATAGGAAAGGAGATTAAAGCTTTATGTGGTTTTTTATAGGAATTTTGATTGGGGCTTTGGTGTTGGGTTTTATCTGGTGGTTGAAACACAAAAACCTTCACCTTACCTGGTATGAGTGGCTTATAGGTGCAGTCGGCCTGATATTACTGGTATTTACCCTGCAAAACTTTATGGGCAGTTTTGAAGAAGTAGAATCCAAGGCTGCCTATATGTTCCTGCTGGTTACCGGCTTGCCGTCCCTTATCCTGTTAGCCTTAACCTGGCAGCTGGCTGCCAGGAGACTTTCCAAAGCCTAAAACCTGTATAACAGGTAAATATCCTCTGGCAAAAACTAAAAGTGCCCGGACCTGAAAAGTTCGGGCACTGGTATTTTAAGCGGAGGATTATTTTTGTTCAAAATGAATAATTTTGAAAATATCTTTCAAAAAATAAAATAGTATGTTATTATTACTCGCTTCCGGCATACCGCAGGCCGTACAGGACTCTCCGGCACATCTGCTTAAACATTATCGGCATCGGTTTCAAATCAGCGTGCACAAAAAATGACGTAGGAGGTTAATCAGGTTGTTCAAACGTTGGTGGCCCTCATTCTTAGGTGCTCTTTTAGTAGCGGCGGCTTTTATCTGGGTGTATGTATTCTTTCCGGTTATGGCTAAACTTCCGGCGGATTATGAACAGAATTATTATTTTTCCGGCACTGTTCAGGTACTTAATTCCGCCACCAACCAGTTAAACCCGGCTATGCCGGTCAATGTTACCCGTGCCCTGAAAGCCAGCGGTCTGGAAGATGATGTTTTGCTGTTAGACCAGAAGATTACTTTCACCCATGCTCAGGCCGGTACAGAGCTGCCTTTCGGTTCGGAGGAAGTTTATGGCCTGGATAGAACTACCCGGGCGAATGTTGCCGGTTACGGAGATATCAGCCGCACCGGCCAGTTTACCTTCCCGGCTGATACCCAAAAGCAGGACTATCCGTTCTGGGTGGCAAAAGCTAACCAGAGCCTGACTGCCAAATTCGTCAAAGAGGAAACCTATCAGGGTCTGACGGTGTATGTCTTTCAGGTAGACCAGAAGAATATAAATCTGGGTACTTACGCTAATACCGGCATACCCCAGAGCGGAGACTTCCTGATAAATATCAAAGTAGAGCCAGTCAGCGGGGTGCCTGTGTATTCAGACACTACTACTACTCTTAAAATCTCCCCTGCCCCCTCAGTCAGTATGCCGATATTTATTTCAACCATAGCCTATACCTCTGAAACCATTGACGAGATGGTGAGCACTGCCGAGTCTACCCAGAGTCTGATTATGTGGGCCAGTGTTTATGCCTTCTGGATAGTGGTTGGCGTGGGCATTGTCTTTATAGGAATAGGGTTTTTCCGTAACCGCGCAGCCTAGGGCTAAATTTTAATCAAATCTAAAACGGGGGGCTGGGTTTAAAACCCGCTCCCCGTTTTTTATACCCCGGAGCTTTTTGGTACCGGCTTTGCCGCCCGCCTGCCCTTGTATTTGAGGCTGACTGGTGGTTATCATGGAGAAAGGCAAGCGCATGAATGAACAGATAAAGAAAAGCCGGGGAAGAGTGATTGCCGGCGGTCTATGTATTCTTTCAGCCCTGCTGGGTGCATTGGGCATACTGAATTATTGGGTGGGAATTTTCAGGGAAGCCGGGAGCGGGTTTGGCAAAGGGGATATTCCGCCTTTTGTGCCCAGCATTATCTTTGATACTCCCATACCGGCGCTTGTAATTGCCTTGGCGGCTTTGGCCGGGAGTGTTTTTATTTTCCTGGGGAAGAAATGGAAATGGGCTTTGATTAGTGCCGCAGCGGCGGCCTGCTCATTTATCCTGACCGGTATTCCGGCGGTTATACTGCTGCTGTCTGCCAAAGACGAATTTAACGGTTAGTATTTAATCCGTCTTGCTCTTATACTTAAACGGGACTTTCATCAGGGTGATTACGTTTACTTGGATAGAAAATAACCAACCCCATGCATATTCATAATATATTTCGGGGCATAGGAATCCGCCTCAAGTTTATGCCTCAGGTTATATACATGGACCTTTATACTGTTGACCACTTCTGGATAATGCCCCCCCGAAATTAGTTCGGACAGCCTTGAATACGTTACTATATTGGGGGCATCTTTAAGGAGTTCATGCATAATCTGGCTTTCAATAGTGGTCAGGATAACAGTTTTCTCATTTATAAACAGCAGCCTTTTAAAATAATCCAGTTTAAAAGGCCCCCATTCCAGCAGGGCATCTTTGCTGGTGGTTATGGGGCGGCGGAGTATGCAACGTATCCTGGCCAGCAATTCCATCTGGCGGAAGGGTTTTATGATATATTCGTTTGCCCCCAGCTCCAGCGCTTCCACTACATCAGATTCTTCCGAGCGTACAGTCAGGATAATAATGGGGGTATCACAGAAAAGCCGGGCGTCTTTCAGAACTTCCAGCCCGTCCATATCCGGCAGGCTCAGGTCAAGGATAACCAGGTTGGGCTTTTGTTCCTCAATCATCCTGAGCCCGCTTTCCCCGCGGGAAGCGCTCAGCAGGGTCACATCAGGCCAGCCTATTTTCAAAGCAAAAGATATTGCCTGCACTATCTTATAATCATCTTCAATAATAAGTATCTTCATTGGGTTTCCGGCCTCAGCGGTATGGAAAAAGTAAAGGTGCTGCCTTCCCCAAGTTTGCTTTTCACTCTTATTTCACCCTGGTGCAGGTCAATAATCATCTTGGATAAAGCCAGGCCTATACCCAGGCCTGAAGGAGAGCCTTTTTTATGGCTGCGTGAATATAGCTTAAACAAATTACTTGTTTCCTTGAGGCTCATGCCTTTGCCGTTATCCCTGACCTCAATTATCAAACACTTATCATCAGTTGAGGCACAAAGCCGGATATCTCCGCCAACATTAGTGTATTTTGCCGCATTATCCAGCAAATTTAAGATAACCTGCTTGAGACGTTTATAATCCGCAATCATAATAGGCAGCGGGTTTTGGATATTTATAGTCAGCTTTTGGGCGTTTGATTCAAATACAGGTTTCATTATTTCATTTACGTCTTTAAGCAGTTCGTAAATATTCAGCGGTTCACATTCCAGCCTTAGCAGCCCTATTTCTCCCCTGGCAATATCCAGCAGCTCGTCAATCCGCAGATTAAGGTCTTGGATGCCCGCATACAGGCATTTCATATAACTCTGGTTGGGTTCTTCCTTCAGGTTCTTGCTCAGCAGTTCAGATGTAGCCAGCATGGAGGTCAGAGGGGTTTTCAGTTCATGAACCAATGCCCGCATAAAAGTAACCCGCTGGCTTATTTCATTTTCCAGTGTTTCCCGGAGCTGTTTCTCCCGCTCTAAAGACTCCCGCAGTTCCTGCTCATTTTTCTTTCGGGCAGTTATATCCCGGATAACCGAAATAACCATGGTATCACCGGCCAGATAAATCAATTTATGGTTAATCTCAACCGGGATACTCTCGCCGTTTTTATTCTTGTGGGCTATTTCCAGCACTTCATGCCCTTTTTCAAACAGGTCACTCAGTATTTCCGTCCCCCGGATTGCTGTTTCGGGGGAATCAATAAACAGGTTTGTTTTGCCTATCAGTTCTTCGTACGTATAGCCGAAGTGCTTGCAGGCGGCGGTATTGGCTTCGGTAATAGTTACCGGCTCATTGGGGCTATTAAACTTGAACAGCAGTATGGCGTCATTAGCGCGGTTGAAAAGTTCGCGGTATTTCAGACGCTCTTTTTTTAGAGTGTAATTACATTGTTTTAACCGGGCCAGTTCTTCTTTAAGTTCGTCTGTTTCCACTCAGGTTCTCCCGGGTGTTTATAGCTATATTATACTGCCAGGATATTGCCTATAACCAGATGCTGGCCGCCGATGCTCAGGTTGGCAATAGTTAAGAATACTTAATTAAGCCTTATATTAACTTTACTTTCAGCTGCTCAGATTTACCGTTCGGTTTACCATGCTTATTTATAATATTCTGATAGCTTCAAATAACCTAAAGGAGGGGCAGACAAGACCAGACTAAAAAATACCCTTTGACACGCTGGAGATATTTGCAGGAAAGGAAAAAGTTATGAACAAATTTCACACTAGTCTTAGCCGCAGAGATTTTATGAAGGGGCTAGGCTTAGCCAGTGCCGGTATCGGCGCAGTGGCCGCCGTCTCTCCGGTTTTCCATGACCTTGATGAAGTAGCCTCTGCTGATTCATCTGTTAACAAACGCCCCTGGTGGGTAAGAGAGGTTGACAAGCCTACTATTGAAATAGACTGGGATAAAATGGCTGCTTTGGCTATACCAACCGAAGGCTGCCACCTTCCGCCCCTGCTGGCCGAATTTGTGGGGTGGGACAGGGTAAATACAGCTATGGCTCAGGGGCAGACAGCCCTTAAGGAAGGGGCACAAAAGGTTGGTTCACGTGAAGCTATTTCGCTGCTGGATACCGCCATTCAGGAGGCCAGCTGGCCTCATTTTCTGACCCTGGCAGGCTGGCGGGAGCCGGTTACTCCGGTACTGGCAGACCCGGCGCCTATTCCCGAACTGGTCGGCTCTATCATGACCCACGAAACTTTGGGGGTGGCTAAATGGGAGGGAACTCCTGAAGAGAACTTTGCCCTGCTCAAATCTGCTATGAGGTTTTTCGGGGCTGGACAGATTGCTGCTATAGAGCTGGACACCAATGTCAAAAAAATGCTCTACCCGCAGGATGCCAGCCGGATGTTTTTCAATGGCCCTATTATGTCATATAAATTTGAGGACGTGGATAAGGGCTATATGACTGACACTGATTATGTTATTCCCAATACTGCTCGCTGGATAGTTACCTATACTACCCCCATGCCCAAAGAAATGTACCGCACCGCCCCTTCGGGTGTTTGTTATGCCGCTAATATGAGCCGTTACCGCCTGAACCACGAGACTATGGCTTGTGTTCAGCAGTTCCTCAAGACATTGGGGTATCAGGGACTCCAGTCTGCCCCCTTCCCCAATGGTATTTGTCCCTCCCCGGCTGTGGGTACTTTGTCCGGTCTGGGTGAAATGGACAGAATAAATCAGTGTGTTATTCCTGAGGAAGGTGCGGTAGTCGGTATTTACAAATTTATCACCGACCTGCCTTTGCCCGTCAGCAAGCCTATAGATTTCGGGGCTT
>Ga0074195_1002893_pt1 | contig 17504 bp, 14 predicted proteins | sample EPASupsiteHSE623_FD_64525 | JGI IMG/M metagenome (GOLD analysis project Ga0074195, IMG submission 64525) | Bioremediated contaminated groundwater from EPA Superfund site, New Mexico - Sample HSE6-23 | ecosystem: Environmental > Aquatic > Deep subsurface > Groundwater > Contaminated ...
TGTATTACAACTACATTATTTATTGGATTAATGGCAAGTTTAACTTCAGTTGATATAATTACTATTCTTTTAGGAGTAGGGTTTTTAGGCTTTGCTTTTTACTATACAAGGATTTTAAAATGGATATAAATGAAAAAGTTTTGTTACTTGCAATATTAAAAAAAGATTCAGATGAATCTTTAAATGATATTGTTTTAAAACTAGAAGATACTGGTCTGTTTTCTTTAAAAGAGGGAAAAAGACTATTGAAAAAACTCAAAAAAGAGGAGTTTTTAAGTGATTCATTTTTAACTTTAAAAGGTGAAGCAATAGCAAAAAATGTAGAACAAGAATTTAAGATATAAAAGGGAAATAATGATTTTAGATTACAAAGATATAAACGACTTAAATAGATACAAAATTATGTCAGGAACAGTGATTCCACGACCAATCGCATGGATTGTAACAGATGATAATGGAGTTTTAAATGCAGCACCTTTTTCATATTTTATCCCAATCTCTTCAAATCCAGCACTTTTACTTGTAGCTATTGGAAAAAAAGATGATGGAACACCAAAAGATTCTTTGGCAAATATCTTAAAAACAAAAAAAGCAACTATCTGTTTTGTAAATAAAGATAATATTGATAAAGTACAAAAATGTGCAATGCAATTAGCAAAAGATGAAAGTGAAATTGAGAAATTTGATATTGAAGTAAAAACTGCAATGGAAGGATTTCCCCCAATGATAGCTTCATCTCAAAGTGCGTTATTTTGTGAATATTATGATACTTATGAAATTCCAGGAGATACAACACCTGTTGTTTTAGAGTTAAAATATCAATTTATTGAAGATGATAGAATTAATGAAAGAAATCATGTAAGTGTTGAAAACATCGGAAGAGCTGGAGTTACTTTTAAGGCTTTAGTAGATTTATAATTAAAAGGCAAAAGCCTTTTAATTATTTAGGTTTTTGTTTTATACTGCTGTATTTCCACAGTGTCCACATTTTTTTGCAGCAACTGGAATTTCCATTGCACACTCACTACAAACTTTTGTTTTAGCAACTACAACTTCATCTTTTTTTAGTTTATTATATGATTTTATAAACATAAACATTACAAAACCTAAGATTACAAATGAAATTGTATCATTTACAAATAAACCTAATTTAATTGCAGGAGCTCCTGCTTTTTCTAAATCAGCAAGTGTTGCATAAGAATTTCCATCTAAAGAGATAAATAGTTGTGAAAAATCAACTCTTCCAAGTAATAATCCAATTGGAGGCATTATTACATTTGTAACAAGTGATTTGATTAGTGTTGCAAATGCAGCACCAAAAATAAATCCAACTGCCATATCAACAACATTTCCTTTTATAAGAAAATCTCTAAACTCTTTTAACATATATTACTCCTAATATTTTTTGCAATTATAATCAAAATATCTTCATTGATAATAAAATAATAGACTTGAGTATTAAAAGGGAAATAAATAATTAATAAATAATCTGTAAATTGCAATTTGATTACAAATAATAATTGGTAACCAAATTGTAAGCATAGGGAGATATATTTCAAATAAAATTAAAAAAGGTAAAAAATGAATAATTTAAAACTGAGAAATAAGATATTTTTGATATTGTTATTACCTATTGTCGCAATATTAATTTTATCTTCAAACTCAATTTTTGATAAATATGAGAAAAATGTAGAAATGAATGAGAGTTTAGAATATCTCTATTTCTTAGATAATGTTTCATCTTTAATACATAATTTACAAAAAGAGAGAACTCTTTCAACTCTTTTTTTAGAGAGTTACGGAAAAGAGTTTACTACTGAATTCAAGAATCAAACTTTAAAAAGTGATGAAGCAATTAATAAATTAAGTGAATCTTTAAAAAATTACATTTTTTCTAAAGATGATGAATTAATAAAAAAGATTTCAGATTACGAAAAGAGTATTAACCAGATTGCTCAAACAAGACAAAAGTCTATGAATTTACAGATTAGTAAAGCAGATTTAGAAAATTTCTATACTTTTAAAATAGAAAGTTTGACATATTTTATAGATGAATTACTTAGTTATTCTAATGTTGGAAATTTATCTAAATATTCACAATCTTATATTGCATTTAATAAATTAATAGAAAAATCATTTAATGAACAAGAGTATATTAGAAATATTTTAAATATGGGAAATATTATTGGTGATGATTATAATAGTTTTTTAAATTCTATTTCAAAACAAAATCTATATTTAGAAACTATAAAAGATAATATTTTTAAAGAAGATTTAGAAAATTTAAGAAAAATGTATTCATTAAATGATTTTGCTGAGATGGATAATATAAGAAAAGTTATATTTTTCAAAAGTCAGAAAAATGATTTTATGTTAAAAATAAAAGAACTTAGTGGTTATGGCGGATTGATTCATCTTTATAAAGATTTTTTAGAAACAAAAGATGATAAATTATTAAATAAAATGCAATCAAAACATTCATCTATTTTAAAAGTAATAAAATATTATGAAAAATTTGATGGAACAACACAAGATGAAAAAGAGTTATTAAAAACATTACGAGATACTTTTGATTTAATGATTTCAAATGCTTATGATATTTCACAATCTGAAAATAAAGTATCATCAAGTATGGAAAAAATTGATAATAAAAATGCAATTAATGCAATTGATAAATTATCAAATAGTATTTATGGTGTAAATATTGATTGGAAAGAAAAATCTACTAATAAAATAAATTTATTAATTAATCACGAGAAAACTTTATTTAATAATTTGATTTCATATGTAAATAGTGATATTAGTAGTTTTAGAAATCAGATTATTTATGAGTTAGTTTTTATAACAATTTTATTTGTATTAACATTCTTAATTATCTATTTTATGACAAAAAAAATAGTTTCTTCAATAAATAAATTTCAAGTAAATCTAAATGAATTTTTAGCTTATTCAATGAAAGAAAAGGAGAGTATAACTCTTCATGATCTAGAAGGAAATGATGAATTTGCAATTATGACAAAAGATATGAATGGGCAAATCAAAAAAATTGAAGAGATACAAAAACAAGATAAAAAAGTAGTATTAGAAATTTCAGATGTTATGGAAAAAGTAAACAATGGTTTTTTTGAATATTCAATCAAGCAAAAAGCAGTAACTAAAGATATTGAAGACTTAAGATTGATTATAAATAAAATGTTAAATAGAACAAAATTAAAAATTGATAACATAAATCTTTTATTAAATAGTTATACCCAATCAAATTATATTTTTAAACTTGACGATGTACAGAAAAAAGGAATGTATGGAGATTTTGGTACTTTGTGTACATCTACATCACTTTTAGGACATTCATCTTCTGAATTGATTGCAATGATTACAAATGCAGGAATTGAGCTTGAAAATAATACTAAAATTTTAGCAACTTCATCTAATGAATTGGCTCTTTCTTCAACACAACAAGCAAGTTCACTGGAGCAAAGTTCAGCTGCACTTGAACAAATTACGTCAAATATTAGAAATAACAATGAAAATATGAACAAAATGATGAATATTGCAAATGATGTAAATGATGCAGCTAATGTTGGAAGTAAATTTGCACTACAAACTTCAACTTCAATGGATGAAATAAATGAAAAAGTAAAAGCAATAAATGAAGCTATTTCAATAATTGATCAAATTGCTTTTCAAACAAATATTCTTTCATTAAATGCAGCCGTTGAAGCCGCAACTGCTGGAGAAGCAGGAAAGGGATTTGCAGTAGTTGCAGCAGAAGTAAGAAACCTAGCAAACAGAAGTGCTGATGCTGCACGGGAAATAAAAAATCTAGTTGAAAGTGCAAGTGTTAAATCAAATGAAGGTAAACAAATCGCTCAAGATATGATAACTGGATATGAAAGTTTAACTTCAAAAATTACACAAACTAAAGATATTATTCATAGTGTTACGCAGTTTAGTAAAGAACAAGAAGTTGGGATTATTCAAATAAATGAAACAATTTCAAGATTAGATGTTGCTACTCAAAAAAATGCATTTACTTCTTCAAATATTGATATTTTATCTAAGGAAGTTTCTAAACTGTCAAGTAGATTATTACAAATTACAGCTCAAGCAAAAATAGATAAAAAATATTATGAAATGGTTGAAAATATTGATTTAATGAAAGAAGTTTCAAAATATAAAAATGACCATATAAATCTAAAGAAAAAATATTTTTCAACTTTAGATAGTTTTGAAAGTTGCACAGTTGTAGATTGTAAATCTTGTAATATGGGAAAATGGATTACCCTTTGTGAAACTGAAAAAAGGGATTTTACAAAAGTAAAAGAGTGGGAAATATTAAAACAAAACCATGAAGATGTTCACCAAAAAGTTCAAATTTACATGGATAATAATGCTAAAAAAGCTGAAAATAAAATCTTAAGAGAAATATCTGCAAAAATTGAAGATGCTACAATAAACGTATTTGATAGTTTAAATGATATTTTGTTTGTGGATTCTAAGAAATCTAAAAATAATTCTTTATAATTATATATACTTGTATATAACTCTATATAAATATATAAAACAAAGCGAGAGCTTTGTTTTATTGAACAACTTGATGTAGCTTAGAACATTGTCCTAAATAAGTATCCATTCCACACATATCGTTCATAATATCTACGAAACTATGAGCATGGGCATTATAAACATATACAAAAATCTCATCACCTTTTTTTAGAAAGTTATGTTTCCCAAACTCTGTATATGCAGTAGCCCCTGCTGCTATTAAAATACCTTTTGAATTTTTTGCATCAAACATAAATTGTGTTAACTCTTCAAGTGGTCCACAATCTTCTTGCGTATTTAACTTATTTATCATCCAATCTTTTAATTGATGAAAAAAATAACTATACGATTTTACAGCACTTGTTGTTCCATAGTCGTATACAATACCATCTCTTTTGATAAATGAAGAGATATGATAATTTTTTAAAATACCTTTTTCTGTAAAGTTATCAATTTCTATAATATCTTGTGAAATACCTTTTGTATTTGTTCCCCAGTTTTTTTTAGTGCTAAGTTTTTCACCATTATTTACTCTAATAGAACAGTCGTTAAAGGCTGAAAAATATTTAGGAATAATATCAACAACTTTTCCATCTTTGTATTCAAAGTCACAAATTAAAGCAACTTCTGCTTCAACTTGAAGATTTTCATTTTCTCTTCCATGTGTTAATATGATTTCATCACATATTGGATAAGTTCCTAAAAAGCTATTATGACCTTTTATATAAAAAGGGAACATCCCTTTTGGAGAATCTTTTTCTTCGGTTTTTATTACTGCAAACTCATTCGCTTCACCAGCTTCTCCTAGGTGATTAGCAAAATTTCCAGCAACAGCAAAACCTAAATAATCTTTTAAATCATCTAATAACATTTTATTATTTTCCTATGTATTATATTATTGCCTGAAGAATAGCATTTATTGTATTTTCTTAAAGTCAAAAAATGAATATAGTTTATCTGTATAAGAATTATTTTAGAAAAGAGTTAATACAAAGTTATAAATTAAGCAGAATTACAAAAGGCAAAAGCCTTCTGTAAATTATTTAAACTAAATTGTTCTCCATTTAGCAGGACCAGTTGTGTGAATTGAAACACCTTCTGTATCAACGGCAACTGTTACAGGCATATCTTTTACTTCAAATTCATAGATAGCTTCCATACCAATTTCTTCAAATGCAAGAACTTTTGCAGATTTGATTGATTGAGAAATTAAATAAGCAGCACCACCTGTTGCAATTAAATAAATAGACTTATACTCTTTAATTAAATCAATTGTTGGTTGTTTTCTTTCAGCTTTACCAATCATTCCCATGATTCCAATTTCCATCATGTCTTTTGTAAATTTATCCATTCTAGTTGATGTAGTTGGTCCCGCAGGTCCTACTGCTTCATCTCTAACTGGATCAACAGGTCCTACATAATAGATGAATCTGTCTTTTAAGTCAACTCCATTTGGAAGTGGTTTACCAGCTTGTTTGTACTCAACAATTTTTTTATGAGCAGCATCTCTAGCTGTTAAAATTTTTCCTGAAAGTAATAATGTATCACCTGATTTAAATTGAGATAAGTTCTCTTTTGTTAAATCTGCAATATTTACTCTTTTAATTGTATCCATTGGTAATTCAATATCTGGCCAAATATCTAATGAAGGTACATTAAATATAGCTGGTCCATTTCCACCTTTTAATTTAAAGTGAATATGTCTTGTAGCTGCACAGTTAGGAATCATTGCAACTGGTAAAGATGCAGCATGACATGGGTAATCTAAAATTTTAACATCTAAAACTGTAGTTAATCCTCCAAGACCTTGAGCTCCAATACCAACTTTGTTAATATCTTCATATAATTTTAATCTTAATTCTTCTAAAGCATTTTGAGGACCTCTAGCTTTTAATTCATGAATATCAACATGACCCATTAAAGACTCTTTTGCTAAAAGCATAGCTTTTTCTGGATTTCCACCAATACCAATACCTAAAATTCCAGGAGGACACCAACCAGCACCCATTTCTCTAACATTTGCCATAACCCAGTCATAAATTGAATCTGAAGGATTTAATACTGCAAATTTAGATTTGTTTTCACTACCACCACCTTTTGCAGCAACTGTAATATCTAATTCATCAGAATTATCAACAGTAACATGAATAACAGCAGGAGTATTATCTTTTGTATTTGTTCTTTTTCCAGCAGGATCAGAAACAACAGAATATCTTAAAGTATTATCTGGATTTGTATAACCTTTTGCAACACCTGCATTTAATACATCAACTAATTCTCTAGTTAATTCAAGTTTAGCATTTAATCCAACTCTGATGAAAATGTTAACACTTCCAGTATCTTGACATAAAGGTCTGTGACCCATAGCACACATTTTAGAGTTTATTAAAATTTGTCCAATTGCATTTTTAGCAGCTTCTGATTTTTCAGTTTCATAAGCTTCAACCATACCTTTTACGAAATCTTCTGGGTGAAAATATGAAATATACTGACATGCATCAGCAATACTATCTATAATATCTTGTTCTTTTATTACTTTCATTTTTTTCCTTTTACTTTAGAAATTCAATTATTATACCAATGCACAGATGAAAGAAATCTTTTTTTATTAAATAAAAGAGATTTTATTCAATATTAGTGTGAACTTTTCTCATTTAAAAAAAAGTTTAAATTTAGAAGAATAACTTAAGACTTAAAAGTCTTAAGTTAAAAGGGTTAAGAGAAGAATCTTTTAGTTACTTCATCTTGTAATTTTGTTCCAGAGAAGTTTGCTCTTTGAACTAATTCCCAGAAATATCTATATGTTGCTCTATCGTGTAATTCACCATCATATTGAATTGGTCCCCACTCAGCATCTTGAGCAGCTAATAAAATATTTTGTGCAGCTTCAAGTTCTGTAAAGTCTGGTTTCATTGCATCAACTATAGCTTGTACTTGAGTTGGGTAAATTGACCACATTCTCATAAATCCGAACTCATTTCTTGCTTTTTCAGCATCTTTATAAGTTTGGTATGGGTTTTTTAAATCAAGTGTAACATTGTGTGCAGGAATAATGTGATTAGAAAGTGCAGCTTGAACAACTTTAGCTTTTGCAGCAGCAATTAATCTATGCTCAAATTGACCTGGACTTCTCATATTAGAAGCAGGAATTGCACCTTGGTAACCAGAAACGAAGTCCATTAGTCCAAAGTCTAAAACTTGTACCCATGGTAGTGTAGCAGTTTTTTCAACATCTCTTAAAGCACCATGAGTTTCAATTAAAACGTGAATTGGGATTTCTCTTTTAATTCCAGCTTTTTTTGCAGTTTCTTGGATATATTCAACTTGAGTTTTTGCATCTTCATAAGAAGTTGATTTTGGAATAGTAATATATGCTAATTTTTCTCCAGCACCTGGTACTAAAATATCAATATCTTGTCTCCAATCTGGATGGTCAAAATCGTGAATTCTAGTTCCAGCCATTCCATAAGGATTTGCATCAGAATTAACAACTCTTACAATCATTTCAGCATGTGCAACTTCTTTACCAGTTTCAGCTCCATCTTCACAGTCACAAGTAATATCAAAAACAGGTCCTAATTTTTTTTGCATCTCAAAACCTTTTAAGATTAGCTTTTCGCTACCTGCAAAGTGTTCACAAGATGGGATGATTGGTAAGTTGTCTCCAGAACCAAATAGTGCTTCATTAGGGTGTGTCATATTATTTCCTTTTTATTAAATTTAAATTTTATTATTCTTTGTCTACTTTTTAGTACAATTTATAAAAAATTGTTAAAAGTAGCAAAACCTAAAGAAGGCAACGAGTTGCCTTTTATACTTTTTTACTTTTGTGTTTTTTTCTTTGGAATTACAACTGTGTAATCCAAATCAAGAACAACATTTGGTAAATATTTACCATCTTCACTTTTTGGATTTTCAATCTCTTTTGGAGTTTGATTTTTAAGAGCAATAGTTCTTAATCTTAATAATCCAATATCTTCTCTATTTACTTCAATTGTTTCAATAATTTCAGTATAAGCATAGATTGTATCACCAGCATAAGTAGGGTTTGCGTGAGCTCCACTATTTATTGCATAAATCCATTGCGCATTTTGTAAACCATTAAATGAAATAGCTCTTGCAGTTGAAATAATAATCCCACCATACATAAGTCTTTGACCCATTGGTGTAGATTTCATCATGTGGTCATTAAAATGTACTTTTGCATTGTTTTGATATAACTTTGTTGCTAATGTATGATCACTATTATCAATAGTAATTCCCTCTGGGTGATTTAATCTCTCCCCTTGTACATAATCTTCAAAGAAATATTTTCCACCAGTTGAATTCGTATCAACTGTTTTAATAGTTGGAATATTTATAACATCTGCAATTGGTGTAGTTTTAGCAAAAGTTGGAACTTCATTAATTCCACTTAATACAGTTTGGTCTTTTTTATGAACCATAACCCATCTTTTGAAATTTAAAACTTCCGCACCATTTTGGTTAACACCAATAGAGTGAACATAAACAACTCCACTTTTACCATTTGAATTCTCTTTTAATCCAATTACAGTTGATGTCATAGAAACTGTGTCACCAACGTAAACAGGATTAGGAAAAGACATCTCTGCATAACCTAAGTTTGCAATTGCATTTAAAGAAACATCTTGAACAGATTTTCCAAATGTAAGATGGAACATTAAAACATCATCAATTGGTTTTTTATCATAACCCATTTCCTTTGCCACTACATCAGAAGAGTGTAGGGCAAATCTAGAACCTGTGAAAGCGATGTATAAAGATACATCACCATCACTTATTGTTCTTGGAAGTGGATGAATGATTTTTTGACCGATTGAAAAATCTTCAAAAAAATTACCCATATTTATCTTAGACAAATTTTACTCCTTATTTATTAAATAGGTTTTGACCTAAAGCTTTATATGTTTCATATAAAGTTATCATCTTTTTAGCCCATTTAATTCTTGATGAATCAACTAATTTATCGTTATGTAAAATAACTTCTTTACCTTCTTTTGCCGCTTCTTCATATTTTGCAATCATTTTCTCATAATCTTCAACTTCAGCTTGTTTTGGAGTGAAAATATCGTTGATATATTCAATTTGAACAGGGTGAATTAGTGATTTACCGTCAAATCCTAAATTAAATGCATCTTTAGTTGAATCTTCACAAGCAAACTCATCATTAACGTCAAAGTGTGGTCCGTCAATTACAGTTTTTCCATAAGCTTTTGATGCTAAGGCAATTTGCGATAAGTAGTTAACCATCGCTTTTGAACCTTTTTTAATATCAATTTGAAGTCTATTTGCAAGTTTATTTGAACCTACAACAACAACTTCAACTCTTGATGAAGCTGCACAAATCTCGTGAATATTTAAAACTGCAAGTGGAGTTTCAATCATTATCATTAAAGATAAATTAGGATTTACTTCTTCTATTAATTTAGCTGCTGCTAAAACATCCTCTTTTGATTGAATTTTAGAGAATAATAAACCATCAATTTCAATCTCTTTAGCTAATGCTAAATCTTTTGCTAAATCTTCACTGCCTAAGTTATTAATTCTTAAAACTCTTTCTGATTCACCAAATTTTGAACCTTCAGCAAAAACTTCTCTAATAACAGTTCTTGCAGTTTCTCTTTGTTCTTGTAAAATCGCTTCAAGATCAAAAATTACAGCATCTGCTAATACAGTTTTAGCTTTGTCAACGTTGTGTTTATTGTAAGAAGGTACAAATAACATTGATCTTCTTGCTTTATATTCAACTACTTTTATTCCTGTTTCAATTGAATGATATTGTTCATGTAATTGTTTAACAAGTTGTTTTCTTAATACTTTTCCATTTTTAGTTCTTGGATAATCAAGCATTGCAAAAATCTCTTTCGGAGCTTTATATTTTGCAAGATTTGCTTGAGCAAATGCTAAAACTTCTGCTTGTTTTTCTGCTGATAATTCTTCATGTCCAATAACTGCAATTGCAACAATCGTTTTATCTTTACCAATATCTAAACCAAAAGCAACACAATCAGCAACTGCATCGTGAGTTTTTACAACTCTTTCGATTTCATGTGGAGATACTCTAAATCCAAATGTATTGATAATATCATCTTTTCTACCAATAAACCAAATATATCCATCTTCATCTTTTTTAGCATAATCACCTGTGAAGAAATATCCATCATGTCTTGATTTTGCAGTTTCTTCTTCTAGTTGCCAATATTCTAAGAATAAACCTGGATCATCTTCACCAATACAAATCATACCTTCTTCACCATCTTCAACTTCTTCTAAAGTTTCAGGGTCTAAAAGTTTAACAGTATGACCTGGTTGAACAAATCCAGCACTTCCTGGTCTAATTGGATTGTTTTTAGAGTGAGAAATATAATAAGAACATTCACTCATTCCAATTGCTTCATAAATATCTTGATTAAATTTTTCTTTCCATAATCCTAACATTTCATCAGATAAATGCTCACCAGCACTCATACAATATCTTAATGATGGGCAATCAGCTATTGTAAAATCAGTTTTTTGAATAATTTGTCTATAAATTGTTGGAACTCCAATAAATATTGTACATTGGTGTTTTTTAATTAAATTAATCCAAGTTGATGCATCATTTGCACCTTCATAAGCAATAACAGTATGTCCATTAAACAGTGGATCCATTAAAGCTGATCCTAAAACATAAGTCCAGTTAAATTTACCAGAATGCATGATTCTATCATTCTCTTTAAAATCAAACCAAAATTTAGTTGCAGGAGTTCTACCAACTAATGATCTATGAGAGTGTAAAACACCTTTTGGATAACCAGTTGTTCCTGATGTATATACTAAATATGCAGGTTCACCAGATTTTGAATTATAATGATTTGGTGTTTTATCAACTGTATTAAAAATCTCATTTAATGCATAGATATTAATATCTTTTGGTTTTTTTAATCCATCAACACTATCAATTCCAGCAATAACAATAGTTTTTAAATTATCTAAGTTTTCTAAATATGGAACTAAGTTCTCATACATAGAAGCTGATAATACAATAGCTCTTGCTTGTGAATCTTCAGCTAAATATTTAACTTCTGAACCACTTAACAATGTAGAAGTAGGAACTGCAATAATTCCAGCTTTCATAGTTCCAAAAAACGAAATAGGGTAAGCTAATGAGTTTTTTAAACATACTAATACTCTATCTCTTGGCTCTAAACCAATTCCAGTAAAAAAATTACAAACTTGATCAGATTTAGTTGCTAAATCTTTATAAGTTATTTCATCTGTACCTAATTTATCATCTTCAATTACCATTGCAATACTGTTCTCTTTTGGTGTTCCAACATGAGCAGAAGTACAAGCAAACCCGATGTTTAAAAATTCAGGTATTTCAATTTTAACGTTTGAACTCATAATATAATCTCCTTACTAAATTTGACCGTATGGCCAGTTTTCTTTAAATGTGTGAATTGGCATTCTGTTTAATACAGATAATGCAAATATTTCATCCTCTTTTGCTAAAGATCTTAATGCATAAGCTCTTAAAATGTTTTGTAAAGATTTACCAAACATTGGTGGATCTAACATTTCACCTTCATATCTAATAGCTCCACTTAATAAAGCATCAGTTTTAATTGCTTCTTTTAAAATAGCAACATCTTTTGCAATCTCATTTGGAGATGGTGTAAATGCAACTTTACAGATATTAATGTGATTTGGAGTAATGATTTGTTTACCAGTTAATCCCATTGCATTTTCTCTAATTGCATGAGCATAAACGTGTCTAGATGCATCATCACCATGTAAATCTAACCATCTTCTAATATCTTTTTTCTCAACACAATTATCAGGTAATGAATGTGGTGTTAACATAACTTCAACTCCACCAATAACTCCTTTACCTTTAATTCTAGCTTCCATAGTAAGCATATTAAAGAAAGTTTCTAACTCATTAATCCATCCTTGAGGAGTGATTTTATAAGCCATAGCTTTAGAAAAGTCATGGATTCCAAATACAACGTGTTTAACAGTTGAATGTTCCATTAATCTGTCCGCAATTTGTAAAGATTTTGGATGTTCAATAATTGGTTGAATTGTTAATTTACTTCCGATTGAAATTAACCAAGAAGATAAATCTCTAATTTCAGCAGATCCATAAACTTCTCCAGCTTTTGCAAGAACAATTACATCAATATATTGATGAATTTGTTTTAACATTTTTAAATCTTCTTCATATTCATCAGTTCTAAATGGATTAAGTCTTACTGCTATTTGGAAAGTTCTTTCAGGGAATTTTGGTAATTCTTGAATTAATAATTCTCTACTCATCGCTTTTTGTCTACAACCATCTTCTAAGTCAAATAACACTGTATGTGCTTTTGTTTTATAAGCATGTTTTTGTAATCTTAATTTTGCTTGCTCCATACTTTCATATGTTCCATCAAGTGGATTAAATTTGATTGGTGGGTAATATATTTGAATACCAGGCCAATATCCACCAAGAACTGGTGTTAAATCGTCATTTGCTGTTAACTTAGATAAATCTATTGCAGAAGTCATTTTATCTACCTTTCATTTTATTGAATTTTATACATTGTTTTTTTATTTTCGTCGTTATTATTATACTTGAAAACTAACAGGAAAGTTATACACCATTTAAAATGAATTGTTTTAATGTGTTTTGAAATAGCAAATAAATTTAAGTTTAAAATCAGAAATGACTTGTAAAGCCCATAAATAAGGGATAATAAACTTAAATACATAGTGGAAAATGCTTCAAAATCTGTAAAATTTAGTTAAAAAAGAGAGTTGTGAAATGAAAAAATAAAAGAAAATTTGAAAATTTTTATAATTTTTCCAAATCTTCTAGGAAATTTAGTTTTTCAAAGTAGTCAATTAGAAATGGTTTTGATACTTCTTCAAAGCTATTAATATCATGATATAAATTTATATAAAACTCAAAATCTATATTTTTAGATTTTAAGGCATTTATTGAAAGTAGGGTGTCATTTATACATCCCAGTTTTGAAGGAGCTATTAAAATTGCATTTGCTTCAAATATTTTTATTAAATCTATAATAAATAAATCTTTTTCAATAGGAACCATTAATCCACCAGCTCCCTCAATTATAAGAACATCACAAAATTGTTCTAAATATTTTTTTTTCTCTTTTAAAAAATTTATATCTATAATAGTGTTTCCTTTTGCCACATAAGGAGCAGCAGGAAGTTTAAATTGATAAGGAACTACATCATTAATAGTCACATTAAAAGATGGGTTTAATTTTTTTGCAAGTTCTAGCATTTTGCTTCCATCTAGTGGAAAATCAGCTACTCCTGTTTCAAAAGGTTTAAAATATCCTACTTTTAATCCAGCTTTTGCAAAATAGTTTAAAAATTTCTCACAAGCGTAAGTTTTGCCAACATCAGTATTCGTTGCAGTAATAAATAAAGATTTGTTTATATAATAGCTAAGCTCTTTTTTCATAATTATCTCTTTTTTGTTATAATAAATTAGTTTTTTTTAGAAAAATATTTTATCATAACAAAGGTTTGATGTGAGTAATGAAATAGAGATAGAATTAGAAGATGATTTAGATTTACAAGAGCCAAAAAAATATAAAGTTTTTTTATTAAATGATGATTTCTCAACAATGGATTTTGTAATAGATGTTTTAGTAAGAGTTTTTAGAAAATCAGTTGAAGAAGCATCTACTATTATGATGAATATTCATAATAAAGGAAAAGAGTTATGTGGAACTTATACTTATGAAATAGCAACAACTAAAGTTGCACAAGTTAAAAGTATGGCAAGAGAAAAAGGTTTCCCTTTAAAAGCTATAATGGAAGAAGAATAAAAAAATGATAAGCAAAGAATTAAGAAGCATTTTTACACAAGCTGTAGGATATGCAAAAAGTAGTAAACATGAGTATTTAACATTGGAACATATTTTTTTAATGTTAATTCATGATCAAACTATTGAAAATTTATTTATAGATTTAGGTGTAGATACAAATAAGCTATTTAGTGATACAAAAAAATATATCGATGAAAATACACCAAAATTACCAAAAGATATAGTTGATGAACCAATGGAGACTATTTCTTTAACATCTACAATAGAGTATATGGTTTCACATGTTCAAACAAGTGGAAAATCAAATGCAAATGTAGAAGATATGTTTGTAGCAATTTTAAAAGATGAAAAATCTTATGCTAGTTATTTACTTAAAAAACTAGGTATTCAAAGAGTTGATATTTTAGAAGAGATTGCTCATAAAGAAAGCGATGAAGATAGTACTTTAGAAAATGAAAATGATATAGATAATAAAGTATTAGATAAAAACTCAACAGAGTTGGTATTTGTTGCAAAAAAAGGTGAAATAGATCCAGTTATTGGAAGAGACAATGAAATTTCAAGGGTAATTGAAATTTTAAGTAGAAGAAAAAAGAATAATCCAATACTTGTTGGTGAACCAGGAGTTGGTAAAACTGCAATTGCAGAAGGTCTAGCTTTAGAAATAGCACAAGAGAGAGTTCCCGAGTTTTTATTAAAAGCAAAAGTTTTTTCACTTGATATGGGTTCATTAATTGCAGGGACAAAATATAGAGGTGATTTTGAGAAAAAATTAAAATCACTTTTAAAAGAAGTAGCAAAAATACCAAATTCAATTTTATTTATTGATGAAATTCATACTATTGTTGGAGCGGGAAGTGTTGGTGGCTCTGCGATGGATGCTTCAAATATTTTAAAACCAATGTTAGCAAATGGAAAGCTAAGATGTATTGGTGCAACAACATTTAGTGAATTTAGAAATGATTTTTCAAAAGATAAAGCACTGAGTAGAAGATTTGCAAAAGTTGATGTAAATGAACCATCAATTGAAGATTCAATTACTATATTAGAAGGTTTAAAATCAAAATATGAAGAATATCATGGTGTTAAATATACAAAAAGTGCAATTGTAAGTGCAGTTGAATTAAGTAAAAAATACATAACTGATAGATTTTTACCAGATTGTGCAATTGATGTAATCGATGAGGTTGGAGCTTCTAAAAAAATATTATTAGCGAGTGAGTTAAAAACAAAATCTGAAAAGAATATAACAATAACTTCAAAAGATGTTGAAACTACAATTGCAAAAATGGCGCATATTCCAGAGCGAAGTGCAACAAAATCTGATTTAACTCTTTTAAAATCATTAGAAAAAAATATGCAAAAAAGAGTATTTGGACAAGATAAGGCAATTACAACGATAGTTCAATCAATAAAAAGAAATAAAGCAGGGCTTGGACTTGATAAAAAACCAATTGGAAGTTTTTTATTTACAGGACCAACAGGTGTTGGAAAAACAGAAGTTGCTAAAGAGTTATCAACTCAATTAGGAATTCATTTTGAAAGATTTGATATGAGTGAATATATGGAAGCTCATACAATTTCAAGATTAATAGGAGCACCAGCTGGTTATGTAGGATTTGAACAAGGTGGGCTTTTAACAGAAGCTATTAGAAAACATCCACATACAGTTTTATTATTAGATGAGATAGAAAAAGCACATCCTGATTTAATGTCAATTTTACTTCAAGTTATGGATAATGCTGAACTTACAGATAATAGTGGAAATAAAGCAGATTTTCAAAATGTTGTTTTGATAATGACTTCAAATTTAGGTGCAACTGAAGCAAATGTTATGGGATTTGCAAAAAATGAAAAACTAAATGAAAATAAAGCAATAAATAAATTCTTCGCACCAGAGTTTAGAAACAGACTTGATAGTGTAGTTACATTTGATTCATTAAGTATAGATATAGTTGCAAAAGTTGCAGGTAAATTTATAGAAGATTTAGAAAAACAATTAGTAGATAAAAAAATCAAAATAGAAATAAGTGCTAAAGCTAAAAAAGAGTTAGCAACTTTAGGTTATGACAAAGCAATGGGGGCAAGACCACTTAATAGAGTTATCTCAGATAAAATCAAAAATCCATTAACAGATGAAATTTTATTTGGTAAGTTAAAAAAAGGTGGATTTGTAAAAATAGATTTCGAAAAAGAGTTTATTTTTGAATTTAAAGCTTTGTAACACAATTTTTATACAAATCTTTAGATACAATTCGAAAATTGTTTTTTATAAAACAAACAAGTTATTATTTTATTTGACAAAGGAACAAAAAACATGAGAAAACTTTTATTAGGTTCAGCTGTAGCTGTTGTACTATTAACAGGTTGTGGAGAAGAAAAAAAAGAATCAACACAAACTACTGAAATTAAAAAAGATGAAATTACTTCTACGGCTGCAGTAGAAAAAGTTTCTGAGCAAGTTAAAGAAAATAGTGAAAAAATTGAAGAACCTAAAGAAACAACTATAACAATAGTACAAACTAAAGAAAATGTAGTAATAGCACCTGATAAAGTTGATGGTGAAGTTAAAGAAGTATCTGAAGAAGTAGCTGTTGATGCAATAACATTATATGCAACTTGTGGTTCATGTCATGGACAAAAAGCAGAAAAATCAGCTTTAGGAAAATCACAAGTAATTGCTGGTTGGGATAAACAAAGAATTATCGATGCATTACATGGTTATAAAGCAGGAACATATGGTGGAGTTATGAAAAATATAATGACAGGACAAGTAAGTAATAAAACAAATGCAGAAATAGATGCATTAGCTGATTTAATCTCAAAAATGTAAAAATACTAAAAATGGAGGATAAACTCCATTTTTATACTCAAAAAACTAATTCTACAAAAAAAAATAAAATAGCCTTATTAAGAACCCAATAAAAAGCAAGTAAAATCCAAAACATAAAAAAAGAAACCCAATAGAAATAAAGCAAATGGGATAAATCCAAAAATTTAAGCCAAATTTCAGCGAAAACCCCTTGACAAAGCCAAAAGAATCTATTATAATTCCCGTCCAATTTGACTGAAACGCATCAAACGAAAGAATGATGAGAAACGATGAAA
>Ga0074195_1002894_pt1 | contig 17491 bp, 15 predicted proteins | sample EPASupsiteHSE623_FD_64525 | JGI IMG/M metagenome (GOLD analysis project Ga0074195, IMG submission 64525) | Bioremediated contaminated groundwater from EPA Superfund site, New Mexico - Sample HSE6-23 | ecosystem: Environmental > Aquatic > Deep subsurface > Groundwater > Contaminated ...
ATCAGGACCAAGCCGGGCATGGACATAGACGCGGGGAAGCCCGACGAGGAAGTGAGCTACGCGGCCGCCGTCATCGGGGGAGGCAAGCCCGTCGGATACAAATGGTACTGCGACAAGAACGGGCCGCTTACCGAAGAACACGCCACCAGCGCCAGTCCGGACAGCCAGACCTGCACTTATGCGAACGAGGGGAAATACGAGCCCAAGGCCGAGTACCAGTACAAGAACGAGGAAGGCGTCCTCATGACCGGAGCGTGCACCAACGCCGCCGGCATAGGGATAGAAGTTTCCAAGGGAGTGAAGGCCGCTTCTTCCTGCAGCGTTTCCACCGACAAGACGGAGGTCAAGAAAGGGGACAGCGTAACCGCCAAGATGAGCGCGGTTCCGGGAGACGTAAGGCTGGGAAGCCTCCGCGCCACTTGGAAGGCCGGCGGACAGACCGCCGTCCAGAGCGCCGACAAGCCTTTCAGCACCCGGCTCGACAACGCGGGCGCGAACAGGATCGAGGCCGTGGTCAAGAACCCGGACGGCACCACGGTGACGTGCAACTCGGCCACGGTGGACGTGTCGGACAAGATACAGTTTGGAAACTAAGTCGATAAATTAGCGAGTTATCAAAAAGACTAGCCAATTTTAATTAAATAGGCTTTAATAAACTTAGTCAGGTTAATTAAAAACACCCGCTCGACGGGTTGTTTTTACGTTTAGAAAATATCTTTAAATTATTGGTTTTTTACGCGTTTGGCACATTTCTCAATCGCAAGCTCCCTGCCTACCGGCAGGCAGATGCTCTTCCACTGCAAAGCGTAGTTTATTCCTCGAGCAACAGTTTTTCCGCATCCTCGCTTGCTCTTCGAATTGCACCAAACGCGTAAAAAACCAACTTAGATAATTATGGAAATTAGAAATATCGCCATCATCGCCCACGTCGACCACGGAAAAACCACGCTTACTGACGCAATTATGCGCCAAGCGGGGTTAGTAAAAGACGCGAACGCCACGATGGATTCGAACCAACTGGAAAAAGAGCGGGGAATAACCATTTATTCCAAGAATACTTCGGTCTTTTATCGTGGAACAAAAATCAATATCGTCGACACTCCCGGCCACGCTGATTTCGGTTCCGAGGTAGAACGAGTGCTTCGTTCCATAGACAGCGTGCTTTTGGTGGTGGACGCCCAAGAAGGACCGATGCCCCAAACTCGATTCGTATTAAAAAAATCTTTGGAATTGGGATTAAAACCTATAGTGGTTATCAATAAAATCGACAAACCAGCCGCCCGGCCTGATTGGGTCCAGGAAAAAGTTTTTGAACTTTTTTTAGATCTGGGAGCCAGCGACGAACAGTTGGATTTCACTACTATCTACGCAATCGGCAAGCAGGGGATTGCCAAAGAACATTCCGACGACGAATCGAAAGACCTGACTCCGCTTTTGGATACTATTCTTTTGAAAGTCCGTCCGGCTTCGGGAAAAATTGACGTACCGTTCCGATTCCAACCATTTAATCTTGGATACGATAATTTCCTAGGACGTTTAGCCATTGGAAGAATTTATGAAGGCACCGTCAAATCCGGCAGTACTTTGGTTCTCAAAAAAACCAACGGAGAAAACCAGACAGGCAGAGTCACTAAACTATTCACCTTTAATGGACTCGAGAGGGAAGAAGTAGCGGAAGCTACCGCGGGAGACATCGTAATGATTTCCGGTTTTCCTACCATCGATATTGGTGAAACATTGTGCGACACTGTCGATCAGAAACCTTTGCCCGCTATTGCCGTAGACGAGCCGACAATTTCTTTGAATTTCTTGGTCAATAACTCGCCTTTTGCCGGCCGGGAAGGCAAGTTTGTTACCAATACTCAACTGCACGAACGATTGAGAAAGGAATTGGAAATTAACGTGGGTTTAAAGATAGAATTTTCTTCTGATTTTTATAAAGTGTGTGGCCGAGGAGAATTACATGTAGCCATCCTTCTGGAAAACATGAGAAGGGAAGGATACGAAGTTCAAGTCTCCCAGCCCCAAGTCATCTTGAAAGAACTTGAAGGCAAGAGAATAGAACCGTTTGAAGAAGCCACAGTGGATGTTCCGGAAGTTTATTCAGGAACGGTAATTGAAAAAATGGCAAAAAGAAAAGGGGTTATGGCTGATATGCAAAGCAATGGGCGACAAGTCCGCATGATTTTTGAAATCCCCACCCGGGGTCTTTTGGGCTACCGCAGCGAGTTTATCGTTGATACGAAAGGGGAAGGGATTCTCTGCTCCCGCGTAATCGGCTACAAACCGCACGTCGGCGATATTCGCAAACGAAGCGTTGGATCGATGATTTCGATGGCTCCCGGAAAAGCGCTGGGATTTTCCCTGTATAATTTACAAGACAGGGGCACTTTGTACATTAGTCCGGGAGAAAAAGTCTACGAGGGAATGGTTATCGGGAACACCAGCAAGGGTGCAGATATGTCAGTTAACCCCACCAAAGGCAAACAACTCACCAATATGCGCGCGTCCGGATCGGACGACGCTATCCAACTGACTCCTCCTCTGACGCTTACTATCGAAAGAGGACTGGAGGTTATGGCAGAGGACGAATACCTGGAAATTACTCCTACGAGCGTCCGGCTTCGTAAACAATATCTGACCGAACTGGATCGAAAAAGATTCGGCCGGAAAAAATAAGTAAACTTTGCTTGATTTTACTTATTAAACTGCTATAAATAGGGCATAAGGTTTCTAATAGACAATTATGAATACTGATCATGAAATATTCGATGTCGCCGTTATCGGCGGGGGACCGGCTGGAATGATGGCCGCCGGCCGAGCCGCCGAGTTGGGGGCAAAAGTCGTGCTCATCGAAAAAAATAAGAATTTAGGGACAAAACTCTTGATAACCGGCAAGGGACGTTGCAATATTACCCAGGCGAAATACGATAACAAAGAATTCATCGATAAATTAGGGAAAAATGGCAAGTTCCTTTTTTCGTCTCTTACTGATTTCAGTCCCAAAGAAGTGATTGATTTTTTCGAGAGAAGAGATTTAAAAACGAAGATTGAAAGGGGAGGGAGAGTTTTTCCTGTTTCTAATAAATCTTTAGACGTACTGAATGTCCTATCTCGTTATCTAAGAAAAAACAAAGTATCAGTCTTGCTCGGAAAAAAAGTTATCGGTTTCGGAATGGAGGACGGAAAAATTGAATATGTAAAATTAATCAAGAGGAAGATATACGCCCGCAATTTTATTTTATGCACGGGAGGCAAGACTTATCCCGTAACCGGATCGACCGGCGACGGATACAAGTGGGCGAGAGATTTCGGCCACAAAATAATCAATCCGACACCGGCATTAGTTCCGTTAAAAACCCGGGAACCTTGGCTGAAAAATTTGCAAGGGTTGGGCTTAAAAAATGTCAGAATAAATATTTTTCAAGGCAATAAAAAGAAAGATTCCCGGTTCGGGGAAATGTTGTTTACTCATTTCGGCCTAAGCGGTCCCATTATTCTTGATGCCAGCAAAAGCATCAAGGAACTGTTGGACAACGGGGAAGTATTGATTGAGCTGGACCTGAAGCCAGCCTTGGATTTTCCGGAACTAGACAAGAGACTGCGGAGAGATTTTACCCAGTCCGCAAGCAAAAGTTTTAAAAATTACTTGCCTGAGCTCTTGCCCAAGAAAGCCATCGAGACAATGATTTATTTATCCGGCATCGGCCATCAAGAAAAATTAAGCGCTATCAGCCGAGACAAGAGAAAAAAACTAGTTAGTTTATTGAAAAGCTTAAAGATTAATGTCCGGGGCCTCATGGGCTTTAATGATGCCATTATAACCAACGGCGGGGTGGATTTGAAAGAAATCGTGCCCCAAACCATGCAATCTAAAATTGTGAAAAATTTATTTTTAGCCGGCGAAATTATCGACTTGGACGGACCAACCGGCGGTTATAATCTCCAGATCTGCTGGAGCACCGGATATACGGCCGGAAATTCTGCGACAAAGATTGAAATGAAATAGGAGACCTAATCAGTTTTTTCAATTAGAAAAAGTATCGGAAAGGGTGTATAATATAAGTAGAAAAGCTATAAGTTATATAGAGAGGAGGTGAGTAAGATGGATAAAATCGTACACTTTGAGATTCCCGCTGACGATTTGGCACGGGCAAAGAGTTTTTATAAAGACATCTTTGATTGGAAAATTGAAGACGTGAAAGACATGGACTACACCATGCTGTACACTACGGAAGTTGACAAAGAATACATGCCGAAAGAGCCGGGCGCGATAAACGGCGGCATGTGGAAGCGCGAGAAAGGAGACGAAAAACCGGTGCTTGTAATCAATGTCGCCTCAGTCGATGATTACGCGAAGAAAATCGAGGGAAAAGGCGGCAAAATTTTGACGCCCAAAACGACGGTCGGCGATATGGGATATTACGCCAAGTTTTCTGATCCGGAAGGGAACGTGCTGGGAATATGGGAGAATATGAAGAAGTAAGCTGAAATTATTAATTTTTTAGAAGAGGTGCTCGTCTGGGAAATAAAATTTTTTGCGTTTGCCCCACAGGGGAAGCCCCAACGCTAAAAAATTTTATTTCCCAGACCCGCCTCAATTGGGAGTTGGCTAGGATGATTAATTTATATAGATGATTAAAAAAATATTTAAAACTGAGAAGGAGTGGAAAAAAATCCTGACACCGGAACAATATAAAGTAATGAGGGAGAAGGGGACCGAAGCACCGTTCTCATGCTTGTCCGCCTGCGCTTCGCCGTCGGCTTCGGCAAGGCGAGCCGTAGCTTTAGCGAAAACGGACGCTCGGGGTGTTTATCATTGCGCTGCGTGCAATTTACCGCTTTTTCGAACAGAAGAAAAGTTCGAATCCGGTTCCGGCTGGCCCAGCTATTTTGCTCCGATAAAAAAGGAGAATATTGAAGAACATCCAGACAATTCTTTGGGAATGAAACGCACCGAAGTTGCTTGCGCCCGTTGTGGCTCGCATCTGGGACACGTTTTTGATGACGGCCCCGAACCGACAGGAAAGAGATATTGTATTAATTCGGTAGCGCTGGTATCTAAACCTAGATAAATTTTTAATTTAAAATTTGAAATTTTTATTGAATTTTCAATGATTAAATTTGAATTTAAACTCCAAATTCTAACCTCATTTTGGCATTTGTCATTGGGCAAAAATGATAAATGTTTAAATGAAAAATTAATGATAAATGTTAAATGATAAATGTTAAATTACGTTCAGCCGTTCTCGGCGGCGGCTGCTTCTGGTGTCTGGACGCGGTTTTTTCGAGAATAAAGGGAATAGAGTCGGTTACATCCGGTTACGCCGGAGGAATTTTAGACAATCCGACGTATGAGAAGGTATTGATGGGCAATACTGGTCACGCAGAAGTGGTCAGGATTGAGTTTAATCCCAGAATAATAAGCTACGGAGAAATCCTTAATATATTTTTTTCCGTTCATGACCCGACGACATTGAATCGTCAAGGGAATGATATCGGTCCCCAATACCGGTCATTAATATTATACGACACTCAGGAACAGGGAGAGTCAGCCGAAAAAATCATCCGGCAATTGAGCAAAAACAAAATTTACGCTAATCCGATCGTGACAGAAATCGTTCCGCTCCGAAAATTTTATCCCGCCGAGGACTACCACCAAAAATATTTTGAAAAGAATCCGGAAAAAGCCTACTGCCAGATCGTAATATCGCCCAAAATCGCCAAACTGAGGCAAAAATTCAATAATTACTATAAATAATCCATATGTAGGGGCGGGTTTAAAACCCGCCCCTACATAAATAATATTATGCTAAGATAAGCTATACCAAATAAACCTTACTTAAAATGAAAAAACAAAAACAAACTTGGCACGACAGGCACGTCACTCAACTAACCCTCGGCCAGCAAGTAGCAGACAGAGTGGCCAATGGGATGGGATCCTGGACTTTCATTATCGGCCAGTCTCTTTTTATATTAATTTGGGTGGTAATCAACATTGTCGGCTACATCAACCGCTGGGACCCGTATCCGTTCATTTTATTAAATTTACTATTTTCCACTCAAGCGGCATACGCGGCTCCCATCATCATGATGGCCCAAAATAGGCAGAACGAACGCGACCGTTTTCACGCGCAGGAAGATTTTAAAACTAATATAAAAGCTAAAAAAGAAATCGAGGAACTGCAAAAAGCAATCGCCAGAATCGAAAATGTCAAATTAAAAAAAATCCTCTCGACTCTCGAAGAAATAAAAAAGCAAAAGTAAAAGGGGATCCTGTATAAGAATCCCCTCGGGGTAATTTGAGAGCTTAACTGATCAGCTCTCTTTTCGGCTTTTTAAGCCAAGAATTGGGTTCTAACCGACATGAGGACCCGATTGAGTCCGCTACAGCAACAGCACAGAAGAGCCGCATCCGTTTGAGCTTCCGTTTGAGCCGGCAACCAGGGAGTGTGCTTTAAGTATGGTTAACCGCCATTTTTCCGCCGTTCCCGAATACGGGTAATAACTTGTTGCATAGATGGCCACGTCGTCCGCCACAGATGGACTATTGGCCGCACCACAAATCACTACTGCCGGCGATGTCGGGGTTCGCATATTGTCGACTGCCGGTTTCAAGGCGAGAAGAGCGAAGTCCGCGGGCACCTGACTCAGGATGGTCGGTTTATCGCGGGCATCCACATACAGCAGGCTTGTCGAGAACGCCACTAGGATCGCGGTGGGGTTCGACGACAACAGGACCAGGTCTTCATTCGAATTCAACGTCGCGTTGGCGTTCGCAATCGGCGTAACTGCCAGCAGGGCACCGCATGCGAGAAAAAACATGGTTACCGAACATAGCACAATTTTAAATCTCCGCATTTAAACCTCCCTAAAAAAAATTTGCATTGGGAGAATAAATCCTCTCTTTTCAACTTGTTGCTTCGATTGGCCGGCATATGGGAGCTCGGTCCCACTTCTCTTGGCTGCGTGGATTTTTGCCTCCTTTCTTTGCCACGCTTGAGTTGGAAATGTACAAAACATAAATAAATAAAAATACATTTTTTCATATTTTGCAAAAATAAGGGCAAATGCTCTCCTGGGATTTGACAGCCTCGATTTGCTAAAGTTTAATGGAATTATAAGATTAACTGAACAAGCGAACAAGAAACCACAAGATATTCGGCTTGGGAAAAATAATATTAAATTTTTAATTAAAAAAAATGCAGATGCTCACCAAAAAAGAAGAACTCGTGTTAAAAACTATTAAAAATTATAAAACAGAAAAGTCTAAAATGCCCACTATCAGAGAGATTCACCAGAGAGCGGGGAAATTGGGCCTGAAAGTTAAAAGCCTGGCCAGCATCTTTTTATACTTGCGTTCCCTTGAAGAAAAAGGTTTTATAAACAGAAATTCCGAAGACCGGGGGATAGTGTTGTGCGACAAAAATAAAAAGAAATTTTTAAACATTCCTATCCTTGGAACCGCCAACGCCGGCAGCCCGACTTTCTTTGCCGAGCAGAATGTCGAGGGATACCTAAAAATTTCCCGCCGGCTGATCGCCAAAAAAATAACCGATTTCCTTTTCGCGATCGAAGTATTCGGCGACTCCATGGATCTTGCCGAAATCAATAATAAAAGGATTAACAATGGCGACTATGTTCTGGTCGATTCGCAATGCAACGAATACCGGGATAGGGACAAAGTTCTCGCAACGATAGACGGTCTTGCCACCATTAAGAACTTTTTCAAAATCGATCGCGAAACAATCGGTCTTTTTCCCCAATCATCCAATAAATTGCACAAGCCGATCTATCTGACGCCGGAAGACAACTTCGTCATCAACGGAAAAATCATCGACGTCCTCAAAACCCCCGCAACAATGGGAGTCTAAAATTCAATCTGCTCCTATCAAAACGAATATTCCCGCAAAAGATGATGGTAGTATGAATTTTTTTGTGTTTTAATAAAATATAATAATTTTTGAGCTTTCTTACAAAAAATAAATAATAAAAATGGAAGAAAAAACAAATACTACTAACCCCTTGGGAACACCTGATCCAAAAATAAGCTCCGAACCAAACTCTGCCAGCCCGGATTCTTTAACAAAAAAGCCTGAAGAAATCAAGAGCAGTATGGATTCCTCAATTCCAGCGAATCCCTATAAATCTTTGAATGACCCATTGAAATTTACTTCGCCCTTTTCTGCGCCCGAACAATCTCCGATGCCAGATTCAGTTTCAAAAAATCCTATCGATTCTTCCTCGAAACCTGATACTTCAAAAGACATACTGACCACTTTAAAAACAGATTCCGCCTCTAATACCGAAAAACCAGCAGGAACAGGTTTTAGAACCAACCTGGAAACATCCGCCAACATTACCATGGCCCAAGAAACTGATAAAAAATCCGGCATTGGGCTTTTCATTATAATTGCTATTATTTTAGTCATAGTCGCTTCCGCTGCTTCCGGCGCCGCAGTTTATTATTGGCAATCATCGCTGATAAGCCCGGTTCAAAAAGACAAAGCTTTATTGCAGAGCCAGGTAGGCAACATGAAAAGCCAGATAGATTTGCTCCAAAAAGATAAGGAATTGCTTGAATCAGAGATTTCCCGAATGGCCGAGGAAGCAAACAGGACTATGGTACCGGCTCCGCCGGCAGATATTACAGCGCCTGTTACCACTCCTCCGCCAACAGGAGAGATGCCACCGGTTTCCACTCCCGCTGATCAGCAAACTCCTCCCGTTAATCCGGGTCAATAAACTTTATTATTAAATATTTAAATAAAAACACATGAATTGTGTAAAATGTGGTGCTCTATTAGAAGAGGGAAGCACTTCGACTTTATGCTCCGCTTGCCAAGCTTTGGAAGCGGCCGCTCCTCAGCAAGAAAAGCCGGTAGAAGTTCCTCCGGTTGAAAATCCAGAAGCTCCCTCAATTGATTTGGGATCGAATCCCGTCATCGATACTGAGGCGCCGAAAGTTTCTGAAGACAAGCCTGAAATTCCCGGTCAGCCTACCAGCGAAATATAGTAAGCTTTCTTCTCGAATGATGTGCCGCGTCGCTAGCAAGCGACGCGGCACATTTTCTTTTATAAAAGTTTTTTATTTAAATTTAGGCAAAATCTCTCCCACTGTCATTAAATTTTCTTTTTCCTCTTCGGAAACTTTTTTATAAAATCCACAATCCTGGCAAGTGCTGATTTTAGTCGCAAAAGTGCCTTGGACTTTTCCATCACACATAGTACCCGCCACCGCCCAGCAAACCCTGCCACCGTTTTTACCTTCATGAATTCCGTCAACTTCACTGGCAATAGCGCTGGGACATTCTCCCAACTCGCTCGCTTTTTTGCCTCCTGGTTCCCGACTGCATTCTTTAAATTCCCAACAGTTTTGTTTCATATTATTTTTTATGATTAGCTACTGAATTTATAGAACCCAAATACTCGATTGCAAAATTTGCATCAAAAAGAAAGATTATCTTATTATAAAAATATAAGGAAATATTTCTTTGCCAACCGCACTTTAAAACAAATTTACTAAGTTTTTTCGAGCTAATTTTAATATAAAATTTAAAAATAATTTTCAACTAAATTCAATTAACATATGAAGCGATCTTAAAATTTAATTTTTTTCATATTCTTTAGGGCATGGAAAAACTCACCGAAGATATCTGGAAAGCACTTATGTTCTCACTAGTTACAATCGTAGCTGTCGTGGGATTTATGCGCTATATAGACCAGAATAAATGGTGGGAAATAGAAAAAATTTCCAAGTTGGAAGAACATGAAAACAATCCCCTCATTTACTATTACGTAATTAACGAGAGTCGAGAAAAACAAGCTAATGCTAAGCTTTTTATCAGAAATACTTTTCAGGAAGAATTTTTTGGCGACTATGGCCTTTTTAATAACATTTTGCCCGGACAGATGGTATCTGTCCGAATTAATTTTGGTAATCAGTCTATTCTGAGTCCCGTATTCAGGCTCAGAAATAAAGAGATTCGCCTCCTAAAATTCAAATACGAAAACAATAAACTGGTCTATTTGGGAAGCTATTCAAGATACCAAAAAAATACCGGCAACAAAATAGCAGTGCTTGATCAAAGTGATATGGAAAATCTTTTTCAAATGGATATTCTCAAAGAAATAGAAAACTATAAACCCCTCGAGGAAGCAGCTGCCAAAGAAGAAAACAAAAAAATAGTTATCGTGCCCGAGATCAAAGAAAATACCGAAAGTAATTTACTAAAAAATTCAAAACTTCAATTTAACCCACTACTATATTCACAATTTTTCCAGGAACGTAAATCCATTTGCGAATAATTTTTCCTTTTAGATATTTTTGTACCTTCGATAAAGCCAAAATATTTTTTCTGACTGTTTCTTCTAGAGCATCCGGCGGCAAATTGATCGAGTCTCTTTTCTTGCCATTGATTTGCACTGCCACAGTCACTTCGTCGATTACCAAAAATTCCGGTTTGGGAATCGGCCAATCTTCGTAAAAAACACTCTTTGAGTTTCCTAAATTTTCCCACATTTCCTCGCTGATATGAGGAGCAAAGGGAGACAAAATCTTCAAAAATAAAGAAAAATCATCTTTCGAAACAGAGGACAGATTCTTCATTTCGTTAGAGAGAATCATCATTTGGCTGATTGCAGTGTTGAAAGAAAGCGATTCGATATCGTCGGTAACTTTTTTGATTGTCTGATGAAGCAATTTTTTAATTTTCTGGTTTTCTTCTTTGGGTAACTCGTTAACTCGCGAACTCGGTAACTCGATAACTCTATCCTGCAACCCCCAAATTTTTTCCAAAAACCTTCTTACCCCCAAAATTCCCTTAGTATCCCAGGGCTTCATATCCTCCAGGGGGCCCATAAACATTTCGTAAAGTCTTAGGCTGTCAGCGCCGGTTTCCACTATAATGTCGTCAGGATTAACCACGTTGCCTTTACTTTTGGACATTTTATTGGAGTCAGGGCCAAGAATTATTCCCTGATTGCGTAACTTTACAAAAGGCTCGGAGAAATCAACATATCCAGCTTCTTGCAAAGCTTTAGTGAAAAAACGTGAATAAAGCAGATGGAGTACTGCGTGTTCCGCTCCTCCCACGTAAAGGTCCACCGGCATAAATCTGCGAATTTTCTCTTGAGAAGTAAACTCGGTATTATTTTTTGGATCGCAATAGCGATAATAATACCAGCTGGAGCAAACGAAAGTGTCCATGGTATCAACTTCTCTTTTCGCCGGTTCGCCGCACTTCGGACATTTAGTTTCATAGAAAGACGGCAACTTTTTAAGCGGTGACTCACCAGTGGGCATAAAATCAACATTATAAGGAAGTTTTACAGGAAGATTTTTTTCGGGGACAGGTACAACCCCGCATTTCTCACAATAGACAATCGGGATCGGAGCGCCCCAGTAACGCTGGCGGGAAACCAACCAATCTCTTAAGCGGTAGCTGACTGTCTTTTTCCCCAACCCTTTTTCACTCAACCACTGGGTCATCTTTTCAAAACCTTTTTCCACGCTCATCCCGGTCAGATTCGCAGAGTTATAGATATATCCCTCTTTTCCAGAATAACAAAGATTGTCCTTCCAAATTTTTGCCGGAATAGTCCAGGCAATAAAATCCGGAACAAAAATTTTGTAATCAATAACTCTTTTTATCAGATCCACGCGAGGATCAAAACTCTTACGTTTTTTCAATAGTTTATAAGCTTCCGTTATCTTTTTCTTGAGATCCACTAAGTTGTCAGGGTTATCATCCTTTATGACTTTGTCGGGGAAAACAAAGGAAATATATTTTCCCCCGATAATTTCGCTCCAAAGATTATTCTTAAGCTCAGGTTGAATGATTTTGATGTATTGCTCGACAACGTTTTCACTATCTAATTTTACAATAAGTCCATAGGGCTTATCGGAAATATTTCCTGAGACAGAAAAACCATTTTTTTCCAGCGCTAGATATTCGACCTCAAATTTGTCTTTTATTTGAGGCAAAACTTCTTTTGGATTTTTAATAAAAGAAAGTTCTAAAAAAGCCAAACATTCTTTTTCCTGATAATTAACTCTTTCAATTGGCAGTCCGTGTCTGAAGGCAAATTCAAAATCACGCTCGTCGTGAGCAGGAACAGCCATTATCGCACCGGAGCCATAATTTCCCATAACATAGTCGGCCACCCAAACTGGCATAGCGTGGCTATTAGCAGGATTAACCGCCACCAATCCATCAAGACAAATTCCGGTTTTTTGTTTATCCAATTCAGTTCTTTGCAGTTCGTTTTTTCGGGAAGCAGTTATTTGATAAGCGCGCAGCTTTGCTTTGTTCCTTACGAATTTCTCGATTTTCTTTATAATTTCTCCATCGGGAGCCAAGACAACAAACGTAGCGCCGAACAAAGTATCCGGCCGAGTGGTAAAGACTTTCACTTTGGCGATAGTAGGATATTTTTTTAGTTCCGCTGCGATTTCAATATTGCTATGACAAGTTGTATCTAAATTTTTTTCCTTGCCCTTCTCAATTTTTTTTAATTCAAAAACAATTTCCGCTCCCTCACTTCTGCCAATCCAGTTACGTTGAGTTTCTTTGATACTATTTGGCCAATCAAGATTATCCAGATCAGCTAACAGCCTGTCCGCGTATTGAGTTATCCGGAAAAACCATTGCTCTAAATATTTTTGAATTACTTCGGTCTCGCATCTTTCGCAACGGCCATTAACAACTTGCTCATTCGCGAGACTGGTTTGACAATTCGGACACCAGTTAACCCTAGCTTTAGCCTTATAGGCCAGCCCTCTTTTATATAAAAATAGAAAGAACCATTGGGTGAAGCGGTAATATTCCGGGGAAGAACTGTCGATTTCCCGATTCCAATCGTAGCTCAAACCTAACTGTTTTATTTGTCTCCTAAAGTTTGTAATTCTCTCCGCGGTTGTTTTGGCCGGGTGGACACCGGTCTTTACAGCATAATTTTCGGCCGGCAAACCAAAAGCATCCCAGCCTATTGGGTATAGAACATTGAAACCCTGCATTCTTTTGTACCGACTGTAAATGTCAGTAGCCGTGTAAGATTCCACGTGCCCAACATGCAATCCCTCTCCGGAAGGGTAGGGAAACATGGAAAGACAATAATATTTGCGCTTCTTACTCTGGTCATCGGCTTTCCAAATTTTATCATCTTTCGACCAACGTTTTTGCCATTTGGTCTCAATCTTTTGAGGCGAGTATTTTTTCATTCCCTGTTCAGAGCATTAAATAAGTAGGTTTTAACCAATAAATATCATTATAATTGCCTTTTGTAAAATAAGAGATTTGTTGTCATCCCTTCCTTTTTGTCATCCTGAGCGAAGCCAAAGGATCTCTCTGTTGTCATTCCCGCGAAAGCGGGAATCCAGAAAGAGTTTTACCTTACCCTAATTCTTAGCTTAATCTTCGCAACATTCCCCGCCCGATCCACCGCCTGGACGGCGAGATTGGAAATCCCGGTCGGGGTATTTTGGGGGATGATAAATTCGGAGTTGGCACTTGTAGATTTATGCCCCCTGAAATTAATTTTGTAATAATCGATTTGGTCGTTATCTGTAGCGCCGAAAGAAGCGGCATCACCAGAATTTTTTGTTTGGTTTTTGGCAATCTTGGTAAATCTCGGTTTTTGCCTATCGATTAAAACATTGTAAGTATTGGAAATTTCTATGACATTGCTGTGGGAGTCATAATAGACAAACTGGTAAGCGTGGGGGATGTTTTTTTGTCTATTATTGTCTTTGAAAGGAATTCTCCAAGTCCCCAGCTTGCTAATTCTTCCTTTCTTGATAAACTTGCCGTCTTTACGCAATTCTACCTTACCTAACCTCAGACTAGTATTGCTCAACTTTCCCCGAAAAGCGATATTTTTATTTCTCACTACCACTTGCTCTATAACAGAAAGGTTGACTACTTTGTTCTTGTTACCGATGAAAATGGAGGGAGTATACTCAGTAAAAGCTAGGATGCTGTTGTCTTCCGAAGGACTGTTGCCCGCCGGAGCGCTATTGTCTCCTTCTTCAACCTCAAACATATGACTAGAATACGTTCCAGTGTAAGTAAAAGTAATTTTTCCCTGGGAGCTGGCCTTGCAAATCCCGCCGGTACAGTTTGTCCCCGTAATGTTTTGTCCGAGAGTACTGTCCACTTTAACGTTGTAATATTTGTTGGCCTCCAGATCCCCGACGATATGGATCGTATTGGTAAGCCCGCTCACCGTCAAAGACTCGGTCCATGTCTTGTACCGTGTTCCGGTATTGCTCCATGTGACGCCGGTAATATCCATCCAGGCCGGACGGACGTCCGAAGCTCCATAGCTCGGAAAACTGCCGGACAACGGCGTTATTTTGAGGTCGGCGGTCGTCCCCGAAACCGTCCCATAATCCCGGAATTTGCCGTCGCCGTAGATCCGCGCCCCGGCGGAAACGTCGACTTCGTCCGTCCCCATCGTATGCGGAGGCTGGTACTCGTACGCCCCGATGTCCGGCGCGCCGTAGATTGGATTGCCCGCGTAATCCGACGTCAAACCAACGTCCGTCCCCGCATCGATGGCAGGAGAGTTGTATTTGAGATAATAGTTAGAAGATGAAACAAATAAGGGGTCTTGACTTAAACTGCCAGTATTGTCGTAATTGCTTCCAAGAGCTTTCCATTCAGCCCATGTCTTATCGCTTAGTTCTACGGAAAACTTAAGATTATTTGCTGTGTTATAAACATTGTTGCGTGAACTAAAATCTGTTTGCGCACCGTTGTCAATTAAAATTGCATAATCAAAATATCCATTAATAATATTATTTTTCGTCTGAAGCCCGGATCCTTCTTGACCGGATCCATTTTCATAAGCTGAAAATCCCCGCATTACGTCCGAACCTGTGTTAACAAAAGTATTATTGTACATGCGAACATTCTGCATTCCCTTTGCCAAAGCAGCCGTAGCACCACTTTTAATTGCATCGACACAAATACTATTGAAATATCCTCCCGAAGCATAGGTCATGGGCGATCCTTTGAGTACGATACAATAAGGATTTCCATACTGTATAATTTTTGAAATATTAGCATTGACATTGTGGCCTACAAAAATTCCGTGAGCAGTCCCATCCGTTGCAGAAGGATTGTAGTAACGATAACCGTAAATAGCGCCATTAGTAATATTCGGCGAGTCCAACATATTATCTCCAGCGCTTGGTCCCTCGCTTCCTACTTGAATGTAATAACCTCCTTTGACATTACTTTTTATGGTGAAATCAGATATTTCAGCAGATCCACAATTAGTGCCTGTAGATGTTAATTTTACTGGCACCGCCGAAGTGTTAGCTGAATTTACTACGCTCATGTCAATGGTAAAATTTGTAAGTGACGGTGTTACTTGATCAATAAGTTCAAGGCAAGGTTTGGAAAGCGTAGAACTTGTAGCAGTAACAGTTCCTTGAAAATCAAATGTCCAAGCGCCTGGGGTTGTAAGACGGACGAATGCCATATTCCAAAGATTCATGCTCGTGTTGTTATTGAACGTGATGCTTCCCCCGGTACTTGCTCGGTCTCCTTTAATATAGTAATTGCCGCTCGTAGTAATATTTTCTGTATTTCCGGTAGTAGTAAAATTAATATTTATTCCATTCATATCCCAAATAGAAGCCGTAGCTGAGGACATGCCATGGATATTAACCGTATTTCCGGTAAAACTAAAGTTACTATTGCTTGAAAGTAAGCCGAGCCAAGCATTACCATAATAATCAATCGTGCCGTTACGAAATAAACCCGCAAGAGTACCATTAAAAGCTAAGGGTTTGGATCCGCCAGAGGGTTCGTAAATTGTTGAATGGTCTATTATGATATTCGACAAGCCCACTCCGTAATTCAAGTCCTGAGCGGTAGCGTTTTTAAAGGTACAATAGTCAAAAGTCTTATTTGACGCAGAATTTGAAAAGTTAACTGCGCTTGCTTTTGCATTTAATGCATCAAAAACAAATCCGGTTATAGACAAGGTATTACTGTTGCCAGTTATTGTAGCTGCGTACGTTCCGGTAGAAGAATTTGTTATCGTAACTGTACCGTTACCATCTATAGCAACCCAAGCCAGAGCTTTGGTAAAGGTCGGGTTCAACTCATTATAAGTACCCGTTGAAACATTTATCGTATCTCCCGCTATGGCCCCGGTTTCTGCAGCGGTAATTGTCGTATAGTCACAACCCGAAGCACAAACTGTTCGGGTTGCCGCATCGGCTTTTTGAAATGAAAAAATCAACATTGAAAAAACGCCGAGAAAAATTAGTAAAATATATTTTTTAAACATTTATTTTTATTTTGTTCGTTAGCTCTTACAATACAATTTGCTTCTATTATACCCCCCCCCCTGAAATTAGCAAGTTTTACAACCTCAATCTTACAAATTTTTTAGTAATATTTCTTAATCAAAATTCTCCTCCCTGAGGTTCGGTTAATAATTCGGTTTTACAAAAAAATAATTCCGGATTGAAATGAAATCAACCCCTAAATCAGATCCTGAAATAAACATGCCCTCGTGAAAACGAGGGTTCAGGATGACAACAAATGAACAAGAAACCTAACAAAAATATTACTCTGGAAGAACTGGTCAAGAGAATGGACAGAGGTTTTAAGAATGGCGACGAGAAAATAAAACAATTAGCTGACAAGATGGACAGGGGGTTTGAGAGAGTGAATAAAAGATTCGAACAGGTGGACAAAAGGTTTGAGCAGGTGGATGAGAGATTCAATGAGACTAACTCGAATACGGATGGGAAGATCGAGAGCCTGGCTAGGATTGTAAAAAGTGGTTTTGACGATGTTTACAAAGAACTAAAAAATTTAAACGCGAGAGCGAACAACCTTCAGATAGATATGAAAGAAGGATTTAATAAAGCTGATGATAGATTCAGAGAAACCCAGGAAGAAATTAACGACCTCAGGAAATACGTGGAAAGAATAGGAAAATCATCATTCGAAGATTCAGATATTCTGGCGGAAGATGTGATCACACTTAAAAGAAGAGTAAAATTCGTTGAAAAAAGACTCCAAAAATTAGAGTCAAAAACGCCCGCACGCGCTCTGCGCTAGAGTAGTGTGGGAGAGTATAAGTATGTTGTTTTTCTAAACGTTCTCACTATTATATCTCCAACTTGTTCTGATGGTTATGATCTTTGAGAGCGCCGCGTTTGATATAACCGCAGTCGTCGCAGTAAATAAATTCCGGCGAGAAAGCGACTTGAGAGTTTTCCGTCATCCGAAAACTTTTTTCCACTAAGTTAGCGATTCCTTTGGCTGGCGGACGGGATTCTCCCAGCCAAATATGGGTCAAAGCTCCGGCTTCGATTAAAGGATGGAAGAGACCTTCAAGCCGGATTCTTTCCAACGGATCGAATTCGGAACCAATATTTATTTGAGTGGAATTAGTGTAGTAAACTTCTCCCTTGTTCAGACTTCCTTTAGTAACAGTTTTTGCCGCTCTTTCGTACCAGCGC
>Ga0074195_1002895_pt1 | contig 17484 bp, 15 predicted proteins | sample EPASupsiteHSE623_FD_64525 | JGI IMG/M metagenome (GOLD analysis project Ga0074195, IMG submission 64525) | Bioremediated contaminated groundwater from EPA Superfund site, New Mexico - Sample HSE6-23 | ecosystem: Environmental > Aquatic > Deep subsurface > Groundwater > Contaminated ...
ACGCACGCTGCTGGACCGCTGCAAACCTCAATTATGGCGAGTATACCAATTATAAACAGGTTCAGACAGATAATTGCACCATCGAAAAATACTGCCAGGGGAATATTGAAGCACGCTGCGAACTTTCGGGGGGATACTATCAGTGGGGCGAACTCATGGAATACAACGAAAACAGTACGTTTCAGGATATCTGCCCCCCGGGATGGCATGTTGCCACGCCGGCGGAGTGGGATATGCTGAACGCATCCTACCAGGGAAGCTCCATTGCCGGAAGCGCCCTTAAAGACCTGCTGAGCTCCTCAGGATTCCACGGCATGCTGGAAGGATTGTATTATCTGAACGCATCATGGTCATTTGCATCCGGATCAACAACAGGGAGCATGTTCTGGACATCTGGCAGTGTTTCAGGAAGTCATGCCCTTGCCCGCGGACTTAACAACTTTAATCCAAGTGTATCCAGCTATCCGTCAAGCAGGGGGAATGCCTTCGCGGTGAGATGTGTCAGGAATTAAGACGGGACGAAATACGGGACACGGGACACGGGACACGGGACACGGGACGGAAAGGGCTTTCGGGCGGGTTTAAAATGATGCGCAGTTTTTTTTGTACCTTTGTGATGCTATATAATTCTATAAACACATTAGCTCATTAACACATTTTCACATTTTCACATTTACACATTTTCACATTTTCACATTTTCACATTTGCACATTAACACATTAGCACATTAACACATTTGCACATTTGCACATTAACACATTTGCACATTAGCACATTAGCACATTAGCACATTAGCACATTAGCACATTAACCCATTAGCACATTAACCCATAAACCTAAAAACCCAAAGGCTATGAAAAAAATAATGATTTTCCTGATAATGATCATGTTCGCTGGCGTGGCATTTTCCCAGGATAGAAAAACGACTGAGTTAAAACCAAGTCAACTGCCAAAGGAGGCGACAAACTGGATCTCAAAAAACATTTCTGGTGGTAAGATTACCCGTGCCGGTAAAGTTGAAGAAAAAGGTGTGGTGACCTATGTTGCAGTTGTTGATCAAAAGGGCAGGAAACATTCCTACCTGTTCGATAAGGACGGAAAATTTGCCGGAAAAGGCGACAATGCTGTTAAAGCCAGCACTCCCAGTGCCACCAAGGCAGGAACATCCACCACTCCGGCCAATACTGATCCGAAACAACCGACTCCACCGGTGAAAACCCAGACAACCAAGTCTGCCGCCTCGGATGAGGCACCAGCAAAAAAATAGATACAGCTAAACATTTTTGATGGAGCCGGTCAGACATGACCGGCTTTTTCATTTATATCCTCCGGCTGTTTGAGTTTGCAATTAAATACAACCTCAATCGTCAGCATAACTGCATCTGACCATGATTGCTTTCACAATCCTGCCACTATGCAATATATTCAGGCAATAAATCCAATATATACACGTAACTATATATAATCAACTAAAACCGTGCTATGCAAACTATAAAGATTCTGTCAATCCTCGCTGGCCTGATCATTGCCTTCTCCGGATGCAAAAAAGAGGACGACAACAATAACGAAGTGCTCATATCAATGCACAATGAAACTGAAAGCCACAATAATGGCAAAGCCTGTCAATCTTGTCATTCAGCAGGTGGTTCAGGCGAGGGGTGGTTTGGAGTAGCAGGTTCTGTATACGGAGAAGATATGAAAACTGCCAATCCCAACGGGACAATCTATTTGTATACAGGAGCAGGCGGAACAGGGGACCTGGTCGCAACGATTGAAGTTGACGGAAAAGGAAATTTCTATAGCACAGCTACATCCATCCCTGCAGGAGGGGTATATGCCCAGATCAAAAGTGCCTCCGGAAATACAACGAACATGTCGATGTTGGTAACATCAGGCAATTGCAACAGCTGCCATGGGGAAAGTACAGCAAAAATCTGGATAAACTGACGGCCCAGCGAGACAGCGGGTCAATCGTGACAGGCCTGAAAATCGTGACAGGCGCGACATTTATCACGTTTCCGTTACGCTTTTCGTCCCGTTTCAGTCACGCTTTTCGTCCCGTTTTCCGTCCCGTGTCCCGCGTCCCGTGTCCCGCTTTCCGTCCTGTGTCCCGCTTTTCGTCACGTTTTCACTTCGAAATCTTCTCCAAAACCGCCGCAAGAATTTCCTCCTCGGCGGTTTTTGCTTTTAACACCAGTTCATCGGCCTGCATCATGATCTCATCCAGGAAAACTTTGTCCTTAAAGCCTGCGCCATTGACCTTTACATTGAGGTAGGCTCCGATCACGGCTGAACGCATACACAGTGCACCTACTCCGGCATCTGTCACCGAATTGGGATTTCCTGTATCGACCATGGCCCTGATAATTTCAAAAGATTCAAAGGCTTTCTGCATCGTGCGGAACGGGACCTCAATGGCATACCTTGTGGCATCCTGGATGGCAGTGGAACGAATGACCTTCTCCTCATCATTTCCCTTTGGCAAACCAAAGGCATCCATGATCCTGTTAAAAGCCCTGGTATCCTCGTCGACCAGGTAAAGGAGTTCATCTTTCAGTTTCTGTCCCTTTTCAGCCCAGTTCGAAAATTCCTCCCAGCGCTCGTCCCAACCCGCTTTGTGCGACGACAGGTTGGCGACCATGGTACCTAACGATACCCCCAGTGCCGCGATGTAGGCTGAAACGGAACCTCCACCCGGTGCCGGTGATTCAGAGGCTGTTTCATTGGCAAACCCTTCGGCGGTGAGGCTTACAAGCTTCTTATCCTTTGGATCATCCAGCAAATACTCGATGATCTTTTCCTTTGGATTAAAGGGTTTAAGGTCATCCAAACCCAATGATTTAACTGCAATTTTGATAATTTCCTCCTCCGAAATCCCAACGGATCGCTGCTGCTTGCGCAGAAAATATTTCCCGGCATCAATCATGGCCTTCTTGGGTACAAGACCCACCAGCTCCGATCCGGAAACCCGCATGCCACGCTCCAGCGCCTTCCGGCACGAAACTTCAAATGCCTCATGAACCGGGGTAATGCTGATGTTTGTAAGGTTTATCGATACCTGGGCAATGCCATATTCCTCAATGAACCATCCGATGGCCTTGCAAGCCTTGAGTGCACCAGGCACCCATTGTTCGTTTCCATGTTCATCTTTTTTAATCTTTCCCGTGATAGGATTGCCTTCGCGAACCGGCCGCCCTTTTTCGCGGATATCGAATGCCACTGCATTGGCGCGACGGGTCGAGGTGGTATTCAGGTTGATATTATAGGCCACCAGGAAATCACGGGCCCCGATGGCGATGGCACCGGTTCGCGGGTTGAACCTGGCAGGTCCGAAGTCAGGCTTCCAGTGCGGATCTTCAAACTTCTTAGGTAATCCTTCGTATTCTCCCGAGCGGCAGTTTGCCAGATTCCGGCGCTCCGGCGACAGGGCTGCATTTTCGTAGCAGTAGACCGGTATTTCCAACTCTTTTCCTACGCGTTCGGCCAGCTTGTGGGCGTATCTGGCTGTTTCCTCCATGGTAATATTCGCGATCGGCACCAGCGGACAAACATCAGTACCCCCAAACCGCGGATGCTCCCCATGATGCCTGCTCATGTCGATCACTTCCGAAGCCTTTTTTATGGCCCTGAAGGCAGCTTCGATTACGGCATCCGGAGTGCCTACCAGGGTTACGACGGTACGGTTGGTGGCAGCGCCCGGATCAACATCCAGCAACCTGACCCTCTCTACTTTTTCAATTTCGTTGGTTATGGTCTTGATCACGCTCATGTCGCGACCTTCAGAAAAATTGGGAACACATTCAATGAGTTGTTTCATAGATAAAATGATGAGATGGTGTTTGTGCGAAATGGTGGATTATTCTTTTAGACTGCAAAAGTAGCTATTTCTGTGATTTTTATTGATGCCTGGTTCACCATTTATACTTCGGCTGATTGAGTCTGCAAATAAAACCGAATTCAATCGCTCAGTATTACGGCATCTAACCATGATGGCTTTCGCAATCCTGTTAAGTTGCAGATAAAAAGTCACCAAAGAACTTCTTCAATTTTAATGGTTTTCGCATTTACATCCTTCATCAATATTCGGATTTTCACTACTTTTACAGCAAATCTCTCAAACATGTTTCCCATGAAAAAACTCTTCCTTTTAATGCTCCTCCCTATGGCGCTAATTTTCACCCAGTGTAAACCCAAAGATGGCGCTCCCGCACAAGGTTCGCTGCAGTTTATAAAACAGGCAACTGTTGATTCGGTGCTTATCAAACTGACAAATCAGTATGGCGAATCCAGCAAACAACGCATGGAACGCGGGGTGAGGCAATGTGCCTCCCTTTGGATTGCGAAAGACGGTACCGACAAGGATTACGAAGCGTTTTGTCTGAAGCATTTTGTGGGCGACCCCGCCAAACTGGAAATCCTTTTCAACCGGTTGTCGTCAAACTGGGAATCACTGTTCGGCCATTTCAACATGATCAGCCTCGACCTGAAACGAGGCATGCACCTTGAGATCGGTGAAATGCTTGATATCGATGAAGTTTTTGGCGGCTATGAACCAGGATCGCATTTTAACGAGGATTTCTTCAACAATAAAATTGCCTTCGTTACTGCCCTTAATTTTCCATTCTACACCCTGAAAGAAAAGGAAGAACAGGGTCCTGACTGGAGCCGTACCGAATGGGCCCACGTGCGCATGGGAGATATGTTCACTGCCCGCGTGCCTGCTGAAGTCAACGTTAAAATTGCCGAAGCGCTGACTTCGGCCGATAACTACATCTCAGGATACAATATTTATGTTGGCAACCTGCTTGATGACCAGGGGAAGACCCATTTTGACAAGGAAATGAAGTTACTCTCACACTGGAATCTCCGCGATGAGCTGAAAGCCAATTACAATAAGGGTGACGAAGGGCTGATCAAACAAAATATGATTTACCAGGTGATGCTGCGGATCATCAACCAGGATATCCCCGACAGCGTGATAAATAATCCAACCTTCCAGTGGAATCCGTTAACCAATAAACTATTCAAAGATGGCAAGGAGGTTACCGCCGCGCCTGAACCCGATACCCGTTATGCCACCCTGCTCAACCTCTACAACAACTATAAACTAATGGATCCCTATACCCCCATGTACCCCGATTACATCATGCGGGCATTCGACGGTGGCATGGAAATTCCCCAGGAACAGGTTGAAAAGCTTTTCACAGAATTCTGTTCTTCGGCACAGGTGAAGCAGGTTGGCGAGCTGATCAGCAAACGGCTGGGTCGACCGCTGCAGCCCTTCGACATCTGGTACGATGGTTTCAAGGCACGCAGTAGCATGAACATGGAACTGCTCGATAAAACCACCCGGGCCAAATATCCCAATCCGCAAGCCTTTGAGGCTGACATTCCCAACATGCTGATAAAACTGGGATTCAAACCAGACAAAGCAAAGGAGATCGCATCGCACATCACGGTTGATCCCGCACGCGGAAGCGGACATGCCTGGGGTGCACAAATGAAGGGCGACAAGGCCCACCTGCGCACCCGTATTGGTAAAGAGGGTATGGACTACAAGGGATATAACATTGCAATACATGAACTTGGTCACAATGTTGAGCAAACCATCTCCCTTTATTTTGTTGACAACTATATGATGCAGGGTGTTCCAAATACTGCATTTACAGAGGCATTCGCGTTCAGTTTCCAGAAGCATGACCTCGAATTACTGGGCATCAAAGATAACGATCCGAATAAGGAAGCGCTTTCAGCCATCGACAATTTCTGGGGCAGCTACGAAATCATGGGAGTCTCCCTGCTGGATATGAAGGTCTGGAAGTGGATGTACGAAAATCCAAATGCAACCAAGGAACAATTGAAGGAAACCGTGGTCAAAACTGCAATCGAGATCTGGAACCAGTATTATGCCCCGGTCTTCGGCGTGAAAGACACCCCGATCCTGGCCATCTATTCTCATATGATCGACAATCCGCTTTATCTGTCAAATTATCCTGTCGGTCACCTGATCGAATTTCAGCTGGACCAATTCCTGAAGGGCAAGAATTTCGCCGATGAAGCTTTGCGCATCTATTCAGCCGGGCGCCTCATTCCCCAACTCTGGATGAAGCATGCTGTTGGAACAGAAATCAGCATTCAGCCGCTGTTAAATGCAACAGATCAGGCGCTCACAATTTTGAAGTAACGTCTGAATTTTTTCATTTTCGTCGACCGGATCAGAGATTTTTTTCGTATATTTTGCGAAAAATCTCCGGGCCATGAAAAAATTATATTTTTTCCTGTTGCTTTACGGATCAGCTTCTATCCAGGTAGCAGGACAGCAACTGGAATTCATCCGCGAAAATGTTGTATTCAGACTCGATTCAGCCCATCTGACCGTAACCGCAGATTTGTGGTTAAAAAATCCACATGCCCAAAATGTAACCCAGACATTCCATATCCCCTTCGCCTGCGAGGGCAGTAACTATGTCACCGACAGCCTCAATGTCCTGGATTGCTCATCAAACACCTACCTGAAAACCTTCAGGAAAAATGTTGCAGGGGCAATGGTTCAGGTTTCTATTGCCGGACATGAACAAAAGAAAATCAAGGTCAATTATATCCAGAACCATGACCGCAAGCGTGCCGGATATATTCTCACCAAGGTAAAATACTGGAACAAGCCCCTTCCTGATGCCCAATATACACTGATCGTTGAAAATCCATCGATCCGGATCGATTCAACATCCATCAAGGCCGATAACATTTCGAATGAAGCTGGAAAAATAAAACAAACTTGGCATAAATACAATTTTTCCCCTTCGAAAGAACTCTGCTTCTATTTCCATTTTGAATAGAATGATATCCGTTTTTATCAAATTTCAGGCAACCTTTCCGATTAAAAAGTGTCTTAATTTTTTGAGTCACTCTTCGTAATACTATCTATAAATCACTTTTTTCGCTACTTTTGTAAAAAAAATCCATTTTCTATGAAAAAGATCATATTTACCCTTTTATTCATTGCCCCCATTCTGCTCAGTGCGCAGAATTATACAAACATCTGCTCTTCAGGACCGACTTTTTATAAAAAAGTGAATACCAACATCGTGAAGGGCTATAAGACAACCGCTATGGCAATCCCTGTCAGCGGCGATACCATTTTCTATTCCTTTGCAACCATCCGCGATACCGCTGCCGATTGCAAGGACACGACAAAAGGATCCATCCTTGGAAGAAAAATCTACAGGCACAGCAGTGACTATTTTTTCTATTTCTTCAATAAGAGAAATGACACCATTTATGTGAACGCCAAGGCTTTGCTTAATGACACATGGCGATTCGTTAAACTTACCTCAGGAACATTCCTTGAAGCTAAGGTTATTGCTGTCGGCCCCGACAGTGTGATGAATGTCATCAACGATGTTCTTACCATAGAACTCCAGGCAAAACGAAATGACGGAGTGCCCATCGCCAGTCCATGGAATGGCAAAATCCTCAAACTCAGTAAGAATTATGGTTTGTCACGAACCTTTGACATGGTGAATGTTCCCTTTGATACGACCAGTTACATCCTCGTCGGAAAATTGAAACCGGTGATCGGCATCCAGGAATTCGGATGGCGCGAGGTTTATGATTTCTCGCTCGGCGACGTATTGCATTACAGCGGTTATACCAATTCTTACACCACCAATAACAATACAACCTGGAAGGAGATTCAAACAGTTATCGGTAAAACTTTCTATGGATCGAATAACGATTCCGTGGTTTACAAGTTTGACCGCTGCAGAAGTACTGTGTTAAACCCGGGAAGCAATCATACTTACACGCATGATACACTGACGGTTAAGTATAAATTCAATGTCATGGCCAATGATTCTTCGATCATGCGTATGCCCGATCAGTTTAAACGTGAAAACGTTTATGCATCACAGTACGACCGGTATATGAAGGCATTTAACAACCGGCAGACCAAAAAAATCGGCATCGACAAATACAGGTTTATCAATACCTGCTTTGTGATTCCTTCAGGCAGCGTCACCGTAAGCCGGAACTATTCAGAAGGTCTTGGACAAACAGAGTATAATCGTGATGATCAAAGCGATATGCAGGAATTCTACCGTCTTGTTTATTTTAAAAAGGGATCCGAGACCTGGGGAAATGCAGTTGGAACCGAATGTTCGCCGCTTCTTGATGTTCAGGAACAAACTGCCTCCACTGGTCCCGAAGTTCGCATCGCCCCGAATCCGATGAAAAATCAGGCCGAAATTTCCATTTCAGGTGCCAAAATAACGGAGGATATGCAGTTTGTCCTATACAACATCGTTGGCAGGGAGGTTTACCGTCAAAAGGTTACTGCCAACACCATGTCACTTGAGAGGAATAACCTGCCTGCCGGATTATACATTTATATCTTGCAGTCAAAAGAGAATTCCGTGAAAGGAAAACTCGTGATCGAGTAATATTTTAAAACGCTGACCGGCCATCTGGCCGGTATTCAGACAGGGGCTGTTTCCATGGAGATACAGCCCCTGTTGCATTTCAGGGAAGTGGTCTTATCACCCTGCCATTCAGGATCACAGCATCCACCTTGTTGCTTCCATAGGCATATGGCATGAAGGCATAAGTCGGAATTGGCCTGGTAATGAAGAGGTTCGCAATTTTTCCCCGGGCAATACTGCCGTATTCGCGGCTCAATCCCATGGCATAAGCGCCATTGATGGTTACTGCATTGATAGCCTCCTCGGGCAGCATCCGGTATTTGATACAAGCCATGGAGAGGATAAATTGCATGTTTCCCGAAGGTGATGAACCGGGATTGAAATCGCTGGCCATGGCAACAGGCAGCCCGGCAGTGATCATTTTCCGAACCGGAGCATAGACCATTTCAAGAAAAAAGGCAGCACCCGGCAAAACAGTTGGCATTGTCTCGGTACCGAGAAGGCATTCGATCTCTTTGTCGCCTGTAAATTCAAGATGATCCACTGACAGGGCGTTGTATTTTACGCCAACTTCGATTCCGCCGGAAAAATCCAGTTCATTGGCATGGATCTTTGGCCGTAAGCCATGTTTTTGTCCTGCCTTAAGGATGCGGTCCGTTTCTTCAACAGTAAAAAATCCGCGGTCGCAGAAAACATCAATAAACCCTGCCAGCTTTTCAGCCGCAACCCTTGGGATCATTTCATTGATAACCATGTCGACAAACTCACCTTGCCTGCCCTTGAATGCGACCGGTACGGCATGAGCTCCCAGAAAGGTCGGCACAATTTTCAGCGGGGTCATCTGCTGCAACTTGCGGATCACACGCAACATCTTCAACTCATCTTCAACGGAAAGACCATAGCCGCTTTTTATCTCCACGGCGCCGGTACCCAGCATGATGATCTCATTGAGGCGGTCAAACGCCTGCTCAACAAGCTCATCTTCAGTGGCATCATGCAGGCGCCTGGCTGAATTCAGGATACCGCCACCACGCTGTGCAATCTCTTCATAACTAAGACCCCTGATCTTATCGATATACTCAATTTCGCGGCTTCCGGCATACACAAGGTGGGTATGGCTGTCGCAAAAACTCGGAAAAACCATTCTTCCGGCCGCATCAATCACCTCCAGTTCAGTTCCCGCGGCTCCACTATGCGTTGGCATCTCAGCGCCAGGTTTCCCTCCCGCCTGATCATCCCTAAATCGTAAATCTTTATTTGCAAATCGTAAATCATCAGGGGGCATCTCTCCAAAATCGATGATCCGTTCTCCCTCAATGATCAGCCAAGCGTTTTTAATCGTAGTCAGTTTCGACATGGCCTTGCCGGCGACCATCCGTTGCGGATTTTCCTCGACCTGTATGAGTTCCTTTATGTTTTTAATCAGAATTGCCATACCTCCGTATTTAAGTCACGAAAGTAACCATTTTTTGTAAAAATTGGGTTTACGATATATTCTTTCATCCCATTTGTGCACAATTGATGTTATCTTTGTAACAATGAAAAAATATTTGAATTCTGAAATACAAAATGTAATGCCATGAAAAAATCCTACATCCTTATTACGCTATTATTCCTGCTTGTCAGCCTCAGTGCATCTGCAAAATTCGTAGAGATCAAAGAGGCAAAGCTGGCTGGGAAAAATTACTACTATTCGCGTCTGACCAATAACCTGAACAGGATTATTCCATATGCTTCAGTGACCATCACCGGTGAATTTATCGAAAGGGAAGAGGGGATTCCCGCCTACTATGTCTTCAACTTTTCAGGGAATGGGTTTATCATCGTATCGGCCGAGGATGCCTGTTATCCTGTCCTTGGATATTCGTTCGAATCGCCCTGGATGCCGGATAATCTGCCACAGAATCTGACAAACTGGTTATACAATTATAAATATGAAATTAACTCGGTACGACGAGGTAATCTCCAACCAGATGAGCAAATCCGCAACTCCTGGAAACAGATCCTGGTTACCGATCCATCGATGCTGGATAATTCCATGGTTACCACCGATGTACTCCCGCTTATCAACAGTATGTGGAACCAGGACTTCCCTTATAACGGCCTGTGTCCGAAAGATGCCGCCAGCGGAGGGAGTTATTCCGGACGCGTACCTGTTGGCTGTGTTGCCACGGCCATGAGCCAGATCATGCATTACTGGCGATACCCTGCCCAGGGGCAAGGCTCCCATTGCATCACGCCGCTGCAGACCGTTTATGGCCAGCAATGTGCCAATTTTGGATCAACAACCTACGATTGGAACGGAATGCCCGATCAAGCCAACCTCGAATCCAATGCACTGGCCACCCTCGCCTGGCATTGCGGGATTGGCGTCGACATGCAGTATGATCCTTCGGGATCAGGCTCGAATCTTGGAAAAGCATCGTCAGCATTCAGAAACTATTTTAAATATGCAAACACCACCCAGTATCAAAACAGGAATCCGAATTACACCACCTGGGTGAATTTGCTGAAGGCCGATGTTGATGCAGCGCAACCCGTAGAATATGCCGGTGATGATAATTCGGCTGGTCATGCATTCGTGTTGGATGGATACCAGCAGGTGGGAACCGATTACATGTTCCATTTCAACTGGGGCTGGGGTGGATCGGCAAATGGTTATTATTACCTGAACAACCTGAATCCAAATGGAAGTAACTTCAACCACCATCAGGGAGCTGTGGTCCATATCGCCCCGGATCCCGGATATTATCCAACCTTTTGTTCAGGAACGGTCAATATCACAACCAATTTCGGATCGATTGAAGACGGCAGCGGTCCTGTGGCAGATTATCTGAGCTTCAGCAATTGCGGCTGGCTGATCGCCCCCGATGACAGTGTCAAGAATATCACGCTCAGTTTTTCACGGTTTAATACGGCTGCAGGTGATATCGTCAGTGTATACGATGGCGCCAATGCATCCGCCCCGCTGATTGGGAGCTATTCAGGGGCACTTTCGACCATGCCTTCTGTCACCTCAACCGGCCCGCAGATGTTCATCACCTTTACCACCGATGGAACAACCACAGCCCCCGGGTGGAGGGCCGACTTTACAACGAGCCTTTATAAATTCTGTGAATCCACCACGACCCTGCTCGGAGGATGGGGCAACATTACAGACGGTAGCGGCCGTTTCGATTACAGGAACCTGTCGAACTGCAAATGGATCATCAAGCCGCAGGGTGCAACCAAACTTTTCATTACCGTAAACAGCTTTAATTCCGAACCGGAAGTGGATAAGCTGTTGATTTACGACCTGGGAACCAGCGCTTTGCTTGCCACCCTGTCGGGAAACTATACCACCCTTCCTGAGCCAATCTACTCGACAACAGGTTCGATGATGTTAATGTGGCAAAGCAATAATGCCATCAGGGGGGCCGGTTGGGATATCAACTACTCTGTGATGGTTGGCACAGATAAACCCGATCCAATCATGGATCTTTCGGTCTTTCCCAATCCAGCCAACGATTACGTTGGTTTAAGCTTTACAATAGATGCACCGCAGGATATAAAAACAGAACTCATGACCATCACGGGAGAAATTATTTTCTCAGATAATGTACCCAATTTCCGCGGAACCTATCAGAAAAATCTGGATGTCTCTGCTCTTGCGAAGGGGCTTTATCTCCTCCGGGTGACATCTGGTCAGGGAACGCTGGTCAGAAAAATTGCCGTTCAGTAACTCGCAGTATACTTCATCTGTTTGAGTTTGCCAATGAAATCAAATTCAAACGCTCATTATGACGGCATCTAAAAGCGATTGCTTTCGCAATCCTGCCAAGATGCAGAATGATTCTGCTGATATTTTATTTGTTGATGATTTAACCATATGAGTCTACTCCAAAAAGGTATATTTAATGAAAACTGGACACTGAGCGAAGTCGAAGTGTCCTAATTAACAGGCAATTGCATCCTTCGACTCCGCTCAGGAGCCTTCGGCTTCATTTAGAAGCCGATTGATCGGACTTTTCGGAGTGGACTCATCCAATTTAAATTTAATATGCTAAAACGTTATTTTCTTTGTCTGCTCCTGGTATCGGCCGCGATGACCTGCATGAGTAAAGAGGTCCCCATGGATGTTGCAAAACGGGTTGGAATCGGTTTTTATTTTGAACGGATCAATCAGTTTCGTCCAACGGGCATAGATGAAATCCGGGTGACTGAATCCTTTATCCGGAGTGTTGACGAAACAGCAGTGTATTACATTTTCAACATGGAACCTGATGGCTATATTGCTCTTTCCGCCGATGATGCTGTCGTCCCGGTACTGGCCTATTCCTTCGAGGGATCCTATTCCAGGGAGAGGGAACCTCGTCAGTTCACTGCATGGATGAAGCAATACGAAGATCAGATCGCCGATGCCATCGTGTCGGGACTGGAGGGACCGGCCGACATTCAGATCCTCTGGGGGAAATATCGGGACAAGGAATACGGGAATCGGGATACGGAGAACCATCTGCGGGACGCGGGACGCGGGACTGGTCGTGGGCACATTAACAGTTATGGCGATAATAATAATTTGCGTGGCGCCGTTGCACCACTCATCACCTCCAACTGGAATCAGAATGCACCATATAATGAACAATGCCCTGCCGATCCGGCCGGACCGGGAGGCCATACCTATGCCGGCTGTGTCCCGGTTTGCATGGGACAGTTGATGTATTACTACCGGTGGCCGGAATCCGGAATTGGAAGCTATTCCTATTACGATTCAACCTATGGCACCATTGCTGCCGATTTCGGAAACACCACGTATGAATGGAACAACATGACCAATACCATTAACAGCAGTAATCCGGGGATTGCCAAACTGCTTTTTCATCTGGGTGTTTCCTGCGATCTGGTTTATGGTCCCGACGGTTCCGGCATGTATAACCATAAAGCTGCCTATGCCCTCAGGACGTTCTTCAAGTATTCGCCACAAACCCAATATGTATACCGGGACAGCACCAACCTTGATTGGGATAGTATACTCATCGCCCACCTCGACCGGAAGATGCCCATGTATTATGCGGGATGGTCAGTACCCAACATCATGGGTCATGCCTTCGTTTGTGATGGATACCAGGATACAGCCTACTTCCATTTCAACTTTGGCTGGAGCGGTCAGAGCAATGGCTATTTTTACACCAACAACCTCACGCCGGGAGGCAACAACTTTAAACTGGCCCAGGAGGTGATTATCAATGCCTTTCCAGATACGGTAAATTATAACTATCCAACCTATTGTGAAGGAACATCCCAGCTGACTTATGCTTCAGGCAGCATAACCGACGGAAGCGGACCGGTGAACAATTATCAGCCTGGAGCGCTATGCTCATGGCTCATTGACCCGCAGCCGGCTGATGATTCTGTTTCTTCAATCACGCTCACATTCAACAAAATACAAACAACTCCCGGCGACAATGTCATCGTATATGATGGAGCAACGATCTCCGACCCGGTCCTGGGAACTTTTTCCGGAGATACGATTCCCGCGGCCATCACCGGTACAAAAAATAAAATGCTGTTACGTTTCAATGGGAACAGCGGTGAGACTGCTCCCGGGTGGTCTGCCTCCTATAAATCGACCATCCCGGTTTGGTGCAGCGGAACTAAAACCATAAAGGCCGATACGGCGGTGATTAATGATGGCAGCAGCGGGTTTCATTACCATAATAATTCTGTCTGCCGCTGGATCCTTCAGTCCGAAAGCGGAGATCCGCTGACAATCTACTTCAGGCGTTTTGATACCGAGCCGGGAAAGGACTTCGTCAGGATCTATGATGTGGCCACGGGCGATACCCTGGCCAACCTCTCAGGCTATTTTACTCAGGGGAACCTTCCGGATTCGGTAACATCACCGGGGGGTAAAATGATGCTGATTTTCATGACAAACAGCAGTATAACGGCCACAGGATGGGAAATTTACTATCCACAATCCCATGTGGGGAACAGTGAGATACCTTCCGTCAGCAACCTGCAGATTTTCCCCAATCCGGCCAGCAGCATAATCAATGTCCAATATTCAGTGTTGTCGGCAGGAAGCATTTCCTTGCAGATCATGGATATGACCGGGAATGTGTTAAGGAATTTTGCATTTGAAGTTACTTCAGGGAAAAACAACAGTCAAATCGATGTTGCATCACTGGTGCCCGGCATTTATATCATCCAGGTGAAAACCAGCCAGTCCGTCGAAAATCGCAAGCTGGTTATCAACTGATTTATATACTTCAACAGTTGAGTCCACTCTGAGAAGGCATTTTCAAAAAACACCGGACACTGAGCGAAGCCGGACACTGAGCGAAGTCGGACACTGAGCGAAGTCGAAGTCTCCTCATTAACAGGTGATTGCATCCTTCGACTTCGCTCAGGAGACTTTGATTTCAATCAGGGGACCAAGCGTTTTTGCTCGTAAAGGATGTCGACTTCTCCCCGGTTTTTCAGACATTCCATCAGCCGGCTTTTCAGTTTCCAGCAAGTCATCTGCCTGAGTTCAACCTGCCGGGAAATTTCATAGGTTGAAACAGATGGATCGTGGCACACCATATATACTATCCGGAAGGCCTCCGTAATCGGAATGTGACAGCGGTGAAAAATCGTATGGGCGGTGGCCGATTCCTCATGCTTGCATCTGGTGCAGCGACGCGAATGAAGCGCTTTCCCTTTGCAATAATTTGTATTTCCGCACTTTTTGCAAATGAAACCCTCCTCCCATTTTTTTTCGGCAAGAAACTTCAGACAATTCTCTTCTGTAGAAAAATATCCCTCAAGTTCCTTTATATCAAGCTGTTTAAAAAGTAATGCCATAGAATAAAACACTTTCAGAATGCAAAGATAAAAAAAATAGTGATATTTATGCGATTTATGTGAAAATTTCTTTTTATCTTTGCATCGCAAATTAAAAACCACACACCATGAAAAAACTGACATTTATATTCATCTTTCTTGCAACATTTTCGCTGAGCGCATGCAACAGCAATGCCGGTAATAACAACGGCGCCCCTGAAAATGCCGAGGGACAGGTTGTCAAACTGACAGCCGAATCATTCCAGAAACTCGTTTGGGACTATAAAAAGAACCCGCAGGAATGGGTTTTTCTTGGTGATCAGCCGGTCATCATCGATTTTTATGCCGACTGGTGTCGTCCATGTAAAATAGTAGCTCCCATCATGGATGAACTTTCCAAGGAATACAAGGGGAAAGTGAGGATTTACAAGGTAAATACGGATGAGCAGCGTGAACTTGCAGGATTATTCCAGATCCAATCAATACCTGCCATGTTGTTCATACCAAAAAACGGTAAACCACAGATGTCGGTAGGCGCCCTGCAAAAACCGGCTTACGTGGAGATGATTAACAAAGTTCTTGTAGTAAAATAATTTAAAAATAAATATAAAATGGTAGAACATTTGACAAAACAGGCTTTCCTGGAGAAAGTCTTCAATTATGAGCAGAATCAGGAATGGAAATTCGAAGGCACCAAGCCTTGTATCATTGATTTTTACGCCGACTGGTGCGGTCCCTGCAAGATGGTAGCTCCCATCCTGGACGAACTCGCAATAGAGTATGCCGGAAAAATAGACATTTACAAAATCGACACTGAAGCTGAACAGGAACTTGCCGGCGCCTTTGGCATCCGCAGTATCCCATCGATGCTTTTTGTTCCGATGGCCGAGCAGCCCCAGATGGCAGTAGGTGCATTGCCAAAAGATTCCATGAAAAAAGCGATCAGCGACATATTGCTGAAAGAGCAGGCAAATTAAACAGCTGGTGACAGATATAACAGGCAAATGCTTACTTTTGCACCTGCCTGAACCATCTGCAATATGTCAATACTTGTCACCACTGCCTATCTCCCACCCGCCAGTTATATGGCTGAGGTTTTAAGGACGGATGAGGTAGTGATTGAAGTCATTGAAACTTACCAGAAGCAGACCTTAAGGAATCATTGTGCTATATATGGGCCGAACGGGAGGCAGAATTTAAGCATCCCTGTTGTTAAAGTGAACGGGAACCATACCCGCACCAAGGATATCCGGATTTCAGAACATCAGCCATGGCAAAGAATCCATTGGCGTTCAATTACAACGGCGTACAACAATTCGCCGTTTTTTCTTTATTACCAGGACCTGCTTGCCCCGTTGTATGAAAAAAAAATCAATTTCCTGGTAGACTGGAATATGGAACTGCTGATATTGATGCTCAGGATCCTGAAAGTTGAAAGACAAATCAGCCTGACTACGAGCTATGAAACCTCCCCGGAGGGAATAATGGATTTGCGATGGAAATTCAATCAGGACAACAATGTCATTCCTGCCAATTTTCAAAGGTATACCCAGGTTTTTGAATCCCGGCACGGTTTCATTTCCGGGTTAAGCGTGATTGACCTGGTTTTTAATCTGGGACCTGAAGCAAACGATTATATTTGTACAACAAATTAGCAAACCAATCCAAGGAGATATGAAACAATATACGCACCGGCTCACAAAATTGCTGGCAATCCTCTTTGCCAGTATGCTGTTCCCCTACATGGGATCGGGTCAGACAAACCAGGAGGTAATTTTTATGCCTCCCTGCGATTCATTTGGCATTTCTACATTGCCAAGTCGCACAGCGCGCATTATGAATGAGATCACGAAACTTGATTCCACGATCAATGCTTCCATTGTCAGGAGACCCGAAGACAAAGAAGCTACCGCCTATTATCATTATAATTTTTATGTTGACTGCCAGGGCAGGTTTGTCGCCTCCATGCTCGAAACCTATGATGGTACCATGGGTATGGCCAACAGGATCATGAAATTACTCAATACAAATATCAAATGGTCGTCTGCATTGCAAAATGAGACCCCTGTGAATTCGATGGTTAAAATCAATGTCCAGGTCCGAAAAGGAAAGATCTCGGTTCAACCGTGATATTTGCAAATCTGCAAAAATTTAGGAAATCATCAGGAAAAAAACGAATCCCGAAACCTGAAATTTCTAAGCTATTCTCATTCCGGTGGTGAATGATTTTGTATCTTTGTCAATTAATTTAATCTAAAT
>Ga0074195_1002897_pt1 | contig 17468 bp, 14 predicted proteins | sample EPASupsiteHSE623_FD_64525 | JGI IMG/M metagenome (GOLD analysis project Ga0074195, IMG submission 64525) | Bioremediated contaminated groundwater from EPA Superfund site, New Mexico - Sample HSE6-23 | ecosystem: Environmental > Aquatic > Deep subsurface > Groundwater > Contaminated ...
TCATTCGGACATGCTACATCTAAGAATCGAGGCTTTGGACCTCTTTTTCCCATTTTGCTACACCCCGCGTAGCATATATGAATAGGATATATAAATAACAGCCGATTGCAGAATCACGACCCAAGAAGAATTTATTCATTTTTAACGGATTGGCTCTTAACAACATCATCCTTTGACCTAAACACAGTTTAATATTCGGCGGTATAAGACAGGCTTCTCCAACAGGCGCTTCACGGCTGAATAAGATATCGCCTTCTACAGGTTCACACCGTTTAATTCTTTCAGCATATTCGTCCTCCGTTGTAAAAGATGGAGACATTAAATCGAGTTGCCCATTCCTAATATTAAAATTCCTTACAACAAGCATTCCCGCAAGAGAAAAATTAGGCGTGCTGTGTGGACAATCAACAACCTTAGTGCATGCATCTTCCAGTTGGATTGTAGCCCAGCTCTCCGGCATCTCCCCGATCTCCGTCTCCTTCGTTGCCTCGCCCCTGGTTCCATGCCTGAAAAGATGCTCCATCAGCGCCGCCTTGCGCTCCCGCTCCAGCGCAATCTCCCGCATCCGGGCCTCCCGCGCCTGCTGCACCGCCCGCAGCACGCGGGAGATGGCGCGCTGTTCGGGAAGAGGTGGAATTGGAAGCTCTACGTCTCGAAGCCTTTCAAGGCTTATGCTTGCCTGGTTCACATGCTGCCTTCTGATTGATTCGAAATATCTATTAATCCATAAAAAATAAAAATAGGCGGCTAGGAAATATGGATCTATTTTGCTATCATTTGACAATCTTAAAAAAGTCATATGGTTTGAAAGTACATATTTATCCGATGGTCCCGTCCAGACTGCAGTTTTTCCTATTAAATCATGGCTATTAGTATTATTAAAAATTATATCATTTTCCTTTATTAAATAATTGTTTACGATTTTATCTACTTGAATGAATTTCACTTGGTGAAGATCGATTTTTCCGGAATTGTCCACATTCATTGGTCTGAGCTGAGGAATGCCGATTTCTTGTTCGTTATTGCTACCGCATGGAAATCCATTCCTCAGCAAAAGCAGGCTCTTTTTCTCCAATTCGCTGAGTGTAATCGATTCCCAGTCTTGCGGCTTATTCAGTTTGAACATGTTGAAGCCCCAAGCTCAATTTTCCCAGCACTTCCCCCAGCTCCCCGTCCGCCCGCTCGCGCTCCGTCCGCGCCCGCGCGAGGTCCGCCAGGATCTCCGGAATGGGGCGGTGCTTCTCCCGCTCGTTCACTTCCACGAACTGCGACGGGCTGAGGTTGAAGTCCGCTTCCCGCGCCTCGTCCAGCGTGATCACGCGGCTCAGGCGCTCCCGGCTCTCCCACTTGCCGTAAGCCTCGGCGATGGCCCGGATGCCGTCCGGCGTCAGGACGTTCTTGGGCTTCTCCTTCACGAAGTAGGCGGAGGCGTTGACGAGCAGCATCTGGCCTTTGCGCTCCTCCGGCTTGCCGTTGCACAGCAGCAGGACGATTCCCGGAGCCGTGGTGTTGTAAAACAGGTTCTCGGGCAGCAGCACCACGCCCTCGATGAAATCGCTCTCCACGAACGACTGGCGGATCTTCTTCTCCTTGTTGGCCGACCGGGAGCCGGAGCCGCGTGAGACTGCGCCCGTGTCCAGGACGACCGCCGCGCGGCCACCCGGCTTCAGCGAGGCCAGCACGTGCTGCACCCAGCCCCAATCCGCAGAAGAGCGCGGCGGCGTCCCCTGCGAGAAGCGGCTGAAGTTGTCGTTCTCGTAAAAGGACTCCTCGTAGCCTTCCTGGTTCCACATGGGATTCGTAACCACACGGTCGAACTGGAGGAGCTTGCCTTCCGAGCCGAAGCCGGGCTTTCGCAGCGTGTCCCCGATGGCAAAGCCGGAGTTGGTGTAGCCGTGCAGGAACATGTTCATCTTGGCCATGGCGAACGTCACCGGGTTCAACTCCTGGCCGTAGAGCCTGGGCGCTCTGCTCCTGTCCTCCGGCCTGCTTCGCTCGAACGCCAGCCGCGGCTTGATGAGCAGCCCGCCCGAGCCGCAGGCCGGATCGTAGATCGTGCTGAAAGGCTGCGGGTCGATCAGCTCGGCGATCAGCTCTCCAACCTCTTTAGGCGTGTAAAACTCGCCTGCCGACTGCCCCTGCCCTTCCGCGAACTTGCGCAGCAAATACTCATACGCCCGGCCCAGGATGTCCGCCTCGGTGTTCTTCAGCCCAAGCCGGTGGCGGCTCAGGATCTCGATGAGCCCCGCCAGCCGGTCGTCGTCTAAAGTGCGCTGCCCCGACTGCCGCTCGTTGTAGTCCTTGATGTCCAGCACGCCTTTCAGATCCGGATTGTGCCTGGCCACCTCGCGCATGGCGCTGGTAACGAATTCGCCCAGGAGACCATCTGCCCCGTGGTTTCTCACCGCATTCCAGCCGAACTCCTGCGGCACATAAAACCGGATGATGGGCACCGTGCCGCTGCGCAGGGAATGACTTCTATCATCCTCGACGATCTGCCGGGCCAGGGCCACATCATCATCCCAGTCCGTTACATGCTTGGCAAACTCGTCATCAAACACATCCGAGAGCCGCTTGAAAAAGATGAGCGGCAAAATAAAATCCTTGAACTTGGGCGCGTCCGTCGCTCCCCGAATAGCGCAGGCCGCATCCCACAGCCACGTCTCCAGCGTCGAGACTTCCAGCCGCTCGTCCGCCGACGAAATTGTGCTCAATGTGCTCTGATTTTCACTACCCTTGCCGGTTTTGCCGCCTTTGCCACCTTTGCCGTCGTTGTAATCTTTACCGTTTTTTCCAATTCTGCCGTTTCCGCTATCTCCTCTTCGTCGGGGCAACGCTGTAAGTCTCCTCAGTCTTGTTCGCTGCCACTTTAGCGAACCGCCGAATCTTAATTCTTTTGCTCTTTTTGAAGGGATCGTATCATGGCAAATACTCTCGGCAAGAATAGCAAGGATCACAGATATATCCTATCGAGTCCCTAAAATACAGCAAATATGTACGCGATCATCGCTTGCGGCATCTTTCAAAAGGAGATCGAGGCCCTGCGCGGCGAGCTGGGATTTCCTTTTGAGGTGCACTACCTGGCCTCCGGCCTGCATGTGGACTTCGACGACATCAAAGCCGCCCTGACGGCGGAGCTTGAGGCGTGCAAAAACGGCGGTTACGAGGGAATAATCGTAGCTTACGGCCAGTGCCATCCCAGGATCGACGACCTACTCAAGCCCTACCATGCCGCCCTCATCAGTTGCCTGAATTGCATTGACGCCTTCATCACCCGCAAGGCCGTGGAGAAGAAGGCGAACGAGGGCCTCTTCTTCTACCTCTCACCCGGCTGGCTGGATGCCTGGCACGACATATTCGCCAGGCTCCACTGGGACCCGTCGGAGGCCCGGCTGCAGATGGGCTCTTTTCGGGGCACCATCTACCTGGATACCATCAAGGACGCCTCGCAGCGCGAAATGGACCTGCTGGAGTTCTTCGATTTCACCAACCTTCCTTTTGAAGTAATGCCCGTCGACCTATCTCACTTCAAATCACTCATAATCAATGCCAAGGAGAGCCTAGAGGCTTGAATTATGGACGAGCTGGACGAGATTCGAAAAAAGAAAATGGAGAAGATGATGAGCGAAATGAATAAGTCCCCGGCACCATCGGTGCAGTTTCCGAACAAGCCCATAGTGATCACAGACGACACTGTCGATTCAGCGGCCAGCCAGTACCCGATCTTAATCCTGGACTGCTGGGCGCAGTGGTGCGGCCCCTGTCGAATGCTCGGCCCCATCATCGAGGAGCTGGCACGAGACTTCAGCGGTAAGATTGTCTTCGGCAAACTGAACGTCGACGAAAATATGCAGACCTCGAACAAACACAATATATCCGCCATTCCCACCATGCTGGTATTCAAGAACGGCAAGCTGGTGGACAAATTGGTGGGAGCCTATCCCAAGGCCACGCTGACGGCAAAAATACAAAAATACCTCTGAGGCAAACCCTCAGAGGGTCTTTTCGGTTTTTGGTTCTTGGATTTTTATTTTTATTGTTTGAGTTTTCGATTTTTATAGACGAATTCTAAGGAATGCTGGCCGGAGCCTTGATGGTCGAATACTTTTCGATATCATAAACCGGCTTGGACGAGCTGCTGCTGGGAACCTGATACACTGGCTTGGTTCGAGAGTACTCGCTCACATTGTAGAGCTGCTTGGTGTTGCTGGTGTTGTAGTTGAACTTGCTCACATTTCCCAGTCGCTGGCTGGCATTGAACGCAGATTCCGGCACTTCGGATTTGTCGCCCAGCTCACGAACGGACTTGTTGCCGTAAACATCCAGGTTGTTCACAGCTTTTGTCTTCTCAAAACCGGCACGCAAGACTTTAGTATTTGTCTGGCTGCCGCCTACCGTATTTGCGGCTGAAGCTGCGGCTGAAGCCTCTGCGGCGGGAGCTCCACTCACGGTCTTGTTCTCGGTGCTTTCCTGGGCCGGGGTCTGTGTAACATTTTCAGGAGCTTCAGTTGCTTTTGGCTCTGCTGTTGCATTTTCCGCAACGGATGGTATCAAAATCTCGGCGGCGTTTTCCGCGACAGCTTCGGTTGCGTTCTCAGTTGCGTTTAAAGAGATATTCTCGGTTGCATTATTCTCGGTCGTATTCGAGGAGGCGTTCCCGGTAGCATTCAGGGAGATATTTTCCGTCCCGTTCGAGACGGCGCTCACGTTTGTGGCATTCAGAGCCGAATCTGCAACGACCCCCGGCAAGATAAAAGCCAGCATGGCCAGAATGCAAGTAAAGCATACAATCATTTCCTTCATTACCATTCACCCTAACGAATCTATTACGAATCAAAGATAGTATTAAGACTATACGATTTAAGACTATATCATCAAATAAAAATTATTGCCTCAAAGAGGCGCTTGCCGGATAAGCCTTTCTTGCCGATCATCTTCTCCGTCTCGCGATAAGCGCCATCACGAGCAAGGCCGCCGCCGCAACGCCCGCAGGAACAGAGGGCGCTTTTTGCGTCTCGGAGGTGTTTGCGGCCCGAACTATCGGCTCGGCTTCGATGATATTCTCCTCCAGATCCTTTACGTCTCCATCTTTGCCGATCAAAATTGTGCGTAGCTGGTAGATGCCGGGCGTAAGAGTCTCGTTCCAGGTGATCTCCACAGTCTCATCATCTCCCGTGAGGAGCACCGGAGTCTTCTTTTCCGTGGTGTTGAGCACAACTGCGTTTTGCGAGAGAATGAACCTCAGCTTCCCCTCGAAGGGAACGCGGGAGTTGCCGAGCACCGTGGCGCTGGCACCCGTTTCATCCTGGTAGGTCTCGGTGATCTCGGCGTCTTCCCGAGCCCTGAATGTGTTCATGAAGGCCCTCGTCTGGTTGTGGTTCAATTCGACGATTTTCACCCGTCCCGCGTAGTCGCGACCGTTTTCCAGGAGCTGCTTCCAGGCATAGTCCTTCTGAATCGCCGTGGAAAAGCTTCCCGTGATGGGGACTGCCTCTTCCCTGGTTATGTAAATGGCTTTATTGCCGGAGATGAGCATGTAGTAGATGTCCACGATGGTCGGATCGCTGGCGCTGATGGATAGGTGCATGCCGCGCGAATCGGCCCGGAAATCCCGGACATCGAACCTGATCGGCTCGACTCCGCCGTAAAAAAAACTGTAGCATTTCTTTGAGACTGCAATGCCGTTCTTGAGAAGGCTGGCGCAGGCATCGTAATTTGCTTTTTCTGCATCGAACTTGGGCCACTGCACAATCCAGGTCCCAGGGCCGTCAAGAGTAATATTCTCGGTCTGAAGCACCCTGCCCTCGGAGATCAGGTCAGTTTTGAGGGCATAACCTGCCACATCTCCGTTGATAGTAACATCCGCAGAATCGATGCTGGAATAGATATCTACAATCTCATGAGACTGAGCTGAGCCCGCCAGGGCCGCAAAGGCTACCAAAAGCCAGACCGCGAAAATGCTCATAACACCTACCTGATGAATATGCCTTCAATTCTTAAGGGCCTTAAAACTAACGCAACCGAAGGCATCCGACAAAAAGAAGAACGAATTTTTGCCCACAGGCCGGCGACTTAAACCGATCGATGATCCAATGCCGTCTCTTCTATTCGTTTTCTTCTATTCGGTATTCAGTCTCTTCTCTTCGGTCTCACCGGTGCGGTTTCTTCGAAGCAGTGCTGTATTCTTAAAGCGACAGCCAATGGGTGAAAGGAGCAACCAAAGTGATGAGCAGCGATGTCAGCACCATCCAGGCCAGGAGCGCCACCACGGTTCTGGTAAGCTTCTCCGCCTCATGCGGCTTGACTATTCTCTCAAAGCCCGATTGGACCAGATCCCGGAAGATGTGCCCTCCATCCAGCGGCACTGCCGGCAGACAGTTGAAGAGCCCGGCATACAGGTTGATCCAGCCGATCCAGAGCAGAAGGTTTGCCAGCCAGAAGAATTTGCCGCCCAGGGGTTCCGCCCAGCCGCTCGGCTCGAAGATCGTGGTCAGCCAGCCGCTGAATCCCGGAAAGCCCTTTTGCGTGAAGCCGGGAATGCCGGAGAAGGGCAGGCTGAGCATGTAGGTGAATCCCTGCAGACCGCTGTAGGGAATGACTCTCAAGACCTGCAAGAACTGCTTGGAAGGGGCCTGCTGGAAGGCCGCGCCGCCGAGATACACCGCGTCGCCGGATATGCCGATGCCGATAAATCCGGAATTGGTGCGGTTCGTGACGCTATTGGCATTATCGTTCTCTGTGAGATTGATGGAATAGGTATTCAGGTCGCCCGTGGTGACGGCTATGATCTGGCCGGGATGAGTCGCGTTCATCTTGCTTCGGAAGCCTTCCAGGTTGACGATGTCCGCGCCGTCGATCTTTGTTATAACGCTTTTAGCAGGCAGGCCCGCCGATGCTGCGGGAGAGTCTTCAAAGATCGAGGCAACCATGATGCCTCGCGCCGCATCTCCAGGAACCTGCAATCGCTCTTCTCTGTCATTATAAAGGACGGTAAAATCCTGGGCCTTGCTGCCGGTTAAATTGCGATATAGATCCTCAAGGGTTTTAATCTCATATCCATTCACATTCAAAAGCGCCATGCCGCTCTCAAAGCCCGCGATGCTGGCGTTGGAATCCTCCTGGACATCAACGGCGATCACCCGGTCCACGGGCGAGATGGAACCGATGACCGGCCCGAAGAAAAGAGCCATAGCAATGGCGGCCACGATGAAGTTGGCGATGACTCCTGCCGAAAGAATACGAATGCGAGCGCCTTTGCTGACGATGGGCGGCTTGTCCTTGGTGCCGAAGAGCTCTTCCTCGTCCGGCTCCACGAAAGCGGCGATGGGTGCCAGGAAGAGGGCCACGATGCCCATGGACTTGACGCGCACGCCCTCCACCCGGCTGAGGATGCCGTGGGCGAACTCGTGCACCACCATGGTCACGAAGAGCGCAATCCAGCCCCAGACGAAGGGTATGTACTCGTTCAAACCGGGAATGAGCAAGATATTTCGCGGTGCATTGTAGCTGCTGGGCATGGGCGGCTCCTGAATCATGATGTAGGCCATGAGCAAAACCAGTATCAAGAAATAGCTCATGCTCAGGACGACCAGAGGAACGCCGGCAGAAGCCACGAACCTCCAGAATCTCTTGGGACGGCTGAGCCGGTCCAGCAGGTTAAGGCCCCTGGTGGTGCGCAGAAATAGAGCGATCGGAACAGGACCCCAGACGGTGACCCCGCGCCGCTTCCACGTCTCGCTATCCCGCAAAGGCATCAGCACGATGGAATACAGGCCCAGTAGCGCGGCTGCGATCAGCAGCCAATCAACCATATCGAGATTCAACTGCAAGTCCAAATAGTCCAAATTATGTCCTCGCAAATTCATCTGGGGCATCAAGTATATAAGCTCATGGAAACCGCGATCTTCATAATTATATTGTTTAATATTTCCCGTCTATATTAGCCGAGATGATTTTTAGCCGAGATGATTTGCACCAATCCTGCTGATACTGACATTTGTATGAGCTTAATAAGTATATATATTTTAAAATATGTATTAAATCGGAGAAAAAAACTTAATTATTTGCGGACTGGCACTTCTTCCCGCAAAATTGGCAATCGATGTATGACTCCCGATAGGTTTTGCCGCCACATTTTGGGCAGACTACATTGCCATTATCATCGCAGGCTGTGCATTGCAGCAGGCGAGTCTCACCCCACGGATCGGGATCAGAGCAGTTTGGTGGGCTGTCGCATTTCCACCTGGGGTTGATGGTGCGGTGTGAGATTTCTTCTGCCATTCCGCATTTTAACTTTCTTTCCAATTGATGCTATGCAATGCAATTCAGCTTAATTGGCAGGATAGAGCATCTTGCGGGCGTTCGGCAATGTCATATCAAAATCTTCCACCAACTTGATAATAAAGAAGGACTAATTCAGCCTCCGAGGATTTGCACGTGGAAAGCAGCTTCATCCCCACCTTTGAGATCTCGGTCGTTGCCAGGCATATCACTTACAGGAAGTGGCGCACATTCCTTTCCGTGGGAGCCGTGGCCCTGGCCGTAGCTATCTCCATCGTCTTCGTCTCCATTCAGAACGGCTTCTCGGATTTCCTCTTCGACATCGTCTTCCGATTTCTGCCGCATATCACCGTCAGCCCTCTGGAGGGCGACGACTACATCCATCTCTATCGGGGAATCGTCGACAATGCCTGGGCACTGCCCGGCGTCTTGGGGGTCTCGCCGTCCCTGGCGGCCACGGCGACGCTGGCCTACAAAGACAAATCCGATAATGTTGTCATGTCCGGCATCGATCCCGTGCAGGCCAACAAAATCTCCAACATCGACAAGTACATGGTGCAGGGACAGATCGAATCCATCCAGGGCGGCAAGAGAATCGTCATGGGCGCGCCGCTGGCCAAGAAGCTGAAGGTGAAGGTGGGTGACACCGTCCAGGCCAAATTCCCGGATGCGATTCCTATGCGTCTGCTGGTCTCGGGGCTCTTCAGCTTCGGCTACAAGGAGGTAGATGAAGGCGTCACTTACATCTCGCTGGACACGGCACGCGAATTCCTGGGCGAGGGAGACGTGGTAACCAGCATCGACATCAAGCTGGAGGACGCCTTCCAGGCGGAGGCATCGGCCAAAGAGCTGAGATCTTTCGGCTACAATGCCAAAGACTGGCAGGAGCTTTTCCCGGATATAGTCCGAACTCTGGCCTTCGAGAGAACCCAGAATAATATTACTATGCTCCTGCTCATGATCATCGCCACCTTCGGCATTGCCAGCATCATGAACATGCTGGTACAGGAGAAGACGCGAGAGATCGGCATGCTAATGGCGATGGGTGCGACGCCCGCAAACATCCAGAAGCTTTTCCTGATCGAGAGCGCTCTGCTCGGCCTTCTCGGAGCCCTGGCAGGTTGCGTACTGGGCTATGTGGTCTCGATCAATCTCATGGGCGTGCAGATTCCGGATAATATGGGCCAGATGATGGACCTGCCCATCGCCATCAATCCCGTGGACTTTGTCGTTTTCACGCTTCTGGCGGTATTGCTGAGCACAATCGCAGGCTACTATCCGGCCCGCAAAGCTTCGCGGCTTGATCCGGTAATCGCATTGAAGGGGTGATTGAAGGATGATTGCAGGGATGATCGCGGGGATAATCGCGTATTTGGGAGAGATGATTCATCTTGTTTGAGCTGGACGTCGCCAGAAGGCACATCATCTCCGACCCCAAGATGGTCCTCTTCACCGTCCTGGCCGTTGCTCTCGCCATCGGCGTGATTGTGGTCATGATGGGCATAAACGAGGGCTACAAGAGCGATCTCGTCAACAGCCTGGTGGAGAAAAATCCCCATCTGACCGTCAGCCCCAAGGAGAATGAGGACTACATCACGCTCTATCGGACGCTTTCCAACATCCTCTGGACCTTCCCGCAGGTGCAGGCGGTCTCGCCCCGCATCCTCGGCAAAGCGGGAGCCAAGCATAAGGACAAAGTGCGCGGCGTGAGCTTCATCGGCGCAGACCCGCTCAAAGAAGACCCGCTCATGAAGGTGCAAAAGGACATGGTCTGGGGCAATTACTCGGACCTTGTCTTCAGGAAGCGAGGTGCAGTCCTTGGAACCAAGCTTGCCGAGGATCTGGAGCTTGAGCCTGGACAGAAGTTTACGCTGGATCTGCAAAACAAGTCCATCCGGCTGGAAGTGGTGGGACTCATAAGAACCGGAACAGGCACGGATGAGACGCTGGTTTATTTGCCGCTCGACACCGCCCAGGACCTTTTGGATCAGCCGGATGTGGTCTCTGAAGTCAGCGTTCGCCTCTCCGACATTTACGCGGCTCCGGAGATCGCCTCGAACCTGAGAGGTCGCTACACCTACAAAGCGGAGAGCTGGCAGGAGCAGAACAAGGATGTATTGCAGGTGATGGACACCCAGAAGTTCATCCTCTACATCTTCTACGCCCTGATCTTCGTTATCGCCGGATTCGGTGTGGCCAACACCATGATCATGACCGTGACCCGCAGGACGAAGGAGATCGGCATCCTCATGGCGATGGGCGCGACCAGGAAGAGCATCGTGAAGATCTTCCTTCTGGAGAGCCTGATCCTCGGGCCGCCGGCGGCCTTACTGGGATGCCTGCTGGCCTGGATCACCGCCAAGCTCATCGAAGCCTATCCCATCTCACTCCCGAGCGAAGTCTACAATGTCTCGCGCCTGACGGTGCAGCTCACGCCGGAGACCTTTCTCCTGGCGGCGGGATTCGCGCTTGCTGTGAACTTTCTGGCAGGACTTTACCCGGCCTACAAAGCCTCTCGCCTGGACCCGGTAGAAGCCATAGCCAGCGATTGACGAATAATTTAAAAAAGAAATTTGAGAATAAGCTGGGGACAATTTGAGAATGAGTTGAGAATAAATTGAGCAATAAATTGAGCAATAAATTGAGCAATCAAATGCCAGCAAAACAAGAGAAGATCATGGAGTGAAGATGCCCGTGAATGATGACATAATCGTGCTGAAAGATCTGAGCAAGATTTACGGAAACGGCGTGGAGGTGCGCGCTCTGGACGGGGTCAGCCTCACCATCAAGGCCGGAGAATTCGTGGCCATTGTGGGACCGAGCGGTAGCGGCAAGAGCACTCTGCTCAACATGATCGGTCTCCTGGACACTCCCAGCCACGGCCAGATCTCGCTCAAGGGCATCGATGTCACCCGTGCCAGTCCCGAGGAGCGGGCGCATCTGCGCAACCGCGAGCTGGGATTCGTCTTCCAGTACCATCACCTCATTCCTGAATTCTCGGCTCTGGAAAACGTCATGATGCCCCAGCTCATTGCCAAAAAGAGCAAAAGCGATGCACGCGTCCGGGCGGAAGAACTCCTGGAGGCCGTGGGCCTGAAGGACCGCATGAACAATAGGCCGAATCAGCTCTCCGGCGGCCAGAGCCAGCGGGTGGCCGTGGCGAGGGCCCTGGCCAACGGCCCATCGATCGTCATCGGTGACGAGCTGACCGGCAACCTGGATACCAAAAGCTCCAAGCTGATCTATGACCTGCTGCGCGATTTGAACAAGAAGATTAATCAGACCTTCATCCTGGTCACGCATGATATGACGCTGGCCGAGAAGACGGACAGAATCCTGAGAATCGTGGACGGAAAGCTCGTCTGCGAACTATTGCGCCGCGACGGCGGCTTTGTGGCCGGCGAGTCCTGCGATATGGGAGAGGATGATGGAAAGATTATAATGCAATAAGATAGTAATAATATATTTTAGAATATAATTGTGCGATCGGCTTTAGCGATGATCACCGGATATTGATATTCGACGATTAACGTTATATATCGTGAGATCATTGCAACTCTTCTCAGAGCGATGCAGAAAGCCGCTTTGCCCTGCCGCACACCTGTATGCAAGGCAAAATTGATAAGCTCCGAAGCTATGTGATATGCCCGAGGTATTATATGAATAAGCAGTTTATATATTTCACAAGCGTCCTGGTCCTCATGTTGGCAGCAATTCTTGCCGCCTCAGCGCAAGATAGTTCGGCTGCCCTGAATAATACCACAATAAACAACACGACTTTAAACGCGACGGTCACCACAACCGGAAATGAAACCGCGGCCACCAATGAAACAGCAAATGAAACCGTCAACGAGACTGTGAGCCAAACCATTCCTGCAGAAAATGCGACTGAATCTGCCCTAAATGAAACGGCACCAGTCGTAAATGCAACCGCACCGGCACAAAATGAGACAGTCCCCTCTGCAGCCGAGCTGAATGCGACTGCAAGCACATTGAATGAAACGGCTCCAGCCGTCAACGAGACAGTTCCTGCGCTGAATGAAACCGCCCCGTTCATCAATGAGACAGCTCCTGCGCTGAATGAAACCGCTCCGTTCATCAACGAGACAGTCCCTGCGCTGAATGAAACCGCTCCGTTCATCAACGAGACAGTTCCTGCGCTGAATGAAACCGCTCCTGCGGAAAATGCCACCCAGCCGGCATTGAATCAGACTACTCCAGCTCTCAACGAGACTGCACCGGCAAGCGTTGCCGCAAGCGCAGCATCAACGAGCAGCGTCTTTAACACTCAGGAAAAGACCGAGCAGCAGGTAAAACAGATCGGGTCTGTCGAGAGCGGAGTGTTCTCCATCGGCGGCAAGACCGGCTCCGGTGAGGTCTTTACCGTCAACAGCGGATCTGAAACAGCCAAACCCGTCGAGATCGGCGAGCCCACCAAGGCTGTAAAAGATCTAAGCGGAATGTACTTCGCCTGCAATATTATTTAAATTAAAAATCCTGGGAGCTTCCTTCCGGGATTTTTCCTTGATTTTTCTTTTTAGCATAAAAATGCCCGTTCATATCATGACGCATTATCATTCTCATGGCGTCTAATCGAACATGAGCGTTTTATTTTGGGAAGCTGCCGGAGCATTGGGGCGTCAATCGTGCATTTTGTCATTCGATCTTAACCGCCAGCGCCTTCGACCAGTCGGATGTAGTTCCCTTATTGTCCATTGCCGTAGCCTTCACCCGATAGGTTCCCGGCTTTGTCCACTTGTGAGAGACGCCGCTTTCTTTCCCCGAATCGATGTAATCCATGCCGGTCCAGGTGGTCGTCCCATCATCCCAATCGAAAACATATCTGACAGGATCGCCGTCGGGATCACTGGCCGATGTGGAATAGCGGCTGGCCTTCTGACACCATCCCGTGCTCGGACCGGATGGCGTTTTTGGAGACTTGGGCGGCTTATTGGGTTTGATGACGACAGCAAAGGGCTCCGACCACTCCGAAGGCGCTCCCTTTGCGTCCGTGGCATTTGCGCGAATTACGTATTCTCCGGCCTTCTTCCAGATATGGGATGCGCTCTCTATCGATCCGGATTTGACATAGCCCGTCAATGATATCTCAAAATCGCCCCAGTCGAAGGCATACATGATATCGTCACCATTTGAGTCCTCCGCCATTGTGAAGTAGGTATAGTTGACCCCGGTGTACCCCATGCCAAGCCCGTAAAGGTCCCTCGGCATCTCCGGCAGATCATTGGCGGCAATAGTAACATTCAGAGGTTCGGACCAATTCGCTCTGGTGCCCTTGGAGTCCGTGGCATCGACCAGGATCCGGTAGCTGCCGGTTTTATTCCAAACATGAGATAGGGCAGCCCTTTCGCCCGATTCGAGAAAGTCGGTCTTGCTTTGGGTTCCGTCACCCCAGTCAAAGGTATAGCTCAATGAATCCCGGTCCGGATCAGAGGCCGAAGCGATATAGCGGTATGGAGCCCAGGCAAAGCCGGAGCTGGGGCCGGAAGGCTGCGATGGAATCTGCGGCGGCGTGTTTATTGTAATATTCAGCGATCGAGACCATGGCGATGATGCGCCCAGGCTGTCGGCGGCGCTCACTCTGATATGATAAGTTCCGGCTTTATTCCAGGCATGATCCACTCTCGTTTCCGCTCCCGATTCGAGGGGGAGGCTGACTGATGCGTTTCCGTCTCCCCATTCATAGATCAACGTTATCCGGTCGCCGTCCGGATCGGTGGACGAGGCGAGGAAGCCGTAAGCGTCTCCGGTAAAGCCGAAAGACGGCCCGGTGGGCGCAGAAGGAACATCAGGCGGCGAATTTATTACTATTACTGCGTCATTCGACCATGCGGATGTTGCCGAGTTGTTGTCCATAGCCATAGCTCTAATCCGGTATGTTCCCGCCCGTTCCCAGGCATGTGCAAGGCTGACTTCCCTTCCGGGTTCCGTCCAATTTGATGCGGCTGCACAGTTATCTCCCCAATCAACGGTCAAATTCGTCCGGTCATTATCCCGATCGTTCGCTCGGAAACGGAAGCTGTAAGAGGTCTTGGGACGCCCTGTAGCCGGGCCGGTCGGCTTTGGCGGACGATCGGGAGGCGTATTAATGACGACTCTTAAAGCACCGGACCAGGCCGAGGAGGAATTGAAACTGTCCGTCGCAATCGCTTTTATCAGGTAGACGCCGCCCTTGCACCAGGTGTGATTCACAGCAACTGTTTCTCCTGAGTTTAGCGGGCCGGCAAAAGTTGTGTTCCTGTCGCCCCAATCGATGAGGTAGGTTAATTTATCCGCATCTGGGTCGTCGGAAGCGGTCGAATAATTGTGGGCGGTTCCCGGCAGGCCGGTTGACGGGCCTGTGGGCGTGGATGGAATTTGGGGAGGATGATTCAAGGCCAAGGCCCGGGCATGAGAACCAGGTTGACCGGCTGCGATAAAACTCGCACGGCAGGCTTGACAAAAAGATGGGCCAATATCCATGATCATGCCTTCAACGGATGAATCTGAGACATCAATCGATGTACCATCATCATTGGGGGTTTTGAAATTCGCAAAGGGCCTAAAAGCATCAGGGATTTGGAGATTGGCAAAGGTCAAAACGTCATCTTTGATCCGGCAATCGGAAGAGGCTTGGGCACCGGCAAAGGCAGGGACATCAATAGAAATAAGGAGATTATAAATGAGCAGAAATACTAAAAATTTTATGGCATATTTTCTGCTATGATCATCCGACACATTACAAAAACTATTGTATTTACTATTTGAATTTTTCTACAGATATAATCAATTGTCCGAACAACAATTATTATTAAATGTGAGTGATGGGGATTCTTCGCTGCATCCAACGCAGAGGATTCATAACACATGATGATAACGCCGGATTATAAAACCTGATTCTTGTAGACTTATTCGCGAAGGTCAATGGGAAGCCGGAGATAAAATATGCCGGAAGATGGGCGCAGAAGAGGGGCCAAGAATTGCTATAGAACGATTTCGAAACGGCCAATCAGCCGCTTGCATCTTAATATTCTGCGATTCTAACATTTGTTCGGTACAAGATTACTGAGAGAATGTTCTGTGACAATTATTTAGATATGGACCCATGCAAATTATTATGTCGGACATCGACCTGTCATATGCCGATCTTCTCATGACGGCCTTGGCATCCACGATTACAATGGTCCTGGCGTTTATCTTTGTCGCCGTCGGCTGCGGATTTTTCACTTGATTTTGGGAATTTAAAAGCTCAGTTGCGTTCGCGCCATCACTGCCGACAAAGACCAAACACAGTTTGCCGGAGCGAAATACCTATTTGAGATCAGACAATGCCCTGGCCCAGAATATCGGCTTTCAGTATGCCGTATTCCGCTGGGGTGATGAGGCCCTGCATCAGCATGAGTCTTGCTTGTTTTATTCTCTCGATTTGGAAGTTCAATTGCTCCAACGATTCCGGTTTTTCCAGATCTCCGAGCCTTTTGGGAAGAATGAGCTGCAGTTCGCTGTATCTCAACATTTCCGGAGTCATTTTTCTCAATTCTTTTAAAATCGCGGCAAGATTTGATTCTGAGTTATCTGTTATAATTTGCATAATAATTCATCCTTCCTGAGTTAGCGCTTGACATCATTTGACAGGAGATTAATATAGCTTTCGAGAGTAAATATGATACAGTAGAGGCGAATCTTACCAAAAATAATTAAAAAATGCAGCGTCGTTCTTCACATATTCGCCGCGATCATTTGATATGGGAAGAATGAAGAACTTGAGTTATTGAGGTGTATTTCAGGAGGACGCTCGGCTGACGAGGAGCCGCCCAGCGTCCCAGAATACTTAACAAAATAATTTTAACATTGAACGAATAACTGATTTCACTTTAATTTTTCGCTAACCTCGGATGGATTCATAATAATTTGTACAGGCTCGATCTTTATATTGGATGTGGCAACGGCGCTTCCTCCCGGCACAGTGTTGGTGGCAGTGACCGTTATGCCGTGGACGTCGATTTTCATATTATTGCTGAGATATCGAGACGAGCCGAGGCTGTCTTGGACGGCGCGATTTAGACCGGAAGCCGTGGCTGCATTCACTTTCTCTTCTATGGAATCGCCAAGATCGTCATCAGGGCCCAACCCTGCCATAGCATCCTGTTCGCTTTGCCCGCTTCCAGCTATCTCAATGTTCATCGAGTTGCCTTGATTCTGATCCTCCAACCCGCTTATCTGAACATCTTCGCAAGTTATGTCCCTTTGCGCGACGGTGTTCATGGCCACTAGGTCCTGCACCTGCTCTTGTGAATGGCTGCCGTTCATAATAATTTTTTCGTTTACCGGGTCCCTTGACATCACATCCCCGAAAAGACCGGAACGGATGCCTTGCGGCGATACGAAGACAGGATCTGGATGGCTCTTGGACGCCTCGTCCTTGAAATTATTAAAATTGGATTTAAGCTCATTATAACTATCATGGGCGCTTGCTGAATCTATGGCATTCACAATAGATGCGCTCAGCAATAGACAAACGCAAAGGAAAAGCATCCATGCGACCCGAGCCCTTTTAGTTATCATTGATCTGCACCTGCCGGATATCCGTTGCACCGAATCCCGATATTTCTTTGAATCTGGACGCGGCATCGAATCCTGACAGATGATGCATTAGGCATTACCTATATTTAATTTTTTCCAGTATTAAAATTAACTTGCAGGACAGATATTTATAAAATATGTCTATTAGATATCTCCTAGTATGTATTTTATTCTTGAAATGTTAAATATTGCCGTTGAGCATTGTTGAGCATATCATTGCTATTGAGGATCTCATTGCTATTGCGCATATCGTTGCTATTGAGCATATCGTTGCTATTGAGCATATCGTTGCTATTGGACGTATCATTGCCATTCGAGCATATTACTATTTGCATACCCTTGACCGTACTGCAATTGAGCCCATTGCTATTGAGAATAGCGCCGCCTGCCCCAAAAGTGCCATTAGCCGATGATGAGGCACCAGTTCGGCTACAATCCCGTCAGATTTTTTACGCTCTCATTCATCTGTTTTACTTCTCCATCCACTTCCTCTAAACCCCACTTCAATTCCTTGACATCCTCCTTTATGGCTTTTATCTCATCGTTCATCTCGCTGAGAAGTGGGATCGTTCTTCCGAGCTGCATAGCAGCAAAGATCTGGGCGAATT
>Ga0074195_1002898_pt1 | contig 17468 bp, 15 predicted proteins | sample EPASupsiteHSE623_FD_64525 | JGI IMG/M metagenome (GOLD analysis project Ga0074195, IMG submission 64525) | Bioremediated contaminated groundwater from EPA Superfund site, New Mexico - Sample HSE6-23 | ecosystem: Environmental > Aquatic > Deep subsurface > Groundwater > Contaminated ...
GGCCATGTTGCTGTTTATTTCCGTCTGGGAATAATTTTTTTTGAAGGCGAGGCCGCCGGCCGACGCGGTTATCGGCGGAAGTGAAAGGAAAAGAACGGAAGCCAGGCAAAGGGCTATCCGGTCCCGTATTGATACCGCACTTCCCAGGCATTGTTCCCGGAAGCATTTGTCAGGAAGAAAGGAAGCAGCGTCCCCTCCGCCGGTCGCGGTCAATCGGCGCGCGGGTCGATCCACTGGCATGTCACGGGTTCCTGCGCGGCCGGCCTGCCCAGAGCGATCAGCCATAGATAGCCTTTGTTCCCGGCGACCTCAAGCTCCAGGGTTTTTATCACGCGGCCTGCCGGTTCCGCTTTTTTTGTAAAGGTCACTTTGAGATAATCCGTAAGTTCCCGGGAATAATCGAAACTGCTCAGGGTTCCGCGCACATTCAATTCCTTGCCGCCTGCGTCTCTGGCGGTTGTCGCCAATAGCCTGCTTTTTCCGCTCTTCCCGTCGCTTTCTACTGAAACCATCACATATACCCGATCGACTCCAAGAGTATGACACGCGACCTGGGTGGGACCGAGCGCCATCGCCCCCGGTGTCCCCGCAAATACCAGCGCAACCGCCGCCATTAATGTTTTTGACATTGGCCTCTCCTCCTGATATCCGTTATATAGTTTAGCGCGAGCCGCAACCTTCTCCAAGGGCCGAATGGGCCAGTTTTGCGGTTATAGGACCTGTTTTGTTTTGGGTATTCCGGACCAGCCCTCTGGTGCGGTCAGGAAGAAAGGAAGCAGCGTCCCCTGCCTATTAAAACCGGAAGTTGAGTCCGCCGAGAGAGGTTAAGCGGGCGGTTTTAAGTCCGGCGGATCTCATGGTGATCGCCAGGTCCGCCCCGGCCGTGTTTTCAAGCGGTCCGGGCGCGCTGACATATTCTATCCAGTAGTCCCGCGCCGCCAGAACGACCCTGTCCAATATCGCGGCCCGGGAGTCCTCTTTGAACGCGCGGTTAAGGCGTTCCTTCGCGCGTTCGATGAATACCGGCTCTCTTTCACCCGGACGCCGGTGAAAAACCAGGACGGTGGTCGAGTTCTTCATCCAGTCGGAATAGCCGGGATTGAAGTCGTAGGCCTCCTCTATCCTTATCTCTCCGGCAAAAGGCCGGGGTACCAGGCTTCGGCTGGAAATGGGATCGAAATAGTCCCAGTGCAGCTTCTGATACGCTTTTCCTTGTTCCGTGGCATAAAGCGCGTCGTAGGCCGTCTTATCGGCGTAGCTGACGAGCGCGATCTCGTGCGGCAGCCCCTGGAAGCCTTCCAGAAGCGCCGGCTGATAGGCGATCATTCCGTTTCCCGCGCCGGTTTTTACGGTCGCCGGCAGAAAAACCGTGTTCAAGGCGGAGGAAAACCCGGTCCAGCTTAAACCGGCGCTTTTATTCCCGCGCCAGAAACGATGATATGTCTCCGCCTGTGCCTGGGCGGAAAGAGCTATGATCGCGGCGAGCGGCAGCAAAAAAACTTTCATCTCGGCCTCCCGGCGTTCTCCGGTTTGACCTCATTCCATTGTTCGGTCAGGGGCTGGCAAAGGCGGCCGGTGTAACTGGCCGCTTTCATAAGCTCGAATTCCGATGCCCCGCCCATGGCCCAGTTCCCCTTCGGGTCCGGATTATAGCTCCGTTTGTCGATGAGGTTATAGCGCTTCAGCGTCACGCCTTCGGGGCCGAGCTGGCGCGACATAAGCTCCGCGACCTCTTCTGAGAGGGCGGGCGGGATATGGAACCCGGAATGTTCCCGCCACCTGGCCAGAAAATAAAAGCCGCGCAGGAAGTCGTAATCATAAAACCTCGGGAATCTGACCTCAAGCCAGTCCTGATTTATGATCTTTCCGGTAGAGACGCCGCGGAAAAGCCCGTGCGCCGCCAGGTAGGCCGCTCCCTTGTCCAGGAACGCGGTTTCTTCCCCGGTAAGCGGCCGCTCGCGGCAGAACAGCACGGCTTCCAGGCAGGGAAGCGTGGAGACGATGGAACTTTTTGGAACGGTTCTGGTATACGCCGCCTCGTCGCAGTTCAATCCGCCGTCAGGAAGCTGATATCGCAGGAACCAGGGGCGCATCCAGGGAAGTTCCTTATCTACATCCACGCCGCAGGCGTAAAGAAGCTGATAGGCGCTGCCGACGGCGCAGTGGCATGCGATCCGCCTGTACGGATCTATGCCGGCCGGCACTTCCTCCGCTCTCACCGGGAATATAGGGAGATAGTGGTTCTTCAGAACTTTCGTCAGTTTGCCCACGGCCGCGGCCGGGATCTTCTTCGCCGAGCCCAGTTCGTAAAGCAGCAGCATATGCCACCAGGGCGAATCCCATTTAGGCCAATAGGGATCGCGCTCAAGACTGGCCAGCGCTTCCTGAGAGGAAAGATATCGGAGGGAGCGTTCTATGGCACGGTCCAGCGGCATTATCATACGGGACTGTCTTAAATGTCCCTGACAGGGGGCAGGGGCGGCGCGTCGGAGCTCAGTATATACAGGCGCCATTTCTTCCTTATATATTTGAGACCAAGGACCAGTTTCGCGCCGTGGACGGTCTTCATGGTCAGGTAGCCGCCGCTCAGGTCGTGCTCCTTGCAGAGGACGGCTGAGGAGCCGCAGGAAGTATGGAAGAGGTCGGCCATCTTTCCGTACCGGGTTTCCGTAAGTTTCAGAAGGCCGTGTATTTCCGTTTTCAGTTCTTCCGCGCGCGTCCGGGAAAGATTCGCCGGGTCCGGCGGGTCCGAGGGGTTCGCGTCTTTGGCTTCTCCGTTTCCGCCTACAATTCCTGGCTTCAAGAGATCGGTATCCGGCGCCTCCGCGGATTTATCAAATGATCTTTCGACCGCTCTGCCGTTCGCGGCGGCGGTTTCTTTCCCGTTCAGTTTTTCCGAAGCCACGGCTTCCAGGATCCCCGGAGGTTTTATGGAATGGGTAGAAAAAGAATTTTTCGCGAATTTGGCCTGAGGGCGTTTAGGGCCCGAAACGGTCATAAGTCCGGGTTTTACGGGCTTTGGGGTTCCGGTTAAATCAGGGATGGCTTTGGCTTTATCCTTCCGTGGTAAAGCCGGGGCATCGGTCTTCTCCCTGCGGGCCAAAGCGGAGGCGTCGGCCAGGGCTGAACCCTTATCGGCGTTCCGGCCGGCGGCTCTTCTGCGGGCGGCCGCGTTCCAGCGGCGCCTTTCATCGTATCTATCGTCCGAATCCGTATCTTTCTTATCTTTGTCCTTATCCTTCTCACCCTTATCCTTGCTATCTTTGTCCTTGTCCGAGTTCTCCATGCCCGGTTTATTTTTATTCGAGTTGTCGGCAGATTCGGCCGCCGGCGCGTTCGTTTTTCCGGGGCCGCCGGTTTTTACAGGGGCGGCCGCTCCTCCCCCGCGCATGCCGGAATTCCCTCCGCCGGAGGGAGAGATTGAGCCACCGCCAGGGCCGCCACCGCCACCGCCGCCACCGCCACCGCCGCCACCGCCACCGCCGCCACCGCCACCGCCGCCACCGCCGCCACCGCCGCCACCTCCTCCCCCGCTACCGCCTCCGTCCGCTTTTTGCGGCGCGCCAGGCGTCGGTCCTCCGGGAGAGTCGGAAGAGGGTTTTCCGCCGGACATGGACTTTGCGGCGCCGCCGCTCATGCCTTCGGAAGCGCCTTCGAGATTAGCTCCGGAGGCGCTGCCGGCGGACATTCCGGATAATATTCCGGCTTTGAACGCGGCCTCTCCTCCGGCCTGGCGCGCGGTTACGGCGGAGGCGGAAGCGTCGGGGCGCACGCCGGCGCTTGCCAGCGCGCCCGCGCCCGACGCCGCGGCGCGCTGCCTAACCGGGGCGGAGTAGGATTCGCCGTCCTCCGACCCGGAAAAGCCGCCGGACTCTTCCCGGTCGTCGGCCGTGGAAAAATTTCTGAGCGGAGAATATGGGCGACCGGCGCGGTCGTCGCTATACCGGTATCTTTCGCCGGCTTTGCCCGGCCGTTTCCTGGACTGGGAGGTATAAGTGTCCGCGCCGTAGGTCGCCCAGGTGTCTATCCTGTCCATGGAATAGGGAGAAAGACGCGCGTCATCCCGCTGTTCCCGGAGGGCGCCGGCGTTCTCGTCGGCGCGGTCCTCATAGGTCCGTTCTTCGTAGTCCCTTTCAACGCGGCCGCGGCCGGATGCGCCGTAGCCGGAGCGGGCGCTCCGGGCGGCTTCGCGCTCTTCGGTTCCGGGCGTCCCGTAAACCGGAAGTTCGCTCGCTTTTTCCAGGGAGAGTCCGAAGGCGAACTCCCCGTCCGGATCCTTTTGCGCCGGCGCCGGCTGCTCCGCGGCGGAGGGCGTTTCCGCGCCGCTCCGCGCCGTTTCCGGAATAACGGTATTGGCCGGCCGGAATTCCATGCCGTGCCAGCCCACATAGGTGACGCAGAGAAAACCGGCCGCAATGGAAACCATCGCGGTCAATACGGCTATCTGAGGAAATAGTCCCGACCTATGTCGCATATAGCCCTTCCCCGGCCGACAGTCCGGCGGCCGTAAATAGTATACACTCAATTCCTTAAAACGGCCAGTCCCCCCCCTGCTTTTTCAGGGCGGGGTGCATGTGAGGTTCAATGGGAGAAATCCGCGGCAGGAAGAGGCGTTTCCTTTACTTTGCGGCCGTCCGCGGAATAAAGCGCGAGCCGGAACTCGCCGCTTTCCTCCAGCGGTACGGCCAGAAAGCCGGAATCGGACAGCTGTTTCAGCAGGGCGTCCGGCCGGGCCGCCGCCGGGAAGGAAATGAGGATACGGTCGTAGGGCGCTTTTTCCGGCCACCCCAAAGTTTCGTCTCCGGTCCTGAACGCTATATTGGAACAGCCTTCCGCGGCCAGCAGCGAAGCGGTTTCGGCCGATAGCGACAGGGAAATATCCACCGCGAACACTTCTTTGGCCAGCCCGGACAGGATGGCGCTCAGGTAGCCGGCGCCGGCGCCGAGCTCAAGCACTTTTTCCGTTCCCTTCAGGGAAAGGGAGGCGGCCAGGAGGGCCGCTATATAGGGGCGCGGCACCAGGCGGCCTCCGGCGGAGGGCAGGGGCTGGTCTTCGTAGGCTCTTGTGCGGAGATGCTCTTCCACGAAAAGGTGGCGTTTGACCTTTTTCAGGACTTCTATCACCGGGGGATCGTTGATGCCCCTGGCTATTATCTGATGTTCCACCATCCTGCGGCGGAGGAAAGCCTGGTACTCGCCGAATTTATCCGACAGGAGCTTCTCGAACATCGTCCCTCACCAGATCCCTTTACGCACCATGAAGCAGGCCGAGACCGTTCTTATTCCGTATCCGCGGGCCTTGCGCTCGGCCGTATCGGAGCCGGAGCCGGGCTGGAACCAGAGGTTTTTTATCCCCAGGCGGCCGCAGTCGTCCACTATCTTTTCGGTCACGGCCGGGGGCACCACGGTGATGACCAGGTCCGGCCTGGGCTCTATTTCGTCCAGGTTCCTGTATACGCCGCGGTCCAGAATGGAGCCGCCGCGCGGATTTACCCCGACGACGGAGTAACCGGCGGCCAGCATATCCCTGAAGATCTTATGCCCGTATTTTTCCGGGTCCGCCGAAACCCCGATAACCGCTATGCGGTCCTGTTTATTCCCGTCCGTCATAGGCCCGCGGCCGCGCTGTCCCAGTCGGCGCGGCGCGGAAAATAATAAAATTCCAGCGCCAGCGAGAAGACGGCCAGCAGGTAGAAATCCCAGTATCCGCCGGTCAGAAAGAAGATCAGAAAACCGGCCAAGGCCGGCAGTTCGCAGAGCACGGCTGCAGAAACGCTCCGGGCCGACAGCGCCTTCAGTTCGCTTCCGCCCGGAGCGGAGCGGACGCGTTCGCCGATGAGGCGTCCCGCGAATTTCACGGAAGCGGCGGCGGCCGCCCCGAGCAGGTAAAGGGCGTAGCGCGCCGCCGCGGCGGCGCCTCCGCTCAGCGGATAGCGCAGGCCGGTATGGCGGGGGACCGTCTCCACCACCAAAGCGTAAAGCACGACCACCGCGATGATCGCGCAGGTTATAAGCGCCGAAGTTCGCCAGGCCTTGAAGGCTTCTGTTCTGTTTACCATTTCACTTCCCCCACCTTGTGGAATTCGACGCCCTGCCCCGTCTTATGCGAACAGTCGACCATCACTTTGCCGTAGTGTACGGACTTCTTATTCGTGAAGTACAGCCAGCGTCCCGTGTCCTTTACGGCCCTGGACAGGTCGGAGTCGTAATCCGAAAAATCTATCTCGTTCACCTCCGCCGTACTCGGGTGCCCGGCTATGGCTATGGCCGGTATGGCGGGAATATATTGCGGGACCAGGTCCTTCAGGTGCTTCGGAAAAGTTCCGGTATCCTTGCGGTAGGCCGAGAGGGCGAAAGCGAGTTCGGAGACGGTCACCAGAGTTTCGGTCTCGTTGGCCAGGGCTTCCCCCGTCTCATGTTTCCCGCCCGCCGCCTCGCCGGCTTTACCGTCCCGTTTGGGCTCCGCCGACACGAATATCAGGGCGCGTCCGGTCAGTTCGTCCTCGATGGCCAGGTAAAGCTCCCGGACGGCGTTCATGGCGGGCTCGGTGTCCGCCGGTTTCATGCGCGTCCGCAATTCCTTCAGCACCTTGACCCCGCGAAGGGCGGTGTCTACCAGTCCGCGGTAGGTTTTGACCGCTTCCCGGTCCGGCTTCGGTCCGGGCGGCCTGAAATAGGCGTCCGCGGCCGTGTTCACCGCCCTGTCCAGGGCATAGGCCTTTTTCAGGGTGCCGGTGGAAACCCGGAGGCCGTGGTTTTCGTACAGGGCGGACAGCGTCTCCAGCCTTTCCATTATGCCGTAAAGCAGCGCGGCCTCCTTCCTGTGGTCTATCCTGGGCGAGCGTTTCCGGAGCGCAGGCCGCGCCGCGGCCGGTCTTTTTAAACGCGGCGCCGGCGGTCTGGCGGCCGCTTCCGGAGGCGGCGCGGCGCCTTCCTGCGCCGAAAGCGCCGGTCTTCCCGGTCCGGCAACGGTAAGTCCGGAGATAAAGAGAAAAGCGAAGCAGGCGGTCCTAATATTTATAGTATTCACTTCCGGTCGAGTCCTTGTGGGAGCAGTTGAGTATCACCAGGCCGTAATGCCGCGAGCCGTGATCGGAAAAATAAAGCCAGCCGCCGGCGTCGGTGACGGCCTCCGCCGGCCCGCCGTTTTTATCAGTGTGAAGCAGCACCGAATCCGCCGCGGCGTGTTCGGGCAGTTCCGCCTTCGGGATGGCCGGCAGGTATTTCGGAACCAGCGTTTCCAGAGAGGCCGGATATGCGCCTTCGTTGGCCCCGTAATAGGCCAGCAGCCCGGTGCGGATCTCCATCAGGGCCCTGGCGGAATTTTTTTCCTTGTCGCGCAGATCCAGTTCGCGCAGGATGGCGGGACCGAGCAAAGCGGTCAGTCTGAGATCCAGCGCGGCGATCTCCGCCGCCGCCGCATCCAGGGCTTGCCGGTCCACCTCCCGGCCTTTCTCAAGCAGCGCCGAAAGCCGTCCCATCAGGCTCCGGATCCCGGCCTCGTGCGGAAGCGGCCCGGCGGGTTCGATCCGTACCTCGGCCGCCGCGGTGGACACCCGCGGCGAAAGGACGGAGTCGTCCGCCACGGCGGGACGGCAGGCGGCCAGGAGGAACGGCAACAGGGCGGAAAGGGCGGCTTTGCTCATTTAAATTTCCAGTTCGCCAGATTCCCCAGAAGTTTTTCGTCGGTGAGGTCGAATTGCAGGGGCGTCACGGAGATGCTGCCGCGCGCCACCGCCGCGGTATCGCTGTCGGCGGGCGCCCCGTCCCTGTTCAGCGAGCCCGTGAGCCAGTAATAGGTGCGGCCGTGCGGGTCCGTACGCCGGTCGAAGCGGTCGGTGAAGAGCGAGCGGCTCTGGCGGGTGACGCTCACTCCCGTTATTTTCCCGGCGGGCAGCGCCGGCACATTGATATTGAGCAGGGCGCCCGGCGGCAGTCCGTTCTTAGCCGCGGCCGAGGCGGTTTTGCGGGCGAAAGCGGCCGCGGCGGCGAAGTCGGGGTCGACGAAGGTCGCCAGCGAAATAGCGATGGACGGGATCCCCAGAAGCGCCCCTTCGGTGGCGCCGGAAACCGTGCCGGAGTACAGTACATTGTAGCCCATGTTCGCGCCCAGATTGATGCCCGAAAAGACCAGGTCCGGCTTCTTTTTCATTATGGAGCGGATCGCCAGCTTTACGCAGTCGGCGGGGGTCCCGCTGGCGGCGTAGCCGAAAAAGGCGCCGTTGCGCCTCACTTCCGTCACGCGCAGCGGATCGGAAAGGGTTATCGCGTGCCCTACCGCGCTGCGCTCCGTGTCCGGGGCCACCACGGTCACCCTGCCGCATTTTTTCAGCGCGCGGCTCAGCGCGAAGATCCCCTCGGCGTATATGCCGTCGTCGTTGGTTACGAGTATTTCCATAGAAGCGCCTTCAGGAGTGCTGGGCCAGCTGATTGTAGAGGAATTGGGCGGCCGCGCCGTTCCCCAGCTCGCCGGCCGGGACGGTGACCGTGGCGGAAAAATCGTTCTGGTATACCAGAAGACGGCGCCCGCCGGGCGACGATTCCCTGCTGCGCCCGGAAAGGTTCACGGCGTGCAGCATAGCCATTACCCTTCCCGTATACGCCAGGCAGACGCCGTAATAGGAGGCCGCGAAGGCCAGCAGGCCCTTGAGTTCCTCCAGCGCGTCCTCGGCCCGGAAGACATCCCTGCCGGAGTAACGGTCGCGCCAGGAGCGGTCGGCGAAAGTGAAAACCCCGTTCTTGTAGAAGCAGGCCGCCCTCAGCGGCTTGTCGTCCCTGCCGGCGGCATGATAGACGATCAGCTTGCCCTGCGCCGTGCGTTCCTTGGAAAAGACCGGTTTTCCGAGAGGCAGCGATAAATAATTGTTCCGTATCCAGTCGCCGTGTTTCCCGGTGTCGAAAGGCGTTCCGGTCAGTTCCACGGGATGCACGGTCAGCGCCGTGTAGATCTCCGCCGTGTCCTTGAACACCCAGTCCGGGTCGAAAAAATCGAAAAAGGAGATCTTTTCCCTGACGCGTACCTCGGCGCCGGTCTTGGGCGCGGCCTTTAGAAGCCGGCCGGCGCCCTGCGGGATATAAGCGTAGGCGGCGACGCCGCCCAGCAGCACCCCGGCCGGCGCGTAAAGCGCCCGCACGGCCTCGTCCAGGATCTCGTATATTTCGGAAGGTATCAGGAGCACGGAGCCGTTCACCACGGTTCGCGCCTCATCCTCCAGCCGGGCGGCCAGGACCACTCCGGAGCTTTTTATCAGGCGCCCCACATCCGTCCAGAACCTGGCCGGGGCCGAGGCCGCCCCCATCCTGAACCTGCGCTCCGGCAAAGCCGCGAAAAGCCGGTCGAGGATGGCGCGCGACATCGCCTCGCCGGCGCGCATGATATCGTCCTCGTCCCCGCCGGTGCCCAGAAAAAGCACCGCGCCGTCCCCCTGCCAGGCGCCGGAGATCCCTCCCCAGCGCTGAACTTCCTCGGCCACGATGGAGGTGTAGACGCCGTTCAGTTTGCGGTATTGTTCCGGGCTTATGGAGGAGATGACCTGCTCGCTGCCGACCATATCCACCCGCGCGAAGAACAATTGTCCGTATTCGCCGTTCTTAAGCATGATCGTCCCGGTATTATACAAAAATTGCCGCGCCGGGACGGGGAAAAGCCCCGCGTGATGACGCGCCGCACCGGATAATGGTTTAATATGGTCCATGAAGATAGAATTGAGCGAAAAACTTAAATTGTTCAAACCGTACCTCTTCGAGGAACTTTACCGGAAGGAGAGGGCCGAGCGCGCCAAAGGCAGGGACATTATCAGTCTGGCCGTGGGCGACCCGGACCTTCCCACCGCTCCGGAGATAGTGGCGCGCGCCATGGACGAGCTTCGCGACTGCCGCAATCACAGATACCCCAACACTAAAGGCAACGAGAATCTCCGGAAGGAGGTCTCCGCCTGGCATAAAAGACGGCATGGTCTCCACCTCGACCCCGAAAAGGAGGTGTCGATACTGGTCGGCTCCAAAGAGGGCATCGCCCATCTTCCCTTCGTGCTGCTGAACCCCGGGGATTATTGTCTTATCCCCGACCCGACCTATCCTACCTACAGGACCGGGGTGCTCCTGTCCGGCGGCAGGATCCATAATGTTCCGCTGCGGGAAAAGAACGGCTTCCTGCCGGATCTCGCCGAGATCCCAGCGGCGGTCGCGAAGAAGGCCAGGCTGTTCTTCATAAACTATCCCAACAACCCCACCGGCGCCGGGGCCACCCTGGACTTTTACCGGGAGCTGGTAAAATGGGCGAAAAAGAACAAGATCGTGATCGCGCAGGACGCGGCCTATTGCGAGATGTATTTCGGCCGGCCGGCGCCCAGCATACTCGAGATTCCCGGGGCCGCGGAGGTCGCGGTGGAATTTTATTCCATTTCCAAGAGCTACTGCATGGCAGGCTGGCGGGTGGGCTGGGTGATAGGCAACGGCGTTCTGGTGCGCGCGCTGAACCAGCTGAAGGAGAATATAGATTCCGGCCAGTTCAACGCCGTGCAGAACGCCGCCGCCTTCGCGCTGCGCCGTCACGAGAAGATAGCTCCGCCGATAAGGGAAAAGTTCAGGGAGAGGTCGCGCTTTTTCTGCGAGGGCCTGGCGGCTTGCGGCTGGAAATTCTCCAGGCCGGAGGGAAGCTGCTTCGTCTGGGCCCGTCCGCCCGCGAAAAGCGGCTCCCTGGACGCGGTTTACTTCATGCTGGAGAAGACCGCGGTGCTGGCGGCGCCGGGGTCGGGCTTCGGCGGGTTCGGGGAGGGTTTCGTCAGATTTTCGCTTACGGAACCGGACGCCGCGCTGAAAGAGGCGCTCCGGCGGATAAAAACCCTGAAGTGGTGAAAGCCCTCAGGGCCGGAGCAGCACCCGGATGATAACGGCGAGCGACAGCAGCAGGATCAGGTCGCCGTAGCGGCGCAGGCGGGATACTTCCTTTTTTGCCGTATCGCGGTCCCGGGCGCCGTCTTCCACGGCCCGGGTCAGGCGCTTGTTGAATTCCAGCTCCATCTGCCCCAGCTCCGTGGCGGTGTGGCTCAGCGTTTTCCGTATCTGGCCCAGGTCCGTTTTCATCTTCACATTTTCGGCTAAAAGTTTCGCGATCAGGTCTTCATGCCGGAGCAGTTCGGCCGGCTTTGCCGGGAGGCGCCCGGGGGCGGGGTTTACGGCCGGTTCCGCGGGCGTTCCGGGCGTTTTCGCGGCGGCAGTCTCGTCGGGGGCGGGCCGGAGATCCTGTTCCCGGATCCCGGCCGTCTCCGCGGCGCTTTGCGGCCGGGCGCCGTCCCCGGGTATTTGCGCCGGCGGTTCGGCCGCTCGGGGTTCTGAACCGGCTGCCGCGGCCGTTTCCACCGCTTCCGGAAAGAGAGTCTCGATGGTCTTCAGCAGTTTCTCGTTCCCCGTGCCCTTGTTCAATATGGCGTCGGCGCCGGAGCAGATGAACTGAAGGCGTTCTTTTTCCAGCTCCCTGCCGGTGAAGATCAGCACTTTCGGCGGCTGCGGCAGCTTTTCGTGGATCATTTCCGAGACCTTGTAGCCGTTCATCTTGGGCATGTTGACATCCAAAATGAGAAGGTCGTAGTTCTTCCCGTTCAGCCGCCTGAAAACTTCCTCCCCGTCCTTGGCGAACTCCACGGCGTGGCCGGCCCCGCCCAGCATATCCCAGAGCAAAGCGCGGATAACGGGATCGTCGTCCGTGGAAAGGATGCTGAGGCGGCGGTTCGCCGGCCGCGGCGCGTCCTCCTCCGCGACCGCCACGCCGCCGTAATTCCTGTTGATCAGCCCTTTCAGCTCTTCGATCTCGGCGGCGCGCCGCCAGGTCTTTTTCTCGGAGCCGGGGCCGGACTCCGGATAAACCAGAGTGTCGGACGAAACGCCTCCGGGCAGGGCGGACAGCTCGCCGGCCGCGTAAGGTCCCGCGACACTCCCGTTAAGATAGGTATAGAATTTCATGCGTTCTTTTCGCCCGCCGCTCCCAGCGAGAACATATCAAATATACGGCCGGGGAATCAATCGCCGGTTCCCGCTCTTTCCGCGTCCAGTTCCTTCATCGTCCGCTTCAGGTCCTCTTCGTGCCGGCGGTTCTCCAGCGGCGCCATAAGGCTGTAGGCGCAGGGCACCACCAGGAGGGTAAGCAAAGTGGACAGCAGGACGCCGCCTATCACTACCAGCGCCATCGGGATCCTGGTTTCCGCTCCCGGGCCCAGGCCCAGCGCGGGCGGGATCGCCGCGGCCACGGTGGCGAACGAGGTCATGAGTATCGGCCGCAGCCTCACGGGACAGGCGCTCAGCAGCGCCTCGGTGACGCCCAGCCCCTCTTCCCGGCGGCGGTGATTGGTGAAATCCACCAGGAGTATGGAGTTCTTTTTGACTATGCCCATCAGCAGGATTATGCCTATCATGCTGTAGATATTGAGCGTCTGCCCCCCGAGATACAGCGCCAGGAAGGCGCCGGTTACGCTGAACGGCAGGGCCAGCAGGACGGCGAACGGATGCAGGAAGCTGTTGAACTGGGAGGCCAGCACCATATAGGCCACGAAGACGCCGAAGACCAGCGCCGTTATCAGCCCGCCGAAGGAATCCTGGAAGGTCCTGGAACTGCCGGAAAGCACCACGCGGTATCCGTCCGGCAGCAGGTTCGCGGCCAGCTTTTGCGCCTCGGCCAGGGCTTCGCCCTGGGAAACCCCCGGCGCCGGGTTGGCGAAGATGCCTATGGCGCGCTCCCGGTTGCGCCGCGAAATGGAGAGCAGGGTCGGCTTCTCCTCGATCTTCATCACTTCCGAGAGACGGATCAGCTCGCCGCGGTTGTTGCGCACCCAGATCTTGCCTATGTCGGACGGTGTCCGCCGATCCTTGTCCACCAGGCGCACGCGGATATCGTAGCGCCGTCCGTTCTTCGTGAATTTCCCCACGCGCACCCCGCCGATCATGGAATTCACGGCTTCGCCGATCGTGGCGATGTCCACTCCCCGCGCGGCGGCTTTCTCCCGGTCCGGGATCACCTGCACTTCCGGCATGCCGGACTGGTAATCGGTGTCCACATCCACCATCTTGCCGGAGGCCGTCATGCCTTCCATGAGGGCATGGTTCAGTTCCGCCAGTCTGCTCCACTCCGGGCCGCGCAGGCTTATCTCCACCGGATAGCCGCGCTTGGCCGAAAAGCCGGATTGCGACGGGTCCTGTATGGAAATGCGCTCCAGGCCCTTGATCTTCTTCAGTTCCTTGCGCGTGTAGTTCATGAGGTCTTTTTGCGACGGTTTCCCGCCTCCCGGCGCGAGCGGCGCGCGGTCTCCCGGTTTTTTCAGCGTCAGGAAGAACATGGCGCTGTTCACATTTCCCATGCCCACGGCGCCGAAATATCTCTCTATGTTCGGCTGTTTCATGGCCCATCGCTCCACGCCGGCAACGACCTCCTTCGTGTACTCGAAGGAGGAACCTATGGGCGTCTGAAGCCGGACCATGAACTGGCTCTGGTCCTGCGACGGAGTGAACTCGGCCGGCAGGCGGAAGCCTATGAGAAGCGAGCCGGAGAAAACCAGCAAAGCGGCCGCCAGCGTTTTCCGGCGGTGGGCCAGGACCCGTTCCAGCGCGCGCCGGTAGAACGCCGAGAGGCGGTGGAAAGCGTTCTCGGAGAAGCGGCCCACCGCGGTGCCGCGGCCCGATTCCAGGAACTGGGAGCAGCGCATCGGCGAGAGCGTAAGCGCCTCCAGCAGCGACAGGAGCACCGCCACCGACATCGTGACCCCGAACTGGAAGAAGAACTTGCCTATGATGCCCTGCATGAAGACCACGGGCACGAAGATGGCGAGAATGGCCACGGAAGCGGCCATCGCCGGGAAGGCTATCTCCCTGGCCCCGACTATGGCGGCTTTCATGCGCCCGTAACCCATCTCGTTGTAGCGCACGATGTTCTCCAGCATCATTATCGCGTCGTCCACCACTATGCCTATGGCCAGCGACAGCCCCAGCAAGGTGAAAGTGTTCAGCGTGAACCCCATGAAATACAGGACTATGAAGGAGCCGATGATGGAGGTCGGTATGGCCAGCAGCACGTTCACGGTGGAGGAAATCGAGCCCAGGAAAAGCCAGCAGACCAGGCCGGTCAATATGGCGGAGAGCACCAGGGTGAAGTTTAGTTCATGCGTGGATTCCTCTATGAACCGAGTGGTGTCGTTCACTACCGCCAGGTTCATTCCCGCCGGCAATCCCTTCTGGAGTTCCGCCACCTTCTCCCGCACGGCCCTGGCCACGGCCACCGCGTTTGAGCCCCGCTGTTTCATTATGCCCAGCCCGATGGAGAGCCTGCCGTTGGTGCGGGCCATGCGCCGTATATCGTTAAGTCCGTCCTCCACCGCGGCCACATCCCCGATGCGGAAAGTTTTCCAGATGGCGGCCCCGCCGCGGCCGGTTATCACCAGCTTCGAGAAAGCCTCCGGCGTAAGCGCCTCGCCGAGAACGCGGACATTCAGTTCCCTGTTCCCGGAACTGATATAGCCGGCCGGCATTTCCGCGTGCTGGTTCTGCGCCGTCTTTATCACATCTTCCACGGTCAGCTGCTTGGCGTTGAGCTTGTTGATGTCCACCCAGATGCGCAGGTTCGGTTCCACGAAACCGCCCATGTCCACATCCCCGACGCCCGCTATGGTGGTGAATTTGTCCTTCAGAAAATCGTCGGCATAGGACATCAGTTCCCTGAGGGGCCTGTCCCCGTTCAGGGAGACGCGCAGGATGGGCTGGTCTTCGGGATTGGTCTTGCTGACGGTGGGCGGATTGATGTCGCGCGGCAGATGGTTGGCGTTCTGGGCTATTTTGGCCTGCACTTCCTGCACCGCCAGATCGATGTCGCGGTTCAGATCGAACTCTATCGTGACATTGCATTGTCCGCGCTTGGAGCTGGAGGAGACATCCCGGATGCCCTGGATGCTCATGACCGCGCCTTCTATCACATCTGCGACCTGGGTCTCCATGACCTCCGGCGCGGCCCCCTCCAGGCCCACCGAGACATTCACCACGGGATAGTCCACATCGGGCATCTGGCTTATGCCCATATTGGAAAAGCCTATCCAGCCGAAGACGATGAGCCCGGCCATCAGCATCCAGGCGAAAACAGGGTTTTTTATCGAGAGGTCCGAGAGGGTCATGGCTCCTCTCCCGCCGCGCCGCCGGCCGCCGCCGCCAGCCTTATCGAGGCGCGGAAAGCCTGCACATGGGCCTTATAATGCTGTATGCGCGTCTGAAGCAGGGAGTTCATGGCGTTGAGCACATCCAGATTGGTCACCAGGCCGAGTTTATAATCCGTCATCTGGGCTTTCGCGTTCTCCCGCCCCAGTTTCACGGCCTTGTAAAGCGTGTTCGCCATGGCCAGCGAATAAACCAGAGTTTCATGGGCCTGCCGGACCTCGGTTTCCGCCTGCCGTCTGGCAAGCGACAGAGCGGCCTCGGCCGCTCTCCGCCCGGCCTCGGCCCGGTCCGTCAGAGCCGCGTTCCCGCCGCCGGTGTACAGCGGCAGCCGCAGGTTCAGCTCGGCGTCCCAGTGTATATTCGAAAGGGAGGCCGGGCGCTTCAGATAATAATTACCCCCGGCGTCGAGCGAGGGCCAGCTCAGCCGTCTCTGCGCGGCCGCGGCGAATCCCGCGGCCTCCAGGTCTTTCCTTCTCGCGGCTATATCCGGCCTGTGCTCGGCTTCCAGCAGGAATCCTTCCACGGCCGGCACCGCGGGAAGATGCACATGCGCGGGGGTCATGTCCCGGGATTCGCCGGTTATGAACTTGAAGATCTGCTGGTTCACCCGCTCCGCGCCCAGCGCGTTCTGGAGCTGGGCCTCGTCCTGGGCCAGCTGGCTCCTGGCCGCCAGCACTTCGCTCGGCCGCGAACGGCCTATTTCGGCCCTGGCGCTTAATTCCTCCAGTCTTTCGCGGCTTATCTTCATCTGCTCGCTGCGCACTTCTATGTCCCATTGCGCCGAGAGCAGGTCCAGGTATGCCTCCGTCACGCTCAGGTAAAGCGACTGCCTGGCCCGCGCCAGGTCCAGTTTCGCGGCCTCGGCGGCCGCGCCGGCGGCTTTGGCCTGGATATAATCCCGCATGCCGGAAAAAAGGGATACTTCGGCGTTGACGGCGGCCTGCGCGCGCGAGCCCTGCACGGAACTGTCGGGTCTTTCCTGGCGGAACTGGGAGGCGGCCAGCCCGGCCCGCGGGAAAAAAGCCGACCGGATATAGCGTTCCCCGGCCTCCAGGGCGGCTATGCCCTCTTTCCGGCCGGCTAATTCTTCGCTTTTCGTCGCGGCGAGAACGAAGGCCTCGTCCATGGTTATCCGGCGCATGGTGGTGGTGGAAAATTCCTGGGCCCCCGCGCAGGACGCGGACAGGACCAGCAGGACCGGGAGCAGACGGCGCTTCATCTATTGAGCCTCACATAAATCCTGCGATCATTCGTCTCAATGCTAACAAAAACATCTTTCCGGCACAAGTCGCGCCGAGTTCCTTGCCCTGGCGGTTCATATGAGATATCATTGAAAAGATATGAAGTATCCGCGTTTTGCCGGCTATTCGGCCGTTCTGCTGGTTCTGGGGGCGGGTTATCTCTCGTTCGGGAGGATGCGGCCTATGGGCGAGGAAAAGAAGAAGGACAATATCTGCGGCTTCAGTGAAGAGGAGCTTAAACGCAGACTCACCCCGGAGCAATACCGGGTGGCAAGGGAGAACGGAACGGAGCGCCCTTTCGACAATCCTTACTGGGACAATAAAAAACACGGCATTTATGTCGATGTGGTTTCCGGGGAGCCGGTTTTCAGTTCCGGGGATAAATTCGATTCGGGCACCGGCTGGCCCAGCTTTACCAGGCCGGTCAGCGGGAACGCGCTGGAGGTTTCGAAAGACCTTTCCGGCGGCCTGGAGCGTTCCGAGGTCAGGAGCCGCAAGGCCGATTCACACCTGGGGCATGTTTTCGAAGACGGTCCGGCTCCCGGCGGGCTCCGCTACTGCATAAATTCCGCGGCTCTGCGTTTCGTTCCTGTGGAGAAGCTGGCGGAAAGCGGCCTGGGGGCCTGGCTTTATCTTTTTCCGGAGGATGCCGGGAAACTGGGCTATAAGACGGCTACTTTCGCGGTGGGCTGTTTCTGGGGAGCGCAGGCCTATTTCAAGAAGGTCCCGGGTGTGCTTAGCGCGCGTTCCGGTTATACCGGCGGCGCCGGAAAAAATCCGTCCTACGAAGGGGTTAAAACGGGAAAGACCGGGCATGCCGAGGCCGTGCGGATCATTTACGACCCCAAAATTATCTCTTACGACCGTCTGCTCCATCACTTCTGGAAGATACACGATCCGACCAGCCGCAACAAACAGGGCGGAGACAGCGGCTCGCAGTACCGCGCCGCCGTGTTCTACCATGACGAAGAACAGCGCCGGCTGGCCGGGGCGTCCAAGAAAGAATTATCGGAAAAAGGCGGTCTGGCCGGACCCGTG
>Ga0074195_1002900_pt1 | contig 17454 bp, 17 predicted proteins | sample EPASupsiteHSE623_FD_64525 | JGI IMG/M metagenome (GOLD analysis project Ga0074195, IMG submission 64525) | Bioremediated contaminated groundwater from EPA Superfund site, New Mexico - Sample HSE6-23 | ecosystem: Environmental > Aquatic > Deep subsurface > Groundwater > Contaminated ...
GTCTGAATGGCCTGTTCAATTTCTGCAAAAGTTTTTTCTGCTTTATTGACCATAATGATACCTTCTTGTACCGAGCTAGTACTTTCACTCATAACCTTCACGGTTGTATTGGTTTCTCTTTGTATTTCTCTAATAATGGCACTAATCTGTTTGGCAGCAGCTTCTGATTGTTCTGCTAGTTTACGTACTTCATCGGCAACGACTGCAAACCCTCGCCCTTGTTCACCCGCTCTAGCGGCTTCAATTGCGGCATTTAATGCAAGTAAATTGGTTTGTCCGGCAATACCTGATATTGTATCAACAATTTGCCCGATTTCCTTAGAACGTTCTCCTAATTTAGCAACCACAGTAGCAGACGTATTTACAGTTTTTTCAATGCTATTCATCTGCTCAATAGCACTTTCAATAGACCCAAATCCTTCTTGAGCCGCTGTGGCCGTTTTTTCAGTGGTGTTAGCAACCGTATTGGCATTAACCGCAGCGTGCTGAATGCCCGCAGACATTCGCTCAATTGTTCCAGAAGTATTATCAATAGCTTTTGCTTGTGCTTCTGCACCACTTGCAACTTCCGTAATTGTTGAGGCAACTTGCGTAGCCGCTTGCGCCGATTGCTCTGCGCTGGCGGACATTTCCTCGGAAGATGCCGCTAGTTGTTCAGCTGTCTGGCTAAGTGTGTGAATTAGATTGCGCATATTTCTTTGCATAGTATCAAATGCTTTTGCTAACATTCCAAATTCATTTGGTAGCTTAATGTTTTCCTGTGGAACGTCTTTCGAAAAGTCTCCACTAGCTATCACATTAAGGTGTGCGGTCACGTCCTTAAGATTTTTGGTAATATCTTTTTCAACGGTCCATCCTAATACAATAACTAGAATCGTACTGAAGGAAATGATGCTAATAAACAAAGTTATTGCTATGTTTGAACTAGCTTTACTTGCATCGTTACTTTCACTAGCTTGTTTTATATTAGTGTTAGCTAGATCAATCAAATTTTTATTAAAAGCTTCAAATATTGGCCGAGTGGAATTATTATAAAGTTGATATGCCTCTTCGTCTTTATTTAGAGTTGCTAGCTCAATTACATTTTTTCTACTATCACGATATTTTTGCAAGTTAGCTTTAAGTTCGTCTAATTTAGCCTTCTCGCTAGATTCATGTTTGCCTTTTTCAAATTGTGTAAGTTCACTATTAAATGAGTTTACTCGTTCATCAATATCGGTTAGTATTTTTTTTGTTAAATTTTGGTCTTTGGTTAACATTAATTCTAATAAATCTGCTTCGATTGATCTGGCATGAGCACGCATCTCATTGAGGAGTGAAACGGATAATAGATTATTATTGTACATTTCATCCATTCCCGTATCTGCCTTGTTTAGATAATAATACCCAGTAATACCTACTCCACAAAGCGAAACCGTAGCAACAATAAGAATAAGAAATAACTTAGCCGATACTTTTAAATTTCGTAACAACGTCATAATGCAACTATCACTCCCATATTATGTTATCTAAATTAAGTTATTCGTTATATAGGACTAAAGTCCTTTGGTTATTATTAGGAAATAGCTATTTTTAAATATAAGTATTTAAAATATGTAAACATATGGATGGGGAGTGAGGTAGATAAGGTTTTCGCGTCTGCATCTTTTAAAGTTGGAGGTCAAGGCTTACGGTACACATGGCGGGTAGCAAATGAGCACGTATATAAATACGAGACATAAACAGCTATGCAAACTGGTGTTTATTTAGTGTTTAGTTTCGAAAAAGACATAAGAAAAGAACAGAAGTTTTAAAGAGATAAAAACAGGACAAGCCTTGATTTTGCTACATTCTAAAATATAATAAAAAGTAAACAAAAGCACTTTTAATTACTCTTAATCAGTAGGTTCGGGGTTCGATTCCCCGGTGTGTCACCAGAAACAACAAGGCTTCCGAGAGATCGGAAGCCTTGTTGTTTAAAAAATTGCTGATATCTTTGACTACTTTAAGGATGTGATAGGTGTCAATAACCCCGTCACATTGTGGAAGGATTAGGGAAACGATTATAGAATAGGAAAACCGATAGAAATAACAAAAAGCGAGAGTGTTTTTATTGAATCTTGGAGAAAGCAACTTTGACGAATTAACGTTACTGGCAAATCAATGCAAAAAACTTAACAAGAAACAGTATAAAAAAATAGAGTTATTTGGCAGAATGGCGACTTTCTTAATAACAAACACATTAAAGTCTGAGAGTGAAGAAAAGAAACTTACTGGCAATCAAATAACAGTAGTTTCTTTATTTATCAAAATATTAAACAGAGCAGAAAGTATAATTTTAACCACCGAAAGAGGTATAGAGGCAGATGCAATACTTCTCCTAAGAGGACTAATAGAACAAATAATTATGTTAAAGTTATGTTGCGACGACGATGAAAACTATAAGATATACGTTAAAAAAGCTTTTTTAGCGCAAAAAGGAACAGTAAATGAATTACTGGATAAAAAAATTATAAATAATAAAAATAATATACGTAATCTAAAAGAAGTAAAAATGAAGTTTGAACGCATAACTAAAGAATTTGATATTAATAAAAAAGACATAATAAATATTGAGGTATTGGCACGAAAAGCAGGATTATATGATATTTATGCTCAGCATTATCGAATGTTTAGCGATGAGGCACATAGTTCTTATACTACACTTCAAGGTTATTTACTCATAGATCGAGAAAATAATTTGATTACAGGGATAAGACATCGGAACATAGACAATAGTCACAATATAAATAATACGTTAATAGCATTTCTTGGAAAAGCAATAGGTTATTATACTATGTATATGCAACTGGGTAATATCGAAATCCCAGAAGAAATTGAAAAAGAATTTAAAAAAGCTTGGATTATTTGAGGTGCTAGATAGTAATCGAAAAAGAGGACAGGGAGTTATTTTTGTATGCTTAGAGATCCTATGCAAAATTCTAAACAGTATTATTGTTGAAGGATATTGATTAGGCTAACAGGAAGATAATTACGAAGCAATTTGATTAGCTGGAGGAATATCATGGTCAAAAAAGTCGCTAAATCTAAATTAGTAGCGCCAAATCTACCTCCCAAATTGCCATTGACACACATAAATAAGTTTCACGACGAAGACTGCGTGGAACTAAGCCTTATACAAGACTGTGCATTTGAAGATCAGACTGCTGAAAACATTGCTATTAACCAAGTTTTGTTTAAACATGTTGTTTTTAACCGCTTTCATTTGCCCCACGCCCAACTAACCGATATTGTATTTGAACAATGTGATCTGTCCAATGTGGACTTTAGCCAATGTTTTATGGACCGTGTTCAGTTTACTAACTGCAAGCTGGTTGGTATCAACATGACCGAAGCATCTCTAAAAAATACCGTTTTTGATAACTGCAATGCCAATTACGCCGTCATGCGTTACTTAAATTGTAAACAAAGCTACTTCCGCAACACTTCTTTCGCGGAGGCTGATCTCTATTCTGCCACTCTAGTTGATGTAGCGTTTGCTCGTTGTAATCTCGATAAAGTTCAATTTTCTGGCACTAAACTTTCAGGAATTGATATTAGCACTTGTCAATTTTATCAACTAGCCCTAACAGCAGATGATCTTCGAGGTTGTACCATTGCTCCTGCACAAGCCATAGCTCTTGCAAATATCTTTGGAGTAGTTATAAAGGAATAGCGATATAGGCTGAAAGACAAAGCGCCGAGAATAAGCTGAAACCACCGTTCCTGCGTACTATCCTGCTGTTAACTATAAGGAAAATGTACTATCTAAAACAGGACTTATGGCTCAGGCGTTTTTTGTATTTTTATGGTATATTTTGCATGAGGTGAAATCATGCAAACGACAATAAATAATATTATAGTGAAGTATGATGAACAATTACAACCTGAGGAACTTAATGTATACGTTGAAGATGAATTAAAACACTGGAATGAAAAGTATCCTAGTAAGGAAATCGCTTATATCTCTGTTAATATTGAAGGCGACGAGGTAATTATAAAAACTGTTGAGCGTTCGCCGATTACACGATTGAGAAGAATTAGTGGTTATCTTAGTGAAATAGATAGGTTTAATGACGCTAAACAAGCAGAACTATATGATAGGGTAGTACACGCATAGAGCCTGAGGGCTATTTTCTTTTAGAATAGGAAGGAACATTTTTATCAATGCAACATATTATGTAATATAATATGGAAGGGGTTGATAAAATAAATGAGTGTTGATTCTGATAGGGATTGTTGCCAACACCAGCACAAAAAATGTCCGAAATGTTGGCATGAATTTCCTCATAAATGTCCAAAATGCCATCATGAATGTGAGTGTGACTGTCATAGTTGCCCAAAGTGCGACCACTGGTTTGATGATGAATGTGAATGTCCTAAGTGCCACCACAATTTTAAACATGATTGGTGCTGCTAATTATCTTAGCGTCCTTCGGGGCGCTTTTCTTATATGTATAAATCAGTCAAGGGCAAAGTAAAGCGGAGGAGAAAAACATCTCACCGATCCTCCTATTTCACAAACTCCCCAACCAAAAAATCAATAAAATACCTACTCGCTATCGGCAGCGTCGTTTTATTTTTAAATGCGATCCCGATTGTGCGGACAATCGGCTGCGATATTTCTTTGGTGATAATGTTATAGTTGGTTCTGTTTAGTACCAATTTAGGCAAGATAGAAATTCCCAGCTCATTTTCAATCATGGACATAATAGTATAGTCATCAATAACGCGGTATTGGATATTTGGATGTAAATTATGTTGTTTGAATATCTCCAAGGGCTCGCTTCGTTCACCTTCATTGAGGAGGATAAACGGCTCGTGGGATAATTCCTCTAAAGAAACCTTTTCATTAGAAGCTAACGGGTGATTGTTTGGTAGTATGGCCAGCATCTCATCTTGCCGCAAAGATATTGTGGTGAGACCAGAAACGGCATCCGGATTCACAAAGCCGAAATCGACGCTGCCTTCTTTGACCCATTGGGCTATGCTTGTGTATTCACCTTGATGAAGTTCAAATTTAACCGAGGGATATTGTTCTTTAAAATCTTTCATTAGCTTTGGCAGCCAATGGCAGGAAACGCTGGTGAATGTTCCGATGCGAATAATTCCGCTTTGCAGGCCCTGCATTTCTTTGCGCTTTTCCATAAGCTCACAGTAAGAATGGTGCAGGTTTTTGATATAAGGCAATAATTGTTCGCCATCGGCTGTGAGGGCAATGCCTTTGCGTGAGCGAAGCAAAAGATTGGTAGATAGTTCTTGTTCCAAGGAACGAACGATTTGACTGATGGCTGATTGTGTATAGCCGAGTTGTTCGGCTGCTTTGGTAAAGCTGCCGGTTTCGATTATCGTGACAAACGCGCTGTAGCGGTTCATTGCTTACCTCTTATACATTAGAATGTCTTATATAAAGATTATAAGTATTCATTTTACTTATTGTCAATACGCATGTTAAAATGAATAAAAAATTCAGGAGCTAAGTAATGAACGATAATATTAAACAATGGAAAAACGGTATTAAAGACGGCATTCCCATTTGTCTTGGTTATTTTGCTGTTTCGTTTACTTTTGGTATTATGGCGAAAAATGCTGGTCTTACACCGTTCCAGGCTGTTTTTATGTCAGTAACAAACCTAACGTCAGCAGGGCAGTTTGCAGCGCTTGGATTAATGGGAGTATCTTCAACTTATATGGAAATGGCAGTTACGCAGTTCATTTTGAACTTACGATATTGTTTGATGTCGTGCTCAATTTCGCAAAAGCTGGATTCAAAAAAGTCCTTCCTACATAGGTTTTTAGTTGCTTTCGGAGTTACCGATGAAATATTCGGAGTGTCAGTTTGCAAAACCGGCACACTAAATCCGTTTTACAATTATGGCTTGATGAGCGCCGCTATCCCAGGCTGGACACTTGGTACATTGTTGGGTGTGGTTTCCGGGAGCATTTTGCCGGAGAGAATAATAAGTGCGCTAAGCATTGCTATCTATGGGATGTTTCTGGCAATCATATTTCCCCCGGCCAGAGGCAATAAGCTATTAGCCTGTATCATTTTGTTATCGATGTTTATGAGTCTCTTGTTTACCAAGATTTCAGCATTTGCCCATATTTCAGGGGGATTTAAAATTATCATTTTGACTGTATTGATTGCCGGAGTTTCGGCGCTGCTATTCCCCATAAAGGATGAGGCTGAAGAGGAAAATGCAGACTTTGGAGACTGTGGCACACCTGTCCTTGGAAAGGGAGGGGCCGAATGAGCGATAATATCTATGTATACATATTAGTTATGGCTGTGGTTACGTATTTGATAAGATTGATACCCTTGACTTTAATACGAAAAGAAATTAAGAATACGTATATCAAGTCCTTTTTATATTATGTGCCGTTTGTGACACTGGCGGTTATGACATTTCCTGCTATCTTGGATTCTACCGCAAACCGCTGGGCGGCTTTAGGCGGATTTATCGTTGCAGTTATTCTTGCGTATCGGGGGCAGAGTCTGTTTAATGTTTCCGTATCAGCCTGTGTTTCGGTTTTCTTAATTGAGCTTATGATTTATTGAATAAAAAACAAACTCTTTCCCCGCGTTTCGAAAATCAAATATATTTCATGCACTGCTTCTGGGATAGCGGAAGCAATAAGGGAGTCTTAAGGATCATAGAGGTTTTAAATAAAAACAACAGGCGTATATTGTGCGCCTGTTGTTTGTTTATCTGCCTGCTATCTCTCCAAATAGAAGTTGTTATGCCAGGGATGCCAGCTTTCTTTGCCGATACAGATTTCTTTAGTGGGCATTTCTTTGCCATCTTTGTATAAGTCAAAGTCTACAGTATCGCCGCCCCGGACTTTAAAATCAATACCGTCAATGCCTCGTCCGGTAAAGCGAAAACGAATGGTGTTGCGGTCGCTGTCTACTTTGATGTAGTCACCATTCTCTAGTTGTTTGTCGTCAATGTTAAGAAACCGTCCGTCAGTGCGAATAACACCGGTGAACACGTGACTATTGCCTCTAAATCCGTTATTAATTGCTCTTAGATGGAGCTCATCATTACCATCATGCCAGACATATAAACCGGCTCCTTGCAGCTTGCTAAAGCGAAAGAAAGGATGATCTTCCGATACTTGACGCCAGCGCGGGGCGGGATTGTATTGATCTGGTCGTCCTTCGGAACGGTCAGTCCAGGCGAAGGCAGTTGTTGACAGCATAGTAAAAGCAAAGGTGATAGCCAGAAACCCTGTTAATTTTTTCATACAATCTCTCCTTTAAATGGTCTTATAGCCAATATAGACCAGATATATGACAAATGTATGACAGGGTGTGGCTAGGAATGAATGTTATTGTTATCGGCATTTTTCGGTGGTTTCTTTTGGTACTATTTCTTTCTCAAGTTCTTTTAAAATTTGGGGTAAGTTGCTAAGTAGCTCTTCCAACTCTTTTGGGTCATTTAATTCTTCCGAAACTGTGTCCTTGGGTGATTTCTCAATCATTAGTTATCACACTCCAGTCGTAATTACTGATGAATTGTTCAATATTCACGCCAGTATAGGCAAAAGAAACTGCCAGGTTGCATGATATGCAACCTGGCAGTCATAGACTAAGTGTCGTTAGACCCATGGCTTTGCGTCCCTACCTTTCGGAAGGTTTGCCAATACTATTTTACGAAATTATATAGAAATATCCTTCGACAAAAAACAAGGAAATCCTTTCTTAAAATGGCTGGATTTATTGAAAAAAATCTATCCCATGACTACAATTCAAGCAGCGTTAAAAACGCCGTCTAAATTAAGTATCCATTTATGTGCAGGATATAAATGAAGTTGGGAGAATATTGGTAATAACGTTATATTAGGAGGGACATTGCTTATGAGAAATATTGTATTAGGATTGTTGTTGGCGGCCGCGGCCGGACTTTTACCTGTTTTTGCTGCCCATGCCCCTGTGGATGTTGGCGCATACAACTCTGTTATTTCTGTGAAGGAAGACGACACTGCAATCATAGCAGAAGTAAAAGTTCAGAATCGTGAAGGAAACCCATACAACATAAAAAAATATTCGGTTGACCGTGGACAGGAAACGATTACTTTACTGGAAAATAGATTATATGATTCGGCTGGCGTATTAAAAGCCACTGATAAGAAACGCATGAAGTGGACTTATAGTCAAAATCAAATAAGCGGACAAGCATTGCATGACAGTATATATGAAGCTGTGATTAAATGGGCAGATGAAGAGAAGAAAACGAAGTTGAAGAAGTAAATTAATTACTTGTCGTGAATAAATTTTTATTGGATGAAATCGGCAGGCTTTTATTGAGGCCTGCTGATTTTATTTATAATTATATCCATTATTCTTTTTCAAGGAGTTTGCCAATATAACGAGAAATAGATATTAAAGGAAAAAAACGAAGAGCAATTGGGGAAGAGTGTGGATTATGAAGATTTCAATCCGTCAACAATTGATTTTAATTACATGCTTTTTAATTGTGCTTGCAATCGTTTCGACAAGTATCATTAGCTTTTCACTGATTTCTAAAGATTATCAGGAAAAAATACAATATAATAATTCCGTTATGGCGGAGAGCCTGGCGTCTAATATCGTACAGTTTATGCAAAATGCGTATACGGCTAATCAGACAGTGGCCGAGTTTCCTGGCCTTAGCAATTTAGATGCTGCCAAGCAACAGGAGTTATTGATAGATACAACAAAACGGCATCCTTTTTTACAACTGCTTGCCATTCACAATCTTAACGGAGAACAAACGGCGCGTTCCAGCGGAATTCTGGCCAATAGATCTGAACGTTGGTGGTTCAAGAAATTTATGGCGGAAAGGAAGCCATTTATTACCACCGCTTACTATTCTGTGTTTTCAGAGTCCCCTATCACAACAATTGTTCACGGTATATATTCGAACGGGACTTTGACCGGTGTTGCTATGGCTGATATCGAGATCAAGAAATTACAGCAGATGGTTGAGCATTATAATCTTGGGGAAGGAAGTTATGCCTATCTTTTGGATGGCGAAGGAGCAGTTGTAGCTCATCCTGACAGGCAGCAGGTAAACGAATTATATAATTACAAAACAATGACCAAACAGGTATTGGTGAGAGATGCTGAAGGAATTGTACAGAAAGATGACAACGACAATGAGATTACTGAGAAAATGCAGTTTGAGGTTTCTCCTGATTTACAAGGGATTATCACCAAAGTTTTGGCAGGAAGTATAGGTGAGGGCGAATATAAAGACCTAGATGGTGAACAGTATGTTTGCACTTACCGGGCTATATCACTGCCTGGGTCATCAAAACTGTGGGGTTTGATTGTCGTGCAAAAGAAAAGTGCGGCAATGGCATTTATGGGACAGGCAATGGCGAAAGTAATTTTTGTGGGAATATTGGTTGTTGTATTTTCTGTGCTGCTGACAATATGGTTTTCACGAAAGTTGACAAGGCCGATATTGAATATTGTAAATGCCACGAATCAGGTCAAAGCCGGCGATTTGGAAGTAAAGGTCACAGTTAACAATACCTCTAACGAAATTAATATGTTAGCGGCAAATTTCAATCAAATGGTGCATGAACTGAGCCAGCACCGCGATGGCTTACAAAAGCTGGTTGAAGAACGGACGCTTGAACTTGGTGCTGCCAATCAGGAAATGCTGGCAATGAATGAAGAGTTAACGGCAATGAATGAAACGCTGGAGGAGACCAATAATCGGCTAAATGAAGAGAATATAGCCAGGCGGCAGAGCGAAGATAAGCTTTTGCTGCGTGACAGGCAATATAGAGCGATAACCGGTCTTTTGACCCAACCTACCGATAAATATGGGATGGAAGATATTCTTGTACCTATTCTGCATAACGCTATTCAACTATTGAATGGAGTAGTATGTTATATCGGGTTATTTGACGAGGCCGGTAAGACTTTTTGTATTCGTCATGGTATTGGAATAGATAAGGCATGGATTGGGGAATCAAGACCGGCACGAGTGGGAATGAAATGGCAGGTATATACTACCGGTGAGATTTTCTATGTTAAAGATTATCGGATATTTCCTAACCGTAATCAGGATACTTGTCTGGATCCCTCAACAAGCAGTGTAATTATGGCTCCGCTAAAACAAGCCGGCAAGGTTATTGGCGTCTTTGCGGTATGTTGGCTGCAGGATATCCACCTTCTCAGTAAGGCGGATATTGAGAGCCTACGTCAATTTAGTGATCTTGCATCAGTAGCTCTTGAACGGGATAGTGTCCAAAGAAAAATTAGCCATATTGCTTTCCACGACACGTTGACAGGGTCACCCAACCGTGCCAGCCTAAGCCTTTACCTGGCGGAAGAGATGGAACGGGCTCGAGCCGGCGTAGCGTCAGGAACTATTTTATTTATTGATATTGATGATTTGAAAACGGTAAATGACAATTTCGGTCATTCTGCCGGGGATACTATTATTGCTGCGGCAAGTCGGTATATAATTTCGGCAGTGGGAAAAGAGGCTTTTGTTTCCCGGATTGGCGGGGATGAATTTCTTGTGGTTATTCCTGGCGTAAACACTCGGAAAAAAGCCGAAAGAATTGCTGATAAGGTAGTTAGGGGACTCAGCAAGGAATACGAAGTAGGCAGTGAGAAGATTCATTTATCGGCAAGTATCGGTGTGTTGGTATATCCTGATGATGGTAATGTGGCAGAGGATGTCTTAAAAAAGGCGGATACTGCGATGTATGCCGCTAAAAAGGCAGGAAGAAACTGCTGGCGTTTTTATGAACCCATACTCCTCCAAGAAGCTTATGAGAAAATGTCATTAACGAACGGTTTACGCCGGGCGCTGGAAAAAGATGAATTTTCTCTGTATTATCAACCGCAATTTACGGTTGACGGAAAATGCATACTGGGTTTTGAGGCGCTAATTCGGTGGCATAGTCAGGAGGATGGTTTTATCACGCCAGACCGATTTATTCCGTTAGCTGAGCAAAGCGGGCTTATCCTGCCAATTGGCAAATGGGTAATTCGAGAAGCGTGTCAGTTTGCCAGAAAACTAGTTGATATGGGGAGAAAGGATATTCACGTTGCGGTCAATATATCGGCACGGCAACTGATGTCAGAAACCCTTGTAACTGATGTTCAAAGTAGTATTGAAGAAGCTGGCATAGAACCAGGTCAGCTTGAAATCGAAATCACAGAGAGCGTTTTTATTGAATCTATGGAAGATACAATACACAAATTGGGTCAATTGCGTAACCTGGGAGTTGAACTGGCTCTGGACGATTTTGGTACAGGCTACTCTTCATTAACATATTTACGGAGTTTACCTGTCGGGATATTAAAAATTGATAAATTGTTTATTGATAAGATTATTAGTGATAAGACGCAACTGCAGGTGGTAGGCACTATTATTGATTTAGGGCATAATATGGGCCTAGAAATAGTCGCTGAAGGAGTAGAAAACCCAGAGCAGGTGCAAATATTGCAGGAGGCTGGCTGTAACCGTATTCAGGGTTATGTTTTTAGTAAACCGCTTGCCGAAAAAGCCGCTTTGAGTTTGCTTCAGAACTAGATATTCCCGATATAATTAACTGAAAAGACCTGAGCATTTTGCTCAGGTCTTTTTGAATTCTCATTATTTAATTTTAAGTTACAGATGGACTATATGTACAGAACCCTGTGCTTGCAGCAATTGTCTGCCTTTTGCTGAAATCTCGACAATGTAAGCAGGGCCTACGTTAAAGCTATCGACAAATTCTTGAAACATATCATTGTCAGAGCTATGCTGCTTATCGACTTTTTTAAGATAATACGTGGGATTATTAGAGACTATATCAATAGACATATGCATTTACCTCTATATGATTATATTCATAGTAATATAATGCGCTTGGGAAAAGCGCATGTCAAGGGGGAAATGTCAAAATAAAGCAGAAAATACGCCAAAATGCACAATTAATTATCCAGCAGTTTAGTCATCGGATGAATCGGCTTCGCAAGGCAAAGGTAGTGAAAAATAACAGGGACGCCACAAGGACTATTGTTGGTCCTGTTGCGCTGTTTAGGTAATAAGACAGGATGAGTCCCGTTATACCTGAAAAAACTGCGAAACAAACAGAGGCGAAATGATATTGCCGAACATTGCTGGTAATATTACGGGCAGCTGCCGCCGGCAGAACTAATAAGGAATTTATAATGAGCAATCCCACCCATTGGATGGTCATTGCCACAACAACGGCCAGGGCCGATGAGAATAAAATTTCAATCAGTAGTGTATTGATTCCTCGGCTTGCGGCAAGAGAGGGATTGATACTGATGATCAGTAATTTGTTGAAAATAAGCAGCCATAGCAGGATAACACCGACAAACACGCCAAGTAGCATGATTATTTCTAAAGGTGCGATGCTTAACAGGTCGCCAATCAAATAACTTGAGAACTTATTAAAGCCGCCGCCAAAAGACATGATTACCAAGCCTAAGGCAACTGCCGTTGAGGCAAAGACGCCGATAATAGTATCTGGCGCAGTTTTACTTTTATGTTTAATCAGTGTAATCAAAACAGCGAAGGCAATTGAAAATAGAATGATGCCCCATAACGGACTTAGCCCGCCTACCAGCATACCAATGGCAATGCCAGTAAATGCGCCATGACCGAGGGAATCCGAAAAAAACGCCATGCGGCTGCTGACCACCATTGTGCTTAGAATGCCAAACAGCGGGGTAGCCAGCAAAACTGCCAGCAAAGCATTCTTCATAAAAGTATGGTCTACCCATTGAAAAGGAAGTAGCGCGCTCACTAATTCATACCAAGAATCCAACATTACAATTCCAACCTTTCCCTAGCAGACGCATGTTCCTTAGCGGCATTTTGCCCATTTGCCGCCGGCATTCCGAAGGTTTTGCGTGTTTGCTCATCTGCAAAGACTTGTTCAGGAGTGCCATTGCAGATAACCCGACCATTGAGGAGAATTACTCTATCGGCATACTTTTCGACCAAAGCAAGATCATGGGACACCAAAATAATGGACAAATCAAATTTCTCACGTAGCTCGGAAACGATATCATAGAACAACTCGAGGCCATTTTGATCAATGCCGGAGACTGGTTCGTCAAGCAGCAGTAAATCAGGTATAGGCTCAAGTGCAAGGGCAAGCAGTATGCGTTGTAATTCTCCTCCTGATAAGGCTCCCAGCCGGCGGTCAATCAGATGCTCTGCCTTTACTTTTTCAAGACTTTGTGTAACTCGGGTGCGAATGGTCTGTGAACTCATCAGCCAGGAAGGCAGGTTTGTTAACGAGGCCATAAAAAGATCGAGGACACTGGTAGGGGTACTCAGATCAAAATTTAAGTATTGAGGAACATAGCCGATACAAGGGTGCCCGCTGCGGGCACCCTTGGCATCAAAATATTTTAAGCTGCCGGTGTGGGCGACTTCGCCCAAAATCGCTTTCAACAGTGTGCTTTTACCGGCACCGTTAGCCCCGATTACTGCGGTTAATTCACCGCAGTGGATGTGAATATTTACATCTTTAAGTATCTGGGTTTTGCCGACGCTTACATTGAAATTCTCGATTTTTGTGCAACATAAACGCTGACAAGCATTTTCATCTTTTTCGCAGTTGTGTTTGCCTTTACTTGTCATTGTAATGCACCTTGCAAGGTTTTCAAGTTTTTCTGCATGAGGTTGAGATAGTCATCATAGGCGTCTGGCTTAGCTTCGCCGGTTACGGCAGGATCTAGTGTATAGAGGACGGCACCTGTTTCTCTGGCAATAACTTCTGCCGCTTTAGACGGATATTGCGGTTCGGCAAATAAGGCTTTTATATTAGATTCTTTAATCTGTTTCATGGTAGCCTCAAGTTCTTTGGGTGTCGGTTCTGTTCCCGGCTCTCTTTCAATTACAGTAACAATATTTAGCTTAAATTCTTGGGCAAAGTAAGGGAAGGCTTCATGAAAAGTAACAATATCTTTATTGGGCACATTGTCTAGAGATTTGTGCATGGTGTCACGCAAAGCAGATAATTTTTCGATATATTCCGCAGCATTACGCTTATACTGGTCAGCATGAGCGCTATCTAACGCTGAAAGCTGCTGCTCTATATTTTGAACCTGCAGTATGGCATTAGAGATACTAACCCACACATGCGGGTTTTCTTCCCCGGCTTCATCTTTTAGCAATACAATATCTTTACTGGCGTCAACCAGCTTTAATTGCGGCTGTTGTTTTGTGACTTTGTCCAAAAAGGCTTCCATCCCGGCGCCGTTAATGACAAAAGCATTTGCTTTCTCAAGGGTTTTTAAATCCTCCGGTGTCAATTGATAATCATGGAGGCAGCCGGTTTGGGGTTTGGTCATATTGACAACCTGAACTCCTGGGATTCCTTTAGTAACATTAATGGTTGAAACATACATGGGATAAAAAGATGTCACAATGGTAAATTTCTTTTCGCCTCCGGTATTCGCGGGGCTTCCTTGTTTTTCGGCAGTTTTAGTTTGACCGCACCCAGTTAAAATAAGGGCGCTGATTATTACAAGAGATACTAGTTTGACTAACTTTGAAAACACGTGAATTCCTCCTGATGCTTTTATTATGGATACTACCTTGCTTGACAAGCAGCACAATAACCGTAAATTTCCAGGTTGTGCCCCATGATTCTAAAATTCTTTTCCTGTGCTATTTTCTCACTATCTGCCATAATAGGACAGTAATCCAGGCACTCCATTTTTCCGCAGTCCAGGCAAATCAGATGGTGATGGTGCTTGGAAGCTATTTCAAAAACGCTTACATCCCGACCTTTTATATTAATCTGGTTTAATACTCCGATCTCGGTAAGCAGATTTAAATTTCTATAAATGGTGTCAATACCCATATCCGGATTAATCTTTTTAGCATAATCGAGAATATCTTGGGCTGTTGGGAACTGTCCGCAGTCAAACAGCGCTTTAATAACAGCACGGCGCTGAGGCGTCATTTTATAGCCTTTTGCTTGCAGAAGTTCGATGATCTCTTCCAAGTAGTGTGCCTCCTAAATAATAATATTCTTAATTAAGGATATACCATTTTGTGGATTATGTCAAATTTTGTCCAACGATTAGCATTTATACCTATAGTAGTATATTGCTATACACAATTTTTATCCATATAATGGAATAGGGCAAGGAATTTAGAGATGATGCGTAATGGATAGCTTGGACGAAGGCGGTCGCCAGCAATAAATGAATAAATGAACAGAGTGGTTGTTACTTATAAGGAGGTTATCAGGCTGGATAAGGTAGAAATTTATACAGACGGGGCATGTAGTGGCAATCCTGGCCCGGGTGGCTGGGGAGCTATTCTCATATATAAAGGTGTCGAAAAAGAAATGTCAGGCTATGAGGTGCATACGACCAATAACCGGATGGAGCTTATGGGGCCAATACAGGCACTTACGGCGCTGAAGCGGCCATGTGAAGTTGTGCTGTATACAGATAGTGCCTATGTCTGCAATGCTTTTACCAATGGCTGGATAAAAAAATGGCAGCAGAATAATTGGCAAACTTCCAAGAAAACACCGGTAGAAAATCAGGATTTATGGAGAAAGTTGCTGGATCTCTTGGCTATTCATAATGCAAAATGGGTAAAAGTAAAAGGACATAGTGATAACGAACGCAACAATAAATGTGATTTGTTGGCAAGGACTGCAATTAAGCAGGGACTTGCTGCCGACAACTAATGCAGCAAGAGCTATATATTTGGGTCGAAAGCGTGGTCTGCAGGCAGATAGCTAGCAAAAAATACATAAGTTTTTCAACAAATCTTCATAAGTTCTTCACAATCTCCTGCTATTATTAGCTTAAAGAAAACAATAACCGCAGATGCGGAAGAGGAGAATGAAGAATGAATATGACTCATTATATGGAACTTTTGGCTGTGAATCAGCCTTGGAATCTCATTATATATATGGTGATTCCAGTAGCGCTGGCAGAATTGCTTGTTGCTACAGAATTTTTCGTAGTGTTCAACAGAGGCAGAGCCGGCGGCCTGATGCGTACTCTTAATAAGTATATCGGGATTATACTGGGCTTCTACTTCCTGGGGATCTTTCTCAACCTGATGATTACGGCAGTGCCTACCATGCCGTGGCGTGGCATGGCTGATATCCTGGCAGTTGGTTCTTATTTAAGCGGCGTTATTCCGCTCATGGGGATTGCGCTTTTGGAACTCGGAGCTATTGGCCGCGGTAAAACAGAGGATGAAAAACTTAAGCTGCATTTTATCCTGCTTACCGTATTCCTGGTAGTTGCTCATGTTGCCATGGTCTTCGGCATGGTGGACCCGACCCTTATGGGTTGGAATCCAAATGCCGGACAGATGCCAATGCAGCATAATATGCATCACAATTAAAGATTAGGAATACCTGATCCGTGAAAAAACGGATCAGGTATTTTTTTGTTTTTTGAAACTTTCAAAATAGATTGATATTTCAAGAGTTGTTGCAGGAAATTTACGGGATATATAGAATAAAACTATGTGTAAAAAATAACGTACTTAAGGGGGTTTGTTAGTGTCTAAACAGATTTGTGAATTGGCGTACCAAGGGGCCTCCACGGCTGTGGGACTTGCGGAAAAACTTCTAAATGAAGCCATTGAGAAACATGGTGCCGGCGCAGCGGTTGCGTACCCTGATACGGCCTATAAATTGCCGATGGTTACCGCATTAAGCGGGGAAGAAATACTCACGCTAGGTGATATTGTCCCGGTTTTAAAGAGGATAAAGGAAAACAATCTGCGGCCTGAACCCGAGCTTGGTAATGCGTTATTGTCTGGTGAGGCCACTTTGTATGCCGGTGAAATCATTGAAGCATTAAGGTATGTCGGCAATGCCAAACCGGATGAACCTCCGTACACCGGCTTTTTGCCTGACCGTATTTTGCGTAAATTTGGCGTGCCGCTGGTTGATGGTACTATCCCTGGTGTTGCCGTTATTACCGGTAAAGCTAAAGATGCCAAGGCGGCTGCGGCGCTAGTAAAAGATTTGCAGGCCAAGGGTATTCTTGTTATGCTGGTTAACGATATTATTGAGCAATGTATTGAAGAAAACATCAAAGTGGGCGTTGATTATCTGACCTTCCCGCTGGGCAAGTTTACTCAGATTATTCATGCTGTTAATTTTGCAGCTCGTGCCGGACTAGCTTTTGGCGGCGTTCCAAAAGGCGAACGTGCACGGATGCTTGAATACCAAAAGAACCGTGTTCCGGCCTTTGTTATTGCGTTAGGCGAATTGGATGCCGTTACGGTTGCAATCGGTGCCGGTGCCTTATTTATGGGCTTTCCCATTGTTACCGATCAGGCGTTGCCGCCGGAATTAACCATTCCAGGACTATTAGAGCCGGAGCCTGACTATGATAAAATTGTTAAACTGGCTCTTGAGTTGCGCAATATTAAATTAAAGATTGTTGATATTCCTGTTCCGATTACAGTC
>Ga0074195_1002901_pt1 | contig 17452 bp, 16 predicted proteins | sample EPASupsiteHSE623_FD_64525 | JGI IMG/M metagenome (GOLD analysis project Ga0074195, IMG submission 64525) | Bioremediated contaminated groundwater from EPA Superfund site, New Mexico - Sample HSE6-23 | ecosystem: Environmental > Aquatic > Deep subsurface > Groundwater > Contaminated ...
GTCCGGGCTTCATTGAAGAAGCAGAGAAAGGACACCTAAAAGCGGATTATCTCCTGCGACCAACTCAATTTGAGTCTTCCGATAATGCATAATCAAGTTGTTTATGCACGATAATCAAGTTGTTTATGCACGATAATCAAGTTGTTTATGCACGATAATCAAGTTGTCTTTAATGCATAATCATCTTGTCTTTAACGCATAAAAATGTTTGCCGCCATATACGTGGAAACTCTTTCCGCCATATACATGGGCAAGTTTGTTTCCATGTATACGGACAAGTTGCTCCCCATATACTTGAAAAACTTAACCGTCACAGAATGAGGTATGTTATCGCTTCTGTATGAAAAGCGTTTAAAGCTTTTTCATACAACATTTCCTCAAAATTAAAATGCACCCGCTTTTACAGAAATTGTAGAGGCATTCATATATAGCTGTAATGCATCTAAAGCCGCCGGAAACATAATTAACGAATAAAAACAAACTTTCGCTTAAAACATGGTATGAATTCCAAAATGATTTTTTAATTTAGTCGTAGCCTTAAATCTGTAACCTTAAACTCGTTCGAATAATTTATTGCCCTATGCTGGAACTCCAAAATATCAGCAAATCATTTGGTCAGAATCATGTCCTGAGTGGCATCAATATGACTTTTGAGCAAGGGCAAACCGATACGCTTGTCGGTGGAAACGGAACTGGCAAAATCACGCTTTTTAATCTCATCACAGGTTTTCTGCGTCCCGATCAGGGGAAGATCATTTACAAGTCGGGAGAAATCCAGAAAAGCAGTCCTGTCGCCATTAACTATTACGGCATTACTCGGACGTTTCAGTACCTGAGGATCATTAACCAGCTTGCTGTCAAAGAAAATATCTTGCTTTCTTTCAAAAATAATCCCGGCGAAAAAGTGTTCAATGCCATTCTGCCTCAGCGGTTATTCAGGGAAAAGTACAGGCAATTTGCAGAACAGGCAGATCAAATCCTGGAGAAGGTACATTTGAAAGAGGTCGAAAACAATTTAGCCGGTGAAATTTCGTACGGGCAGCAAAAGCTGTTAACCATTGGCTGCGGCCTTGCGAATAATGCCGACTTGCTGTTGCTCGACGAACCTGTTGCCCGAATTGACAAGGAAAACTACGAAAAGATTTATGGGTTGATCCTCCGGTTAAAGGAAGAAGGCAAAACCGTTATTCAGATCGAACATAACCATGACTTTGTTGAAAGTTTGAGTGACACCGTTTGGTTCTTACATGTTGGAAAAGCCACTCCGTTTAAAGATTACCAGTCATTTATTGCAGATCAGACCGTAATACGGGAATATTTAAATTGAAACCACCGGAGCAGGGAAGGATTTTGCCCTTTCGTTTCTGATGGCTGAAAACAGGTCCAGGATTACGACAGATTATACACGAAATAATGTGTAATGCTTGAAGTATTAACAAAACAAAAAAGCAAAACAGTCATTAGTCCAATAGATTTTTAACAATAATCCTTAAAGGCAAATTCAAGTTGAACGGTTTTTTTACATACGTCGTCAATAGTCTCGGAGGTCAGAAAGAGATCTTTGACGGATATTTTGTCTGTCAGTACTCTGTTGACTATACAAAGCACGCTGAATGTGGTTCTGCCCAGCTGGTAATCATGTGTGATGATAGCTATGAGACAATATGTGACAACTGCAACATAAATTTGTATCCTCACAGCATTCTTCGTGTTACCCCAGAAGGAGGTGATGCGGAGATGTTGCTTTATCCACCGAAAAAACAGTTCTACCTGCCCGCGTTGCTTGTACAGCATAGCGGCGTCTTTCACCTTGATGTTGATGCCGTTGGCCAGGAGCGTGAATGTTCTCGGCTTATGCGGAATCTCATCCATCACATTCCTATCTTGAACTTTTGCTTCCGTGATATGAAGTTAAGTCGGTATTTGGGTTACTACGTCAAACAGTGTGTGAACTTTGATGCCACCCTTGTTTTTTCTGAAGTATGCCCACTTGAACAAGCTCAGGCAAAGGTCTATCGTGGTGTAGTTGAAAGCACAGAACTTTCCAGGCAGTTCAAACGGTCTGTCAATTCGTTTGCTTTGAGCAAGATTAATCATGAAATAGGCAAACTCTTCAAATATCTTGTAGTCCCGGTTCACATTGGCATAGGAAAGGTTGCTCAGTTTAATCTCTCCGGGGCCAAATCCGAGATGGTAGCTCTTGTTTTTGATAGAATCAATGATGCACGCGAGCTCTCTGAGGGTGTCACAGGAAGCCAATTGCCCATACATCATAACCAGCAGTTGGTTCCAGCAGGTGAATGTCTTCACCCATTTGTTTCCGTTATGTCGCTTAACAATCATATCAAAAACTCTCTTGGGCAGGAAATCCACAAGTTGACTGAATACATATTTGTCGCTGTTCATATTTGCCTGGGTTTATTTACAGGCTGCAAGATGCAAAATGAATTCAAATCGACACGCGATTTTTTTTGCTTTTAATTGACTATATAATAATAACTTACAAAGGTCTTCAAAAAGATCATTTGGACACTAGTGACAATTTCATATGAAAAGTTAAATATTAACATACTTCTCCAGCTTGTAAAGTGATTCAGATTCCATTACATTTTTTGAATTCCACCGCTATGGCAAGATGATTGATAAAGATAATTATATAGAAAAGAAGGTATATGTTGAAGCGCTTCAACATATACTCAATAGAATTGATCGATACTTTCTTTTGTTGATAGTAGTATTTGTATTCTATTTGTTTTATGGATTTATCGAGCCGCAAATACAACAACAAAATCAAAAAAGATTTATAGAGATGGATAAGGACCTGCGATCGTCTATCGATATGTTCGGGGCTGTTCGGAATTTGTATTTAGAAATATCAAGACCCGCAAATTCAAACTCATATCAATACCTTAAGAAGCAAATTATTTTAATTAAGAATGACGAAATTGGAAAGATTTTAGAAAGCAGTTCAGCACTAGAACTTAGCAACGACGAAATTAAGTTTATCAAAAATTATGAAAATTTAATATCGTCTTTCATAAAGCTAATGGAGATAGAAAATGAAAAAACAATGACTCCTAAAATAGACGCCATATCCTTAAATACTCTCGAATTTCACAATCAAACGTTCAGTAATAAAAAATTTGTAAGGATCAAGAATCTTGTGGACCTCTCAAAAATAGTTTTCAAATTTAAAGAAGCGACTTTATCACCTTTAGATTTTCTAATTTCCAATAAAATTGAACAATTCAATTTGACAAATCGCTCTCAAACTCATATCAATATTGGAAGTAGTAGTTTAATTCAGTCTTTTCCTCTTTATTCCGCAATTTCCCCATATTTTTCAATAATAAGTGATACGACAGTCTTATATAGTTATGAGAAAGCAAACTCAGTATTCTCGATCGGGTACAACATACTATATATTAATGATATTGAGGAGCAGATAAGATCACTAAATGAAGCTTTCGAAAAGTCAAATGACTATTATGACTCAGATAAAGTCGGCATTCCATTTTCTGACTGGACTATAGATAAATTGCTTATTATTCTCTTGTCCCCGTTATTGATAATCGTTATTCTTCATTACATTATATTTCTGTTTAACAAACGACTAAAGATGTTGTCAATGAGGGACGGACTAGCCAAGAGAGAATATGATAAATATATGAAATTGTCGTCAAATCACTTTGTAAGTTTTATTGAATTCCTTGACATAAATCCTAAAAGCTTTTCTAAAAAAATAACTCAAACTAAGAAATTGATCTTGGGGAATGTGTCGAAGACGTTGTTCATTATTCCTTTCTCTACTTTGTTAATATTTTCCTACAATGTTTATAATACAAAATTTTGGGCGTCCTCCTTTAATTTTATTTCGATATTAGTTTATATATATGGACTAACTATTAACATCTTGTTACTCGTGCTAACGGCTGAAGCGTTTCATTTCAAATTAGAAAAATTGACATATAAAAAATAATATTATGAAAAACATCTTTTTATTATTAGTGATTTTGATTGCTACCATACTGTTCGTGGGCTGTAATAACGCTGGCAAAAATGAGAATAGTAGTGAAAAAAACGGTAAGATCGTGATTTGGCAAACTGAAACGGATCCTCAGGCTATTGATACTTTAAAGGCAATAATTGGGCGATTTGAGAAAATATATTCAATAAATGTCGAATTAGAATCAGTACCATGGAATTCGTTAGCAAACAAATTAGCTATAGCAATTAACACTAATAATGTACCAGATATCTCTCATTTAGAGCCATTTATGACATGGTCGATAGCATCAAAAGATTTACTGCTGCCAATTGACGACGTTATATCACAAATCGAAAAAGAGAATAATGATTCGATATTAAGATCAGTTAAAGATTTGCAGTTATATGGTGAGCATAGATATGGTATTGCCTACGCCGTTGGAGTAACCGGATACGCGTATAGAAAGGATATTGTCGATAAATTAGGCCTCCAAATACCGCAGAACTGGGACGAATTAATCATCTTTTTAGAAAAAGTCCATAAATACTCTGGAGGTAAATTGAAAGTATTGTTGCCTGGTGGTGATCCTTTTTTTATAGATCAATTGTATGCTGAACTTTTGGCAAATAATGGAGGAAAACTATTTGATCCCAACACTTTGAACCCATTATTGGACGCTAAAGAATCAATAGAAGTTTTGAAATTTTTCAAAGAAATAAGTCCTTACGTTGACGAATCATGGCAGAACACAAAGTATCTAGATCAGTTCAATAGACTTGGAAGAGGTGATGCCATTTTAGTTCCTGTTACTTATGTTAGGGCTGCAAAATCGATTGAAAGAACAATAAGCGAATTAGGAAAAGAATATAGCTTGCAGGCAACACCAGAGTATTTTGGATTGATGCGACAGCCTGTCGGTTGGTCGTATCATGGGGAGTCAATTTCAACAATTGATTGCGAGCCGTTTGTGATTTTCAAAGAAAGTGATATGAGAAATATAGGTAATAAAAAAGCATCATATTACGCTAAGGAGTTTCTGAAATATTTCTACTTACAAAAAAATTATATTCAATTTGTCAAGACCGTACCTATACATTTGACCCCAATTTTTAAGAATATGGCATCTGGCGATTCTACATATTTAAACGCTAAATTGATAAAAACATGGCAGCCGTGGCAACAATTTTGTCAAGATCATCTAAACGATCCGAACAGTGTAAGGCCGATCTTAATGCCAGATGGCGACCCTAAATCAAAAGAAATTCCATTTCTTTTAGATTTCCAAGCAAAAAATATTTTGACAGAGGCTGTAAATGACGTCATTTACAATCATCTTACACCAGAAAAAGCAGCAAGTATAGCACAAACGAAGGCTTTAAGTTTGCTTCAAAATCTAGGGTATGAAACAACCCGATACAAGTAATGAATACCATTATAAAATCATTATCGTCATTTTATGTATTTCGAATATAATAAATCTTAAAAATACATTTAGAATATAACTATTCGAATTACGGCTTTCAAGTATTATACTTAGATATCAATTCAAATTAACGGTGTAATAAACATGAGTTTTTTGTTGAGGAACGTGAAATCCCATAAGTTATTAATCGGCGCACCTTTGCTCCTTTTTTATTTGATACTTGTGATATCACCCATACTTTATACTGCAACGTATAGCGTTTTGCGAACAGATTCAAGAACAAGTAATAATGAAAGGTATGAGGTCAAAGCTAGAAAAGGAGACAATGTGGACAATTTGAAATCGCATAAATTAACTCTTAGCGGTTACGAAAATGCGATGAATGACGATGAGTTTTGGGAAACGGTATATGAATCAATTATTTACACAATAATTTGTGTTTTTGGGCAATTGGTATTAGGAATGATAAGTGCATATATTATTGAGAGAGCGATATATCTAAAGTTAAATACATATTTTCTTCTAATAGCATTTTTCATTCCCTACGCAGTACCAACCTCAATTGTAGTATTGATGTGGAATTTCCTTTTGTTGAAAGATGGAATTTTCGCTCAATTTATGGCGTATTTCGGAGTGAACCCGAATATCTGGAAATCTGATTTATTGTTTTATTCTCTTGTTTTCATTTCAATATGGGAATTCTTTCCATTTGTTTTTTTGGCGATCTATGCTCGAATGAGAAAAATCAGTAATTCAATTTATCAAACATCAATACTTGACGGCGCAAGCAATTTGAAAATTTTTCGAAGAATAACGCTACCAATCATAAAAAGTAGTCTAATTGTTATAACCCTTTTAAGAATAGCTTTTATGTTTTCTAAATTTGATTTACCATTAATGTTCGCTGAAAATAACGCTAACGACAAAGTCAGATTAGCTGCGACTTTTTTGGTTAAGAATGTAGCAAGCACCGAGAAAATGACAAATCAATTTGCGAAATCAATGATTGTAGCTTTTATTGTAGCGCTTATTATTATGACCATTTATTTCATGTTCTATGTATCTACATTTATAAATCCGGCTAAATGGTTGAAAAGATTAAAAACAATTTTCGTAAAATGAAACAAGAAAAATTTTGGATAAGATTATTTAGCGCTCTGCTAATATTTTTCACAATGGCTCCATTTTTAACATTGTTCTTGGGAAGTTTAGTGCCTAATAGTTACGTTGTAAACGGATTGGATATCCATAGTTTAAGAAATATCTCGTTTAAAAATTATATTGAAATTTCGTCAAGTTTCTTTTCATATGAAAAATCTCCATATTTGAGATATCTTTTAAGTACTTTAATTATTTGCTTCGGAACTGTTGTTTTTGTAGTTATTTTATCAATATTTAACGCTTATTTTTTTTCTAGACTAGCCAATAAATGGGTAAGAAAACTGGAACATCTCTTAATATTTACATATTTCTTTCCCTCGGTAATATTAATTTTCGCTTATTTTGATATTTATGCTAAGCTAAATTTGAACAATTCGTTTGCTGGCTTAATAATTGCGAACACTGCTTTCTGTTACCCTTTTTCTTCTTGGTTGCTCATAGGTAACTTTAACGAAATACCAACAATATATGATAAATCAGCGATTTTAGACGGTGTTTCAAAATATAGCATTTTAAGGAATATTATAATTCGAAAGTCATACACCGGAATTTTCACAATTTCTCTTTTTTCATTTGTGCTTACTTGGAATGAATTAGCATTTGCAATGAACCTAACTACTTCTAGTTCGGTCACTCGTCCGCTTTCAGCTGGTGTCGTGGATATCGTTCTGAATCAAGGAGAGTCTAGCCAACTTGGCTTGTTTTCTGCTTTTGGAGTTATAACATTAACCCCTTTAATGCTCATTTTCATTATACTGGAATTAAAATCACATAAACTTCTTCTGAAAGAGAATAAATCTTTCTAAAATGGAAAAACCAATATTAAAGTTAGACAACATTTGCTTGTCGATTATCGAAAAAAGGAAAGGGAAAGAGGTCTATCACAATCTCATTCAGAATCTAGACCTTGAGGTTTATCCCGGCGAGTTTGTAGTAATTCTAGGAGATTCAGGATCAGGCAAGACAACATTTCTGGATATCGTTGCTGGCTTTGTTTTGTTGGATGAAGCCAGCAATAACCGGAAACTAAAAGTTTCTTCAAATACCTATTTAAAAACCAGTGGAAAAATATTCGTCAATGGCCAAGACGTTTCAAATGAAGGACCAATAAGCAGGAATGTTGGATTAGTGATGCAAAGATTTACTCTATATGAGCACATGAGTGTCTTGAAAAATTTATTGTTCCCATTAAAATGGAATAATGGTAAGAGTAAGATCAATAACCTACGAAAGATTGTGACAATTTTGCATAAGGTCGGTCTTTCGAATAGCGAGATTAAAAACTGTAAGCCGGACGACTTATCTGGAGGACAAAGGCAAAGAATTGCAATTGCAAAAATGCTTATTAGGGAGCCCACAATTAGATTATTTGACGAAGCTTTTTCCCATTTGGATTTCAAGCTCAGAAGTCAATTGAGGAATGAACTAATTATCAGTCCCCTGAGAAACGGACCGAAAGACCATATTGTTATCTTTGTGTCCCATGATTTGAATGATGCTAAAAATGCCGACCAAATATTGTATTTTGAAACAAAGAAAAATTTGATTTCGAATAAACACAAACAACAGATGAGAATTGAAATAAATACAATTCATAAATTATATGTTGCTGATGGTTCCAAAAACGCGTACGAATTATTCAGCAGTGCAAATGATATTGATGTAATCGAATTAATATCCACAATTAAAAACAAAGAACAGCTAAATGGGGAAACTAATTAATTATTTCGGAGATAAGATTTACTCTCCGGCAGAGATACTTAAAGACAAAAAGTTGTTGAAGGTAATTGAGCCAATATTCATTAAATTATGCAAAGAACTGTCTATTCCAAGTGAAAACTCTGTTGAAATTTTTAATCGACTTTTAGAGCTTTCACTTACTCACCCAACAAACGATATAGAGTACATAATTCATTGCGAATTTGAAAGGCTTGCTGTGGCGGAAAATTGGACGAAAGCCTTTGGAAATCGCGCTATTATTATTTACAATCAGATCAACAAATACATAAAGGGTGATATCATCTCGGATATAGGCTGTGGAGATGGGGGAGTATCACAATTATTATTCAAAAGATTTAAATCGATTAAGTTGTTTGATGTTCAAGATTATGTTCTGCCAAATATTAATCTTCCCTTTCATAAACTCACTGAGGGGGAAAAACTTCCTAAAGAGGTTGAGTGTGATACGTCATTGCTCTTAACTGTTTTGCATCATTCGGAAAAGCCAATTGAATTGTTGAAAGAGTTATATGGATTAACAAATTCTAGATGTATAATTATTGAGTCGGTAGTTGGGATATCTTTCGAAAATCTACCTATAAACTCTCCACTGAAAGAGTTGAATAGCCGTGAACAATTTCGCTATGCTTCATACTGGGATTGGTTTTACAATAGAGTCATTCATAAAGATGTTAATGTTCCTTATAACTATCTTTCCCCAAGTATTTGGATAGATAAATTTGAAGAAATAGGTTGGAAGGTAACTCAATCTATTGAACTCGGTATTGACCAACCACTTGTTCCGGAATTTCATTACCTGTTTATTCTCGACAAATAAAATTCAATGTCGTTTAGTTAGTAATATTTCATAATCATTTGTAATTCTTAGAGTAAAGCTTCTTTGGCTTTTTATTTCGTGGGTTACTTCTCCCGGTACGAATGATTTCCCCGGGTATTAGCGACAATACTGTCAGTAAGCAATCGGTCTGGTACAGGTGGCACGATCCGGTACTTTCCTTCGTTGTTTTAAAAATTCCAAAAACATTCCGACACAGGTTGGACTTTTTTGGAATCAGTTCTAAAATTAGTATGGACTTGCTGATTTTTCTGAAGGCTCCTAACAAAGAAAACCCTTTCTGCCTGACATTTCGATTAATATCTTCTCCAAACAGGCAGTAGCCCGTAAGGTTCTTCTGGCATAAGGTAAGATATAACCGGAATGTTGCTCTGAAAATATGTGTACTGCGTAAGCCTACTGATTATATCGGGGACAGATATAATCAGGTAACCACAAATCATCGGTCAAAAGGTGCGGATGGCATATTCCTATCAGCAGTTTAATCAGATTGGCTGTTCAATGATGAGATAAAATTAGATTTGCTTCTGTGCTTTTATCAGTTACCAAACAAACTCACTATCTTTAATATTATACTCAATAAAGTTAATAAAATAGAAATTGTCGCTGTTATAGGGTGAGTTATGAACGCCTTTAGTTTATTGATCCAATATTTACTGCTCACCTTAAGATTTCCATTAGTCGCTTTGTCCACAACTTCTATAAGAAAATTTACTTTACAACGAAGAGATTCGAGTATTGAAGGAAAACCAAGATTCTTAAATACCTTGGCTTCTTCTTCAAGTGTTAAATGACCTTTTTTTGTGAATCCATCATTATTTGTTTTCATTAAATTCTCAAGCTGCGGATCCTTTTCATAATTTGCTCCATAAATATTAATGAGCAAAGTGTTTAAGTTTATCCTGTTGTGATTCTCAATTTCTTGAAAATCCTTTCCATTTTCGTCCACCATTACGCAATACCTATGTTTAATTGCTTCGAAGCCAAAATGAACATCATTCATATCCCAATGAATCCATTTGCAGTCCCGATTATTTTTAACAAATGAATTGAAGGAACGAAGAAGTCGTTCTTCTAATTGGTCATAAAAATCCGTAATGTTTTCTAATATGATTTCTGCCTTTTCTGCTTCATGATGAATTGCAAAACAATGATTTTGCTTTCCATCAAGAGATTTTACCATAATCGCTATTATTCTTGGGGTTGCAATTCCGCTTTCGTTATCCATTAGGTTTTGCCTTGAATAATGAATAACAAGTGAATGGCTTGGATCTGCATTTAGCCCTTCAATTATTCTTTTTGCTCTGATATACTTATTATTACTCATTTACTTTTTATTGAATTTTATCCCAGATGAACAAAGCTTGCATTGAAAACAATCTATGCATACACCTTTTTTATCAATCCGAACAAAGTGCTGATTTCTGATTTCACTAGCAGTATTGTGAATTTTATCTTGCATTTCTTCCAAATGTCGATCTTCTAAAACATAAGGAGCTTTTTTTGTATTTGACTTGATGTCATAGATTTGAATATAATCTGCCTTCTGTCCTGTCAATTCTTTATGCCCTAATGCATAAAGTTTTAATTGTTCAGTTGTTACCTTACTTTTCTGCGGGTCATCATTAGATTTGAATTCAATTATTGTAGTTTCGTATTTATTCTCGTAGAGTTTCTTTTTAATTAAATCAATTCTGCCATTCACTAAAATTCCGTCATCTAAATTCAAAAGAATTTCTTGTTCAACGAATTCCACTGATTTGATTGACTCTTTGTTTTTTTTGTAATAGTCATTTACCTTTCTTTTTACTAAATCAACCATAACACTTAGCTTTTCTGATGACCCCATATATGGAAAATGAGATTGTCGAATTGCAATTTCTGTTGGGTCAGTATCTTTAATTGTTTGACCAAGTTTTATTCTTTTATGTAGCTCCATTAAACTATCATGCATAGACTTTCCAAAGCCCATTCTACGGTTAAGAGGATATAAAAAGCCATACATAGATACGAGCTTGAATCTATATGGGCATTCAAAGAAGTCCTTCAAAATACTGAAGTTAAGCGAAATGTTAACTGCTTTTTCTTTTGGCGCTGCCGGTAATCTAACTTTTCCTTTAAAGCTAGGAATCGTTGAAACTATTATATCTTCAGCTTCAAGGATTTCTTGCACAAAAGCTGATTCTTTTCTATAGAGTTGATTATTTAAATCCGGGGCTCGCGAAATAAATAGATATTTTTGAGGTCTTGTCAAAGCGACATAAAACAAACGCCTTTCATCTTCATCGGTCCCCTCATAACGTTCCTGATTTTTAATTAATGTTCTCATTAAGAAATGCCATTCATTAAGTCCACCTGGCTTTTTAGATGGTAAATAATTCTTATTTAACCCGGGAATAAATACAGCAGGAAACTCTAATCCTTTAGCCTGGTGAACAGTCATGATTTGAACTGCCCTTGGTGTTTTGTAAGGATTATTAAGCCAACCTTCAGGATAATCATCAATTGCAGCATAACGTATAAAATTGAGAAAACTGAATAAATGAAAACTTGGTTTAGAACTTGAATAATTAATAAACTCAAAGTCATAAATTACCTGACTAAACTTTCCAAGATTGAACATTCTTATTTCAGCTTGTAAATCGTCTTCGAAAACTTCCTCTGTTATTTCAGCATCTTCAATAAAGCTCCAATAAATCTGTTGAAGGTTATAATCGTAGTTAAGTTTACCTTTTTTGCTAACATTAAGTTCAGGGTATTTTGTTGTCAGGTTTGAAATAGCAATCTCCAACTTTTGACTATTGATATTATTCCTTGGGATAGATAGCCAAAGTCTTTTTAGCTCATTATCAGCAATAGATTTGTCTAGGAAACGAAATATTGAACTTGCTGCAATTACCTCGGGTGTCTCAAATAGCTGGTTTACTCCTGCTGTAATATAAGGTATTCCCTTTTCTTCTAATTTATCTACAATTTGTTTTGCTTTGCTCCATGCTCTAAGTAATATTGCAAAGTCAGAATAATCAAGACCTCTTTCAGTGTCTTCATCTTTAAATGAAGTACCAACAAGTTTTTTAATAGTGTCAGCTATAAATTCATTCTCTTCTGGAATATTATCAAATAAATTGTAAAGAACATCTTCTTTTTTTATGAATTCTTGATTACCAGCAGAAATCATTTCTTTATCAATTCTCTCATTTCTTTTAATTACAGTCTCCGCTAGTGTAACAATTCCTTTTGAACTTCGATAGTTTTTTTCAAGCTTGACTTCCGTAGATGGCGTGTAGTTTTCCAGAAATTGCTTAATAAAGATACTGTTACTACCTCGCCATTGATAAATGTTTTGATCGTCATCTCCAACAACTGTAATTTTAGCATTACTTGAATCATAAAGTTTTGATATTAACCTATCTTGGATTGGGTTTATATCCTGATATTCATCTATTATTAAGTACTTTAAATCGTCCTTTATCTTATTGTATAATTCCTTTTTTTCATCAAATCGTTTTACTGCTTCATCCATGATCATTGTGAAATCAAAATAGCAATTTCTTTTTAATGTGGATTCGTATTTCTCTAATGCAGATTTGATGTTCTCTGGAAGCTTACCTTGAATCTCAGATTCACGAACAATATTCATCAATTGAATAAATTTTTTTGTGTCGACGAATATTTTCATATTGACACTACTATTTCCAATTTTTGTAATGTCCTTCATCCCTATTATTTCATAATTCTTGTCGACAAACAATCGAAGTTTGATATCATCAAGAACTGAAAATTTTCTATAATCATATTCATTTTCTTGAAGTGCTTTGAGACACCAACCATGAATTGTACCAACATACATATCTGCAAGACCACTAAGATTTTCTAATTCTGGTACTTGCTTAATAAATTTTAGAACTCTATTTTTTAATTCTGCTGCAGCTTTTTCTGTATAGGTAAATGCTATGATGTTTTTAGGAAGAACGTTTAATCCATTTTTAGGATCAAGTAGATATACCACTTTACTTGCAACTGTACTTGTCTTGCCAGAACCAGCACATGCAATTATTCTAAGATGCTTGTCATTAGTCTCAACTGCTTTTTTTTGCTCTTCAGATAATTCAATCATTCTTATATTTTTTGCATTATTAATATATATTCTTTGTTCATTAAGCCCGTTTTGTTTCCAAGCTTTCCATTTGGACTATTATGTTTCGGAAGTCTTTTATTGGAAATCTTTCTTTCAAAAGTTTCAATATGATTAAATCCATTAAGTTTAAAAAAGTCAATTGTTATGTCATTAGTCTGTAAATTTACTCCTCGAACTGTTCTATTGCTCACAACGTAGCAAGCATAACCTTTAGACTTAATCGTTGTTGAAATATTATTAATGGATTTTTGATAGTCTCTATAAAAGGAAACAACATCTAAGGCTCTTTTGGGGTCGATTTGAGATATTTCTTCCACTTGTGAATTTAGAATGTCAGACCTAAACATAGTTCTATTTTTCGCCCTTTTTCCACCCATAAGTTCTTTGTCAAGACTTCTTGGAGTATCTATTTCAAAAATCCACTGATTTGCCAAAGAGGAAAACTGACCATAAGCAACCGTTGTAGAGGAATCTCCATAAGGAGGAGAAGTCAAAACAATATCAACACTTTCGGGTCTAATAATTCTTTTGGGAATATTTAAACAAGAATTATGTAAATATGTCTGAATTGAAGCATTGTTTTTAATAGTTGAATTGAATTCTAAAAGACTGAAATAGTTTCTTGATAACAATCCTTCAAAAACAGAAAAAACATCTGGTTTAAAGAGTTTCATTTTTTCTTCAGTCATTCGATAAAGTTTAAACTCATCATTTCTTGTCCAGGAACACTCCCGTATAGTTTGACTAAAAGCTACATTAAAGAAATCTTTTACATTGTCGTTATCGATGTAATTATTAATATAGTTTTTTAGGTGTGCTAGATCTTTTTGTACTCTTTTTGAAAACCAAAACTCAATATTCTGATAGGCTGGTAATAAAATATCATCACGCTTACCTTTCTCATAAAAGACGTCAAAAATATATTTATGGAAATTCTCAAGATAAAGTTTTAATGTTTTTTCCTCAATATGCGTAGTCTTAGTTTTTGCAATTAATAGTGCTAATGGATTTAAATCAAAACCAATGCTGTCAATATTTCTAATTTTACCTTCAACTAGAGATGTTCCTGTACCACAATATGGGTCAAACAAAACTTTAGCATTTTTCCCAAATTCATTAAGTAGTTTATCTGCAATTTGAGGTATCATTTTAGCTGGATAAGTGTGGAATCCATGAGTAAGATACTGTGTGTTATGTAATTTAAAATCCCAATTCATATAAAGTCTGTATATTCAAAAGTAATAATAATTATCTGGTGCGGGGGCAAAAATGCAGCTCTTTTGAAAGCCTTTGGATTGAGCGTTGGCTTGTGGGGGCTTGCAAATGCGCTGCAATGTGCGTGGGCTGTTGATCGGAGCGTTCCCTAATACGCCCAAAAGGCGCAAAGCGCGTGGGGCAAAAAAAATTAAAACCCCTTGCAGAGAGGTTTCCAAAAGCAATAATCCGATCTGTCTTTTTATTTTTTGTCATTGTCAAGTTAGCGAAATGTGTCAAAAAGCGGCGTTTGGCTTGCAACTATATAATACCACAAAGTTATTACACTTTTTTGTTATCTGTTTTAATAGCCGGATTTCCAAGCATCCTGTCGAGCAGGCTTTGTATTCGGGTTAGTGCTTTCCCGCTAACATGTGTGTAAATCATCGTGGTTTTTATGCTCGAATGCCCCGGCAATTGCTGAATGTACCTGATATCAGCGCCTGCTTCAAGCAAATGCGTTGCGAAGCTGTGCCTCAAATTATGTACACTCCCTTTTTTCACTAAACCGCTTTTCTCCATGGCAACAGCCATGATCTTTTGCACACTCCCTGTACTGTAATGGGCCCCGGCAAACTGGTCCTCGAAAATATAATCCTCGCCCGGGTATAGTGCCCGGTAATTTTCAAGCATGGCTAAAACAGAATAAGGTAGCATCACCATCCGGTCTTTTTTGCCCTTGCCGTTTTCCATCATCGAAACTACAAATCCACGGGCAGTCCCGGGAACTTTTTCCAGTACCTGGTTTTTTGGCTTTTTGCAGCAGAAACTGTTTCCGGGCAGGCATATTTTCCTTTTTCAGGTAACCCGTCGGGAGCAGGTTTTCAAGGGCCACTTTTTCAGGTACGTAATGAACAGCCAAAGCCTTATACATATCGGGGGTTGCCGGTAAAAGGTAGCACCCGTGAGGCACTCTGTACCCCGACATCGTGAAACAATTCATGCTGAATACCCGGTATTTTTCAATGCTGTCTAACAATTGCAAATGCAGTTTTTGTGCAAGCGGGACGATGTCCCCTTTATGTCCCTTTATTGGCTTTTCGCCTGTCTTTTCAGGGAGTTTCGTTGCCCCGCTTTCCGATTTATCCGAAAAGTTTTCTGAGGCAACTATGGGTGAAAGGTCACGGCTTTGAGGGCCGGCCACCTGTACTGTTTTTGCATGTTTCGGTTTTTGGATTTCAATTACCAGCTCGTCAAAGTTCGATTGCAGCAGTTGGTAATTGGCTGCATGATAGTCTAAATACCAGCAACGCAGGGTAGAACTGTAACCTGCACCTAATGATTTCAATTTTTGGTTTACCTCAACAGAATACGAAAAGCAGATACCAATACGGTATGCCCCCCTGTGTTGTATTTTTTTTAAGGTTAAAACCATAAAAATGATTTTATCGGGTTTTAGAAAAAGGCCGGTTGACAAACGTCGGATAATATGCTCCTGAAATGAACCGGTTTTCACATTTTCCTTCGTGTTGCTAAGATAATGAATAACAGAACTAAAAAATGCAAAACGGGGATTTTTTTTATGCTTTGAAATATGTTTGATAAGGGCGTGACACAACTCGAGCTACTCCCAATTGTCCGGACAGCTTCGCACAAACCAGTTACCCGGTATGCATGTATCCGTAGGCTTCTTGTGATGGAATACACAAGGTTTAATCATTCAATGAACGTAAACAGTTAAGGTAAGCGACTTCCTGTCGCACTACAGCGGTGTGAAAGCCTCTCCCTGTCAGCGCTTGCTGGCAGGGCGGGCTATTCGATTAGCTACCGTTTATTTTTGATTTTGTAATTTCACGTATTCTTTTTTCAAAAGTATCTAATGACAAATACAAAACATATATGGTCATACAGTACCTTTCTACTTTGTCAAAGTCAATTTTGTCAAGAACTTCTACCTGAATAAACGTATTATGATCTTTATGTCCAACAACTGTATTTCTAATTTCTTTTAAATATGTATGACTTTCTGATTTAATTTTTTGAATGGTCTTTTTAATATTCTTAAGTTCGTCAAGTAGTTCATTGTTGTTTAAAATGGATAGAGCATCCTTGAAATCTTTCCCAAATATTTGAGGAATGTCTTCTGTAAATTCGTAAAGGTTTAAGACTAACATTTTAGCGTAGATTTTCTTCTCTAAATCTGCTTTGGAAGTCAGGAAATTTTTAAGCAGTAATGCAATATCCAAAAATGAAAGTCTGTAGAACGCAAATGAATTAATAAAATTAAATGCTTTGTCATTATGTCCATACTTTTCTTCTGCGAATTTTAATGCACTTTGCCATGTAGTCGTGTCCTCCTTTATTCTTTCAATTAATAGGTCTTGAACCGATAAAAAGAGATCAACACCTGTCTTCTTTTTCTTGCCAAATTTAAACATCAAAGACTTAATTTAGTTGTTAAATATCACATAATGAGATCAATGTCTGTGTTTCTGTCATATAAAAAACTCGCTTGCTTGCAGTGTCTTAAATGGTAGCTATCTATGTAATATTACACTTTTTTGTCATTTTTGTTATCTGTTTTAATTGCCGGATTTCCGGGCATCCTGCCGAGCGGGCTTTGAATCGGGGCTAGTGCCTTTCCGTTAACATGCGTATAAATCATCTTGGTCTTTATACCCGAATGTTTCGGCAATTGCTGAATGTACCTGATATCGGTGCCTGCTTCAAGCAGATGCGTTGCAAAGCTGCGCAGCAGGGAGTGAACGGTTATTCTTTGGCTGTCAATAATATCCTTTATCTTCAGATTAATGGCTTCGCTTATTCGTAACCCGCCGGAATAAATAGTCACACTAGTGTCCAATAAATTTTCAATAACTAATACTTAAAGGCAAATTCAAGTTGAGCGGCTTGTTCATATATATCATCAATGTCCCCGGAGGTCAGGAAAAGATCTCTGATGTTCGTTTTGTC
>Ga0074195_1002902_pt1 | contig 17444 bp, 14 predicted proteins | sample EPASupsiteHSE623_FD_64525 | JGI IMG/M metagenome (GOLD analysis project Ga0074195, IMG submission 64525) | Bioremediated contaminated groundwater from EPA Superfund site, New Mexico - Sample HSE6-23 | ecosystem: Environmental > Aquatic > Deep subsurface > Groundwater > Contaminated ...
TGATCAGTGAAGCGGAGCAATCACCCGCTGGTTAACGGCTGCGTATTAAGTCTAACAGGGCATGAGCGGCTTTTCCAGGTCCGCGCTGTTCCCAGGAAGGTATGCTCAACTGAGTGCGCATTTCGCCGACGAACAAGCCTGTGGTGCTGAAGGTACGGAAATAGCGCTCAGCGATTTCGTCGTGGAGCTGGGGGTATTGCGCCGGACCGAAGACGTTGGCAAAATAGGAATGGACCAGGCCGGAAGAGGTGGTAGTACCCTTGCTCATGGCCTCGCCTGCGCGGAAAACCCGGAAGGCACTTTCGACAGTTGCGAATTCATGGATAGCGGGATGGGTGCCGTCGACCTGTTCAAAGTTATTGGCATATAAAACGATATCCACTGGGTAGCCTTGCACGACATGCTTGTAGGAAGTAACCGGTAATACGACGCGGGCATTGGTTTGGCCGGCATTCATAATGATGGTGCGGTCTATCTGGCCAAAAGCATAACCAGGCTGGAGGTCATCTAGGCGGATAAAGGCGCCCACTTCGGTGCCATAGCCGATAATACGGTTGTTGTCGTCAATATCCAATGATCCCATATCGTCTGCGATTACAATAATATCTTGAATATCGTCACCCAAGATGCGAAGAGCTTCCAGTGTTTCCGATTTGCCGGTACCGGTATCGCCCATAACCAGGACTGTGGACTTTTTGCCGCTTTTGAGTATGATATGGAACAGCGCGCCGTGAAAGGGCAGCCGCTTATTTTTTATGATGCAAATATTATGCAGGGTTAGGGCCATCTTTTTCAAATAGCCAAAATAACCGAACTCGGGGCGGCCCGGAATAGCTCCGACTAATAGTTCATTGGCACTGTCATCAAAAAATACGGTGGGGAACACGCCATATTCGTCGAGGCCTGTACCTTGCACACCGAATAAACAGATAGCATCCGGTTTTCTTCCTTCTAGTGCCTGGTCATCAGCCAGTTCGAACAAGTTGGTAAGGGCAAAGCCTAAATCGTAGAATGTTTCATGAAAATAAATATTGATTATTAGTTTCCCAACCCGTGCCGGATAACATAGCCATTCATCGGGGGTGAGATTTGCCCGGAAAAGGGGGTTAACATCGATTTCGACAAATTGCCCGGTGCGCTTGTTCATAGGCGGATCGATTACCAGCGGCGGAAATAACATTACATCTCGGATGACGGGTATGGTGTTCAAGAACTCATAGCCTGCCGGCAGGGGCAGCGTTTTGGTGACGGTAATAGCAGCGACACCGGCACCTGATGATACTTGACGGAAAATATTGGGATGAGTGCCGCTTACATTATCATAAACACCGCGCCAAACTGCCCGGACAAGATGCATAAGCTGCTCGGCACTGGTATGAAAAGTCCGGTAGGGACGCTTATCGAGGTCATCGTCGCCGGAGTGACAAATCAGAAAACGGTCAAAGCTGCGCCAGTAGTTATAAAAGTGCCGAAGGAATTCTTCTAATAAGTGCGGGTCCCGTGTGAATTGTTCAGATTCGGGTACAATGCTGGTAACCTGTCCAATGGGTAATTTAATGAGGGCACGGATAGTGCTGATAAGTACGGCTACGTCATTATCGGTGATATAATTTTTGTCATTAAAGATTTCCAGCAAACGGGATTGCCGTTTGCCCAGCTCGGTTAACATAATCTTTAATACCCGTTTAAATAGCTCGCTGTCAACTAATTCTTCCGGTGTTTCACAAATGCGATCCTTTAGCCGAATAACCACTTTGCGATCAAAAACTTTGTTTTTTGAGATATTCATTGTTCTCATACTCCTTTGTTAAAGTTTACGCGAGAGAAAGCGGCGGCGTTGATTGTAAAACTGCCGTAAAAATGAAGAGAATCGCCAAAATGAAAAAGCTAAACACAGTAATCCAACAAATAGTTCCCAATGCATATTTTTCAACTCCTCTCTTTATCATAGCTGCTATTTCAAGGATGTTGTTTACTATGTATAAACGGCGTTTATTATTTATACAAATTATAAAACCAATAGGAAGATAATTCAATATATTTGCTCACTTGTAATGTTGTTTATAAAAATAGTTCACAATGTGGAAAGTGGTATTACTCCTCTTTCGTAAAAAACATAATGAAGTTATAATGATGTGACAGGATATACAAATTTTCTGAATTAAGGTTTGTTGGGAGGCGATATATATAGATAGCAAAGACCAGGCTAATAGTCCATATGGAACGGCACTGATGAAAGCCGTTAAAATACTCGAATATCTGGCGACTCAGCCCCAGGGGCAGGGAACAAGTGAAATTGCTCGGCAAACGCAGATGAACAAAACTACCGTATTCAAGCTGCTGGAGACATTGCAACTGGTTGGATTTGTTGAAAAGTCAATTCACGATTCCCGTTATAAACTCGGCTTCGGATTAATTAAAATTGCCCACAACTCACTGCAGAGTCTGGATATCGTAGCGCTGACTACCCCCTTTTTAGAGCAACTAAACAAAGATACCGATGAGACCGTCCACCTTGCAGTGTTGAGTGAGAAAAGCCTGATTTACGTGGCAAAACTCGAAAGCACCCAGTCCGTTAGGACGATATCACGGATTGGAAGAACGGCGCCGCTCTATTGTACAGGCATGGGGAAGGCTATGTTAGCTGCTTTTTCCAACGAAGAATTAGATCGTTATTTCGCTGAGATCAAGCTGGAGCAGTATACTGCCAGCACAATCACCAATAAGCAGCAGTTGCTTGAGGAAATACAAAAGATCAGACAGGCAGGCTACGCCATTGATAATAGTGAGCACGAAGAGGATATACGCTGCATTGCCGTTCCGCTGACGGCTAGGTCGCAGCTATATGGCGCTATTAGCTTAAGTGCACCTAAGTACCGAATGGATGACATTACTTTAAACAGCTATCTACCGCTTGTAATAGCCACACAGAAACAGATTCAGGATCGTTTACAGGTTGCTTTCTAAGCAACAATTTCACTGCTTTATTAAAAAGGGTATAGCAAAAAAGAGGCTCGAACGCATAGATAGGTAAGCGTGTAAGCCTCTTTGTTCATATCAACAAATAATGTAATGCAATAATTTAACAAAAAACACAGTTTTTTTAAAACATCTGGTGTAAAAATACAATATTTTCGCTTTAAATGAGTTTTTATAAGAAAATTTGAATGTTTTTAAAGAATAATCGACAAACGGTAACATTTTTGGTATTATTAATGTCGTAGAAAATTTATAGCCTAAGAAAGCAATCACAGACGAAGTTTTCTCTGCTGCTTTGTCTCGTCAGATCTGCCTGCGGGAAGATCTGAGGGACTGGGGAGCTTATTTTGATATTGGCAGGCTTAGCGGGAGGAGATGAAAAATGCAGATTACAACCCCTTATTACCTCATTAATGAAAAAAAACTGCTGCGCAATTTAGAGATTATTCGACAGGTTCGGCAGCTTTCGGGAGCCAAATCGGTTTTGGCGCTAAAGTGTTTTTCAACCTGGTGTGTATTTGACCTGATGCGTGAATATATGGATGGAACGACCTCCAGTTCTCTTTATGAAGCCCGCCTGGGGTTTGAAAAATTCGGTAAAGAGACGCATGCTTATTGTGTAGGCTATTCGGAAGAGGATGTTATTGCCGTAAGCAAGTATGCTGATAAAATTATCTTCAACTCCATTTCGCAATTAAATCGCTATTATGATATCGTCAAACCGGCAAAACTCGGTTTGCGCGTCAATCCGGGAATTAGTCATTCCCATTTTGATTTAGCTGATCCGGCCCGAAAATTTTCACGCTTAGGTGTTGTGGATAAGACGGAGCTGGCCAAACAAATCCCCCTCTTGAGCGGACTGATGTTTCATTACAATTGTGAGAATGATGATTTCGATGCATTCTCCCGGCAACTGGATGCCATTGGGGACGAGTATGGAGACATGCTGAAAGAACTGCAGTGGGTAAGTCTTGGTGGTGGCCTGTACTTTACCAAAGAAGGCTACCCGATAGAAGAGTTCAGCCAGAAGCTGGCGGATTTTGCCGGTAAATATGATGTACAAGTATATTTGGAACCAGGTGAAAGTGCTATAACAGGCTGTGGTGAACTGGTAACCAAGGTAGTGGATCTGGTGCATAATGACATGGATATTGCTATTGTTGATGCATCAGTAGAAGGCCATATGCTGGATCTGTTAATCTATCGCCTCTCAGCAAAGGTTGATACTGATGCTGACAGGTATCCGTATATGGTTGCCGGGCGCTCTTGTCTGGCTGGCGATGTTTTTGGCACATTCCAATTTGCCGACAAGCTGGAGATTGGCAGTGAAATCCGCTTTGCTGATGCGGCCGGTTACACAATGGTTAAGAAAAACTGGTTTAATGGACTGCAGATGCCCGCCATTGCTGTACGAAGGCTGGATGGCACTGTCGAAGTGATCCGCAAGTTTGATTATACGGATTTCTTAAATAGTCTATCTTAAAATATTTTATACAGGTACAGGAGGAAAGAAATGAGAAAAAATGTCTTAATTGTCGGTGCTGGCGGAGTGGGTCATGTGGTCGCCCATAAATGTGCGATGCATAATGATATCCTGGGCGATATCTGCATAGCTTCACTTACCCAGCAAAAATGTGATGCCATAATTGAAAGCATACTGCGCAAAGATCATTTAAAAGATTCGTCAAAAAAATTGTATTCACGCGAAGTGGATGCATTGAATATTCCTGCTTTGGTTCAGTTAATTCAAGAGACGAAGTCAGAAATTGTTATTAATGTAGGTCAGTCCTATATTAATATGTCGGTGCTGGAAGCTTGTATCCAAACCGGTGCGGTGTATATGGATACTGCTATTCATGAGGAACCGGATAAGGTTTGTGAAAATCCTCCATGGTATGCCAATTATGAGTGGAAGCGCAAAGAGCGCTGCGCCGAAAAAGGGATTACCGCTATTTTAGGTATCGGCTTTGACCCCGGTGTAGTAAACGCATGGTGCGCATTGGCTAAGAAAGATTATTTTGATACCATTGATACCATTGATATATTGGACGTTAATGCCGGCAGCCACGGTAGATATTTCGCTACGAATTTCGATCCGGAGATTAATTTCCGGGAATTTAAGAAGGTGTGGACCTGGGTTGACCGTCAATGGGTATTGCAAAAGGTGCATTCTATAAAAGTAGATTATGATTTTCCGGTGGTAGGCAGTTGTCCGGTATACCTGACGGGACATGATGAACTTCATTCTCTTTCTAAAAATATTGATGCTAATTCCATTCGCTTCTGGATGGGCTTTGGTGAGCATTATCTGAATGTATTTTCCGTTTTGACCAATATCGGTCTTACTTCAGAAATACCGGTCAAAATAGCGGAAGGCGTAGAAATTGCGCCGATTAAGGTATTAAAGGCCTTATTGCCCGATCCGTCCTCATTGGCTCCCGGTTATACCGGTAAAACCTGTATTGGTAATTTCATCAGCGGGACCAAAAACAATGAAAAACGGGAAATTTTCATCTACAATATTTGCGATCATGCTGAATGCTATCAGGAAGTGGAGTCCCAGGCTATCAGCTATACGGCGGGGGTACCTGCAGTGGCTGCAGCTATTCTGGTTGCCCGCGGCGACTGGGATGTTAAGCAAATGGTGAATGTAGAAGAACTGGATCCTACGCCTTTTATCAATTTACTGGATACAATGGGCTTGCCTACGGAAGTGATTGAAGCGCCTGTAGCGTTTGAAGCTCCGGTTATAAAATCCTTAGAATCTATTTGATTATAGATGTAAAAGGGGGTGTCGCAAAACGCTTTTTGTAAGAAAGCGCAATGCGGCCTCTTTTCTTTGTATGAGCAGATAAAATTCAGTGAGAAACAAATAAAAAAGAAGCTTTTTTCTTCCGTTTGTGCCCATAACAAAACAGAGGAAGCCTCTTCCCCCAAAAAAAAGTCTATCTGCATTTGTCAGGCTGCTTTGGGAGTATGCAAATAGGTTCCACAGCGTCCACTTTGAATTTTGTTATGGAGTTTATTTAGGTTATACCCCATACACAGCAATAGGAATTCGGTTTGCACCTTGACGCTGCCTCTCATAAGAAACCGCCGGAAGCCCATATCCTCTTTCAGCACACCGAAGGCTCCCTCCACCTGAATGGATCGGTTCACGCGTAACAAAATACCTTCTTCACTTTGGATGCGCTCCTGCATTTCTTTGCGCTGCCGGAGAAAGGGTTTCGAGACATGCAAATTTTTGCTCCTCTCTTCCAGTGGCTTTTTGCTTGCTCCCTTGATGCATTGCGCTTTATGCTGGCAGCCTGCACACTGCGTGCAAGTGTATACTGTTGTTGTGATAGCATAACCAGCCTTTGTTCGAGTCTTTTTTTCATACGCCGCCTTGATGGGGTGACCCGCGTGACAGAAGTAGCTGTCGCTTCCGGCATCGTATGGCATATTCTCTCGTCTGCCAATATCGCTTTTGTATTTGCGGGTTTTGCTTATGTCGTAAGTAGCCGGTTTAATGAATGCTATTTGCCATTCTCTTCGCACCAGGTATAATTCTCTTCACTTTCAAATCCTGCATCGGCTACCGGCTTGGTATAGCCCAGTCCCTGGAGTTTCTTTAGCATGGGGATCAAGGTCCGGCTGTCGCTTCGTTCCCCAAAGCTGTGGTTGTAGTCGTCATAGCCTTTCTGCCGAGTCAGATATTGTTCCACCGCTTCTACCGCTCGCTGCAATATGCTTTTGCGCTGCCCCTTTCCATGAGCAAAGACGATCTGTTGCTGTGCTTGCAGCGTTTTGAGTCGTTTGCGCAGCTTTTTCAGATCCTCCTTGGCCTTGACCTTGGGACCAGTATGAAAACGCAACCCCAATTCGGCGGCTACTGTTGGCATTTCTTCTTTCATTTTGGTCTGCATCTTTGTTCTTGGGTTTGTGTCGACTTCTTCCAGACAAACGTGTACCAATTGGCATTGGCCTCCCGTTTGGTGCCGTCGATAAATACACTCGAAAGCGACAGCTCGCCCGCATCGGCAAGCTGCTGTACAAGCTGGGTGAACAGATCGTAGATTACCTCTGCTAACCGCTCGCTACGAAAGCGGGCGAGCGTAGCATGATAGGGTGCTTTTTCTCGACCTAAAAGATACATGAAATTGACGTCCCGGCGGCAAGCCTGTTCAAGCTTGCGGCTCGAATAGATGCCGTTCATGTATCCATAGACAAGAATTTTGAATAGACGCTTCGGCGATCTCTTGATTCTCCCCATCCGGGAGTACGCGGCGTACAGTTTGCTATAATCCAGCCTTTCTAACACCGCGCTAAGTAACCGTACCGAGTCATCTTCAGGAATCATCTCCCCTATATCCATCGGCAAGACCAGTTGATATATATTCCCGTCTGTTGTATACTTTGAGTGTATTTTCTTGTTCTTCATCAAACTTGATTTTACAACAAAAAAATGGCTCCTGGCTATTGCTGCCGGTGCCATTTTTTTGTTTTTAGGGCTATCTTAGTGCGACAGCACCTTTTTTGTTTGCTTAATAATCTATTTGTAATTTTTGCATTCTTCTGTGCAGCGTCATGCGATGAATACCTAATAGTTTGGCGGCGGCAGAATAATTTCCTCTTGTTTCTTCCAGCGCAGCTTTTATCTCCCTTACTAAGCGATCGTTTTTGGTAGAGGGAGAAGAGTGGCTGGTTTTTTTTCGTTTAAACATTCCGCTTACTATAGCGCCGGTTATTAAATCTGTTTTAACTGTTGCGGCAATTCGCTGCATGAGGTTTCTAAGTTCGCGAATATTTCCCGGCCACGAATATTCCTCCAGAAATTGCATGGCATCACGAGTTAACTTGAAACTTCGACCGGAATCAGAGGAAAACTCACGCAAAAATGCTTCTGTATAGAGCCGGATGTCTTGTTGCCGGTCTCGCAAAGGAGGAAGATCCAAGCTCAGCACATTAAGGCGATAGTACAAATCATCTCTGAATTTATTCTCGCTGATTAATACATCCAGGTCCTTATTCGTAGCGGCAATGACCCGCACGTCAATAGGCAAAACTTTATGGCTGCCTAAGCGCACGACTGTTCTTTCTTGCAGTACACGCAATAGCCGTCCTTGGTTTACATAGTCCATTTCTCCGATTTCATCCAAAAAGATAGTACCACCGTGGGCAACCTCGAACAGACCGGGCTTGCCTTCTTTGCTGGCGCCGGTAAAGGCGCCTCCGACATAGCCAAACAACTCGCTTTCCAAAATGGGTGCCGGTAATGCCGCACAGTTTATGGCGACAAAAGGCCCTGTGATCCGCTTGCTTTCATTATGGATGCTTTGAGCAAAAACTTCCTTACCCGTGCCTGTTTCACCTAAGATTAATATGCTGAAATTCGTCGCGGCAAAATCTTTGGCTGTTTCAATGGCAGTTGCTATTTCCGGGCTTTTTCCTACAACATCGGTAAAGTTGAATTTGGCAATATGGCCGCGAGCATAAATTTCCTGCCGTATAATGGCCTCCATCTGTTGGATTTTACCGATATCCTGGAAGGTAGCCACTGCCCCAAAGGATTTACCGTTGACAATAATCGGCACTTTATTGCACATCAGCCTGGCACCATTAAGGTCGATCATACGGTGGATATCCTCTTTTTTCTTGTCCGATACCTTGTCCAATTGCAGTTGAGGGAGAACCGCTTCAATGGGTTGACACAAGGCTTTTACTCTATTGGTTTTAGTAAGCTTTTGAGCAGCCGGATTAAAGGCGGTAATGTGGTGCTCCTTATCAATAGTGACAATTCCATCATAAGCATAATCCAAAATAGTACTGAAGAAACCCCGTTTGGCGGTCTCAATTTCTAATGCCTGCTGAATGAGCCTCGCTTCCCGTGCTGCCTGCAGGAGGCTTTCTTTGCCTACCTTTATCAAAAAGCAGGGAATGCCCTGGCGATTGGCTGCTGCTATAACTCTGGCACCTCCCAGAATTACCTCGGCTCCATCCTGGAAGGCTTCGAACACCGCCTTTTCAAAACTTTGACCATAGCTTAGTGTGTACAGCCGGATGTTTACGCCAAAGAATTCGTCAAGCGAGTCGATTCCCAGAATCATTGTGGAATAAGTAACAATGGCAAGCCTTTTTTCGGATAAATTGGCTTCTTTTACCGCCCGGATAATATCAAAGCTTGTAATTGGAATTTCTACAACCGCAATGTTTAATTGAGACTGTTTAATAGCCAAAGCAGTTCCGGCTCTGGCGGCAACTACTTCTATCCCTTGGGCGATACGGTTGGGCAACAGCTCAACTGCCTTTGTATGAAATGCCATCTCCAGTTCAATATCAGGATAGTCGGGGGCGAGAATTTCACGGGTATATGTAATCATTGCCTCATCGGAAACCAGGAAGAGTATATTTGCCACATACATCACTCCGCATCAAAATACAGCAATCTGCATCGACTGTTTGTGCTAATTGTAGCAAAAAGAATAAAGTGAATGCAAGAGCGTTTTGTATAAAGAGTTTAGTGAAGGGCGCTGAAGCCAATGAATATAAGGAGAATTTACGAAGAATTGTGATTTTTTTAAAGACTAGCTTAGCTTGGCATGCATCATGCAATTACGTAAGCAGGAGGCACAAAACGACAGGAGCATAGTCAGCAGGAGGTGGTTGGATTGTTCAGTGCTTAACAGGGCTGATAAAAACGGAAAGGGCATTTTGTAGTAGTTGTTTTGAGGAGGGGTTACATGTTTACGCTAGCAATAGTGGGCTTTGTTATGATTCTTGTGTTTATGTATGTTGTCATGTCAAAAAGAACGACTGCCATGGTAGGTCTAATACTTATTCCAATATTGTTTGCCCTTGGCTTGGGATTTGGCCCTAAACTGGGTCCTATGATTTTTGACGGCGTTAAAAAAGTTGCGCCTACAGCTATCATGATTGTTTTTGCAGTTATGTATTTTGGGATTATGATTAATGCCGGGTTGTTTGACCGTCTGGTTAGCGCAATATTAAAAGCGACCAAAGGAGATCCGGTGAGGATTTTCGTTGGTACCTCCATATTGGCCTTCTGCGTTTCTTTAGATGGCGACGGAGTCACAACTTACATGGTTACCTGTACTGCGATGATGCCACTCATCCGGCACCTGGGCCTAAACCCCCTTATGGCGGCTACAGTAGCTATTATGCCGGCCAGAATAACAAACATCCTTCCTTGGGGAGGCCCAACTGCCCGTGTTATGACGGTATTATCACTTGACGTTAATCAAGTGTTTATCCCTTTGATACCGGGGATGGCTGTTGCTGTTCTTTATAGCCTGGGAGTGGCTTATTATTTTGGACTGAAAGAGCGGAACCGCTTAGGATATGTTCCAGGCAGTAATCTCACCGCTCATGAAGTTGCAGCGACGGTAACTGCAACAGAGGATGCCAATGCATTAAAGCGCCCTCAAATGTTCTGGTTTAATCTTACCCTTACTATAGCGCTCCTTATCGGGCTGGTAGCCGAAGTGATGCCCTTGGCTGTCTTATTTATGATTGGCTCCTCCATAGCGCTGGTAGTAAATTATCCGAATGTCAAAGACCAACAGGCCCGCATTACTGCCCAGGGAGAGAATATATTGCCGGTAATTGCCATGATTTTTGCTGCAGGGACGCTTACCGGAATCATGAGCGGTACCAAAATGCTGGATCAAATGGCGCAGTTCTTAGTGGCGATTATCCCTTCGCAGCTGGGACCCCATTTAGCGTTAGTAATGGCTGGCGCCAGTCTTCCCTTAACTTATTTCTTAACAAATGATGCCGTTTATTTTGGCATTATGCCTGTCATAGTAAAAACAGCCGCCGCTTATGGCATATCATCGGCAGAAATAGCCAGGGCATTATTGGTTGGCCAGTGCGCTCATCTTTTAAGTCCGATGGTTGCTTCGACTTATCTGCTGGTAAATTTGACCGGCGTTAATTACGGCGAATTCCAAAAGTTCGCCTTGTTGTGGGCTAACGGATCATCTATTATTATGCTGCTTGTCGTGCTGGTAATGGGGCTGGTTCCACTGTAAAGCTGTAGCAGAGCACCGCTAAAGCAAAAAAAGGAGGCAAGAAATTATGGAAACAATCGCCCTCATCGGACAGTACGACCCTCCGATTAAGGCATTAATACACCAGTCAATGCCAAGTAACTTTGCAATTAAGGAAATAGCTGCCGAGAACCAATATGATCAACTCAAGGGTGTAAATTATGTTATTTTAAGAACACTTACCCTTAAAGAGCAGGTAATAAGTGCGATCTCCAATCTGAAATTGATCCAAAGATGGGGTGTAGGGTATAACACAGTGGATATTAGGGCCGCAGGAAGCAGAAATATTCCCGTAGCCATTACGTCAGGCATGAATGCCCCATCGGTATCTGAGATGGCTGTATTATTGATGCTGGCTGTTTATCGCCAGCTTCCCCTGCTGCACAACAATGTACTCCAGGGAAAATGGCGGGGAGAAGAGGGAATTGCCAGCTCTTCTTATGTTATAGATGGTAAAATGGTCGGCCTGATCGGCCTTGGTGCTATTGGAAAGCAAGTTGTTCACAAGGTACAGGCATTTGGTGCTGCTGTTCAGTACTATGATGTATTCCGATTAACTCCTGAAGAAGAAGTAAGATTGGGTGTTACTTATGTTGACTTGGAAGAATTGCTAAAAACCTCTGATATTATAAGCCTCCATTTACCATTAACTGAAGCTACTAAGCACCTGATTCGCAAGGAGACAATTGGCCTGATGAAGGCTTCGGCAATTATTATCAATACCGCAAGAGGCGAAATCATTAATGAGGAGGACCTTGTGGAGTCCCTTCAGCATAAGAGAATTCTCGGAGCCGGTCTGGATGTTGTAGAAAATGAGCCGCCTGCTATAGACAGTCCGTTACTAAGCTTAAAAAATGTTATACTCACTCCCCATATGGGAGGAAGTACCTTTGATATCAATACCGCCATGGTGAAGCGATGTATGGATAACATTGTCAGAATCAGCCGCGGTGAAAGCTTACGGTCCAATGATATTGTTAATGCCCAGTATTTCACAAAGTCCTAAGGGTTTTGTAAAATAAGTAGTCACAATACAGGAACAGGGAAAGAGGAGAGATTATTATGTCAAACGCAGGATTTCGCATTTTCAAAAAGGTTAATCGTCCAAGCAAGGAACTAATTGAACAATTTCGTGGTCTGCCGGTGGCGAATATTGCCGATGAAATGAACCGGTTTAGCTGTGTGGATGCACGTATTAAAAGAGTAAACAAGGCTCCCTTATTAGGGCCGGCCTTCACCGTTAAAGCGCGGATTGGCGATAATATGATGTTTCACAAAGCGCTGGATTTGGCTCAGCCGGGGGATATCATTGTGGTAGATGTGCAAGGCGATGCAGTAAATTCGGTTACTGGCGAGATCATGATGCGCCAGGCACTAAAAAAAGGCTTGGCCGGTATTGTCATTGACGGTGCCATCCGTGACGTGGAGGCTTTGCAAGAAATGGATATGCCTATCTATGCAGCAGCGATCACTCCTAAAGGGCCATACAAGGATGGACCGGGAGAAATCAATGTACCGGTCAGCTGCGGCGGCGTGGTAGTTAACCCTGGCGATATTCTGGTAGGTGATGCCGACGGGATCGTAGTTATCCGCCCGCAGGATGCGCCTGTGATTGCCGAGAAGGCTAAAGGTAAGCTCAAAAAGGAGCAGGCTACGATGAAAGCCATCGAAGAAGGTACGCTGGACAGGTCGATATATTCAGATGAAGCCTTTGTAAAAAAGGGCTGCGAAATTATTGACGATTTCTATAAATAGTTCCCATCTTATGTAACCCGTCGGTAGCAGGAATACGATTAATCGTACTTCCTGTCTACCGGCGGGGTTTTCTTATATAGCGAAAGAGCATATGCGTTCTCCGGTCTTACGATCTTCTATTGACAAACAGCAACAGCAAAATTATAGTAAAGATTAAGTTAATCCTGATAACTAACCGGAAAGGTCCGTTCACAGGCTTACCGAATTCTTTTATTCGCAGACGGAGGGTATATGGTAACAGCAGATTTTAATTTAATTGCTATCGGCAGTAACGAGTTGCTTGCCAAAGAGCTTGCAGATGCGGTAAGGCTGATATTAGGAGAGCAAATCCACGTGGATACCTGTTTATCAAAAAATCTGACGGAAAAAATGGCAGGAGATTTATTTATCTGTAATAAATCGCAGGTAAATAGTCTGTTAAAGTTGATTCCAATAGAAAAAATATTAATATTAAATCTTACGCCGACAACACAGTTTTTTGTGGAAACGGCAAAAATTCCAGCAGGTGAAACAGTTTATGTTTTTAACAACCGGTTGGAATATGCGATGCAATTAATTGAGCTATGCATCGAAATGAATATCAAACAGGTTCAGTTTGTACCTATTGCTTATGACGAAATGGACGAGAATAACGTGGCTGCTCTTTTGACTGAGGCAAAATATATCATTGGCGTAGATCGATTATTAGGCAATGAAATCTTGTTTTCTGATAAATATAAGGACTTTTTACGGCCGGATATTACCGTTATCGGAGCAAAAAGGGTTGCCGCCATTCAGTCCGCCTGTGCATTGGTAAAGTGGGTTTCCTGGCAAAGGCAAAAGGATATTTCATTCAAGGTAAGTTTTCTGACAGATAAAATAAATAAAACAATACAAATGCAGGACAGTCCAAAATTTAATGAGAAGCTGAGCGTTATGGCGGATGAAATAAAAGAATTGGCCAGTGAAAACGGGAAGCTCGGCGAATCCATGCACAATGCTATTCTGCAATCCATTATGACTCAGTTTAATGTTAATAAGGATGAGGCCTGTAACCGTCCCGGCAGCGATAGTACCATACAGGATGTTCAGGTGCTGCTGGCTAAGCTAAAGGAATTTAGGTAGCAAAAACTTGTTTTTAGGATAGATAGGACAAACAGAGGATGAGACTTGTTCAAGCAAAGTCTCATCCTCTGTTTTGAATATACTGCTTTATGAAGTTCAGAAAGGTTTGGGCTGCATTCGAAAGATAGCGGTTTTTTTTATTGGACAGACAGAAATCTACTGGAATAGCAGGCTCTAAGGCCACGGAAGTTACTGAATCGGGAAGATAATAATTTTGCTCGGGCAAAACGGTTGCGCCGACATTTGCTGCCACCAGACCAAATAAGGAAGAAAGATGATTACTTGAATATAGCAGTTTTGGCTTAAAATCATTCTTGGCGCATTCATTAATCAATATTTCCTGCACAAAGGAGTCTTCACTGCAAATAACAAGCGGTTCATCCTTAATATCCGTAATTGCAAAGGCAGTACCACTGGCGCGGGGATGCTTTTTGTTGACATATATCGCAAAATCGGCAGAAAAAAGTTTGATTAAATCGACGGAAATCGTATTTCGGGGGGTAGGCAGTAAGGCAAAATCAACTTCATCATTATCTAACAGTTTTTGTGCAGTGCGAAAGCTTTCTTCCCGTATTTGAATTTCCAGGGAAGGAAACTCTTTTTTAAAACTAAAATAAATACTGGGGAAGAAATTGGACATTAGTAAGGGAGAAACTACAACCCGCACGAAACCTCTCCCCAAAACTTTCAGGTCGTTCATTTCCGATAGGGCGGTAGAAACGTTTTCCATAACATGCTGGACATGCGTTAAGAATACTTCGCCTTCCACAGTAAGAGAGATTCTTTTCTGACTGCGGTCAAAGAGTTTTATGCCAAGCTCATCTTCCAATGAGCGAATCGCAGTGGTTATAGTCGGTTGCGTAACAAAGAGTGTATTGGCAGCAAGAGTAAAGCTATTGAGCTTGCTAACTGCTAAAAAATATTCTAGTTGCCTGAGTTCCAGGAGAATCACTCCAAGCATAGTTTTTTCTTTTATCGTACCACAAAATCAAATAATTTAATATTATTTGAAGAGTGAGATAGAGTAGCGTAGAACCGGAGATCAGTAAAACAGAGGATGAGACTTTAAGAGAAGTCTCATCCTCTGTTTTATCCGGAGACAGCAAGCTACCTATTCTTTTTCTTTATCGTACCATAAAATCAAACAATTTAACATTGCCTGAAAAGTGAGATATACTTGGCAGCAACAGTGGTATTCGATTGAAAATTCGGATATTAAATAACCACTGCCGGTGAGTGTTGCTTATTTAGCTGCCAGGGAATTGTCCTTAACAAAATCGATGAAGACTTTGCAAGCTAATGGCAATAACACATTAGGTTTCCACACAAGGCCTATCGTTAGATATAGCGGAGGAGAAAGCGATATCTTTGTTATGTTTTGTGCATCATTTGTTGACAATGCTGTTAAGAAAGATGCTCCTGAGCCTTTGGCAATTAAAGCCTTGATTGTTTGAAACTGATTAGTGGATAATACCACTTTGGGCAGTAAACCACGGATCGAATACTCGTGTTCGATTATTCCGCGTAAGGCAAAGCCCTCATTGTGGAGAATAAGCGGTTCGTCCTTCAATTCTTCAAAGGTTAAATATTGTCTGTCAGAGAGTGGATGTCCAACCGGAAGGCAAACCATTATTTCCTGAATGGTAACCGGACAATAATCAAGATCAGTCGGCGTAGGGGCGAGAGTAACAAGGCCAACATGGACATCTTCCCTTTTGACTAGATTAGCCGCTGCATAAGAGCCTTCCTCAACGGCTATCATCTCCAGATTTGGGAATCTTTTCTTAAAGGCTACAAAGAGGGGCGGAAAAACATAGGCCCCAATCATTGGCGGAATGGCAATGCGAAAAGAACCTCTGGTCAAGTTCTTATAGTCGTTCATTAGATTAAGTGCAGTATTTAACCGGCTTAAAATATCCTGGGCAGCGGTAAGAAATACCTTTCCTTCTTCGGTCAAGAGAACACGTTTTTGATTGCGGTCAAATAATTGTAAGCCCAGTTCTTTTTCCATTTTATGAATTGCCTTTGTAATAGCTGGCTGCGATACGTAAAGCCTGTCGGCGGCGGCTGTAAAATTCCGAAGTTCTCCTACAGTTACAAAATATTCAATTTCGCGAATATTCATATTTTTGTTCTCCTAAAAATTACGATAACCTTAGGTTATTATACCATGATTACATGATATTTCCGAAGACATTCGGTTTATATATATAATTAAACTACACAGGTGCGATAAGTTTGCAGCCCTTTGGTCATGCTTGGGGGCAGGTTCAATGCGGCGCAAGCGTGATTGGCCTTTGTAATTACTAGTAGCAGGGAGGATATTATGAGGGAAATCAAAGTAGCCCAAATTACCGATTTGGTTGCAGGAATGATACAAACAGCAGGTACTGAGCTGCCGCCGGATGTATATCAGGCCCTTAAGACATGTCGGCAAAACGAGCCATCACCGGTTGCAAGTAATATCTTAGGCGCACTGCTGGAGAATGCTGACATTGCCCGAAACGAGAAGATCCCTATCTGCCAGGACTGTGGGCTGGCCTTCATTTTCCTGGAAATCGGCCAGGATGTTCATTTTGTGGAGGGGAATCTGGAAGCGGCAATTAATGAAGGTGTTGCCAGAGGGTATACGGAAGGGTATCTGCGCAAATCAGTGGTAGCTGACCCGTTATTCGACAGGATTAACACCAAGAATAATACCCCCGCTGTTATATACACCCGTATTGTTGACGGAGAGAAGGTGAGAATGAAAATAGCTACCAAAGGTTTTGGCGCTGAAAATCAAAGTGTGGTAAAGATGCTGGTGCCGGCGGATGGTATAGAAGGCGTAAAGCGGGTAGTTCTGGAAGCTGCCAGGGCGGCAGGTCCGGATGCCTGTCCACCTCTGCTGGTTGGTGTGGGCATCGGTGGATCACTCGAATCTTCGGCGTTATGCGCCAAACGAGCGGCTATTCGCAGTGTGAACAGCCGCCATCCGGATGATCGGTATGCGGCATTGGAGGATGAATTGCTGATACTCATCAACAAAACCGGGGTGGGTCCGCAGGGACTTGGCGGAAAGACTACGGCAATCAAGGTAAATATCGAGTCGGCTCCCACTCATATCGGCGCCATGCCGGTTGCTGTTAATTTTAATTGCCATGCAGTGCGGCATGCGGAAATAGAGTTATAGGAGTGAGCAAAATGAAAGAAAAAATCAGCATTACCACACCGTTAAGTGAAGCGGTAGCCCGTTCACTCGTGGCGGGGGATGATGTGCTTATCTCGGGAAAGGTTTTCGTAGCCCGGGATGCCGCTCACAAACGAATGGTTGAGGGGCTTGATGCAGGTAATCCGTTACCGGTCGATTTGACGGGCGGGATCATTTACTATATGGGACCCAGCCCGGCACGGCCGGGACAGGCTATCGGCGCCGCAGGCCCAACTACCTCGGGGCGAATGGACAAGTATGCACCCCGGATGATAGAACATGGTCTGAAAGGCATGCTCGGCAAAGGGCAGCGCTCAGAAGCAGTAGTGGCTGCCATGAAAGAACATGGTTGTGTTTACTTTGCG
>Ga0074195_1002904_pt1 | contig 17426 bp, 14 predicted proteins | sample EPASupsiteHSE623_FD_64525 | JGI IMG/M metagenome (GOLD analysis project Ga0074195, IMG submission 64525) | Bioremediated contaminated groundwater from EPA Superfund site, New Mexico - Sample HSE6-23 | ecosystem: Environmental > Aquatic > Deep subsurface > Groundwater > Contaminated ...
AGGCTTTTTACAATCGGAAAAAGAATTCCTCCTGCTCTGGCAGTATTAGAGGGCGTAGCAGGACTAATAATTAAGTCACTCAAAGCAATGGTATACCCCAGCTTTAAGGTACTGTCACCCATTGCATGGATTAGCAAATAAGCAATTCGCCGTCCTAAACCGGTTTTGATAAAACCCTTAGCAAATAAAAAGGCTGAAACAATGAGCCAAATAGTACCGTTACTAAATCCGGACAGTGCTTCTCCCGGTTTTAGCACCCCTGCTAACGCGGTAAAGGTAACGCTGAGAAAAGCCAGCGCTCCAATCGGCAGCGGCTGCAGAATAAAACCCAATATAGTTGACACAAATATGGCCACAAGATGCCACGCTTCCGGTTTTAGTCCTGACGGTACCGGAAAGAACCAAATTGCAGCACCGACCGCAAGAACAATAAGTCCACGCATTACAGGATTCAACTAGACCAACCTCCTTTGTTAATAAACTCTCCTTTTCTTACCTATAGCAACTTCCATGCCAATTCTGTTTTTTCAGGCAATTAGCGCCTTCCAGTCATTTTACATTCTCCAGTCCATCAGCAATATGTTTCATTTTGTTCAATCAGGTAGCAATATGTGTCGTTTTATAAATTACCAGCTCTGCCTTTTGCAATTTAAATACATCATTACCGCTTATTGCATTCTATTTGACAGCAGCATATAATCAAAGAAAACGTTTCATTTTGTTTCAGAGGAGAAACCGCCATGTCTCTGATTACTTTTTTAGCTCCTGATACCAGCATGCTGGACAGGGCCCACAATTTATTTCAAAGCCAGCAGATAGACATCCAGATAAAAAAGGGCTTGCTGAGCGAAGGGGTTGCAGTTGCCCGGACGCTCATTGCCAACGGCACGGAAATTATTATCACTCGGGGCGGCACTGCCTCCGCTATTCGCAATGCCGGACTAGCGGTTATTATTGTTCAAATACCCATAACCGGCTTTGACATCATCCGTACCGTTGAAAAAGCAAAATTACATGGTCACCGCATCGGCGCGGTATCGTTCCCTTCTATTCTTCAGGGAATTGACTGCCTAAGTCCAATCCTCGGAGTAGAGATCTGCTGTTATCCTATTCACAGCGAAACCGAAGCGGAAGAACAGGTGCTGCAGGCTTTTCACGATGGAGTTGATGTTGTCATCGGTGGATTTATCACAGCGAAAGTAGCGAAAAAGAACAGCTTCCCTTACGAATTAATCGACAGTGGCGTTGAGGGCATCTTACAGGCAGCTCAGGAAGCAGAGCGAATTGCGCAGGCACGTAATCTGGAAAAAACCAAAACCAGTCTTTTTCGGGCTGTACTGGATTACGCCTATGAGGGCATCATATCTGTGGACAGCGAATGCCGCATTACTTTCTTTAACCCTATTGCCGAGCGCATTACCGGTATCGACGGCAGCAAAGCAACAGGCAAAAAAATTACCCAGGTTTGGCCCGGGCTTAACTTGGAACAGGTAATGCGTACAGAAAAAGATGATTTAGGGCAGATTCTTAACATTAATGATGTCGATGTTCTGTGCAATAAAGTAGCTATCATTGTTAACAACAGTTCTGTCGGTGCCGTTGCGACCTTTCAGGATGTAACCCAAATCCAAAAAATGGAGGCCCGTGTACGTCATCGCATTTATGCATCCGGGCATGTTGCCCAATTTCGCTTTACCAATATTATCGGCTCAAGTGACCAGCTTCGGCAAACAGTGGAAATTGCCAAAGAATATGCCCTTACCCGTTCCTCTATCTTGATCCTGGGTGAGACAGGCACAGGCAAAGAAGTATTTGCTCAAAGCATTCATAACTACAGCGACCGCCGAAAGGGTCCCTTTGTAGCGATTAACTGTGCGGCACTTCCCAGTCAAATATTAGAAAGTGAACTTTTTGGTTACGTAGGCGGAGCCTTTACAGGCGCCAACCAGAAAGGGAAACCCGGTTTGTTTGAAGTAGCACACGGCGGCACGATTTTTCTTGATGAAATTGGCGAAATGGAATATGTCACACAAGGAAAGCTTCTGCGCATTTTACAGGAAAAAAAAGTCATGCGCCTGGGTAATGATAGTGTCATTCCAGTTGACGTCCGGATTATTGCTGCCTCTAATAAAAATTTAAAGACGCTGGTAAACGAAAACAAATTCCGTTCAGATTTGTATTACCGGCTAAACGTTTTGCAGCTTCGAATTCCGCCACTGCGCAGCCGTAAGGAAGACATTAAGCCTTTAGCCCAGTTTTTCCTAAAGGAGCACAGCGGTATGATGAGGCGCCCTTTAAAACTTACCCCCTCTGCTATTCAGGCTCTGGTCAGCTATCCCTGGCCAGGAAATATCCGGGAACTGCAAAACAGCATGGAGCGGGTTATCGCTGTTCATAAGCAGGAAGCTATCGACGATGCAGTTATCAATCTGCTGCTTGAGGATCAAGAGGACGCGCCGGTCGTAATCAGCTGTCTTCCTGATGAGGCAGCCGAAATCAGCAAAGCCCTGGCACTGACAAAAGGGCGATATGCCGCTGCCGCTAAACTCCTTGGCATAAGCCGTTCTACGCTCTGGCGCAAACTAAAACGGCTCAAAGCAAAACAAAACTGAGGCAGCATAATGCTGCCTCAGTTTTGTTTTAACCTTATTTGATTTGCCGCTCATCCTTGCAACAGCAAATCACTCCATTGCTGCTGACTACGTTATCATAATACTGCAGCTTTTTATTAATTTTAGCCAGGTTTTGTTTCATTTCTTCGATTTTTTGTTCCACTTTTCGTTTATGCTCAAACAGAATTTGCTTGCGGTCTTCCATTTTTTCATCACCAGCCGCACAGTGCTCAACATAGCGCTTGATTTCAGACACCGACATTCCCGTATCCCGCAGGCAGCAAATCAAGACAAGCCATTCCACATCTTTATCATCAAAGATGCGATTACCTCGCTCATCCCGTTCAACGAAGGGCAGTAAGCACTCTTTCTCATAATACCGGAGCGTATAAGCACTCAAATCCAGTTTTTCAGCAACCTGCTTAATTGTATATCCCATCAGGCGACCTCCTGCCGGGCAAATTAGACTTCAATGAGCTCATAGCTTTTAGTGCCAATACCGATTTTCTCAGCATGCTCCACACATGACATCCAGTTCGTCTCCGGATGAGCAGCATAAAAATGATCCTTAGCAGGCTGTTTTTGTTTCTGGATTTGTTCCGCTAAATAACTGCCCGAAATGACAGGAGCCTGACTAGCCATATCAGCACAGGCCATATCAAGAGCTACCGGATCAAAAGAGGCAAACATGCCAATATCCGGAATTAAGGGCACATCATTCTCGGCATGACAATCGCAATTTGGCGACACATCAATAACTAAGCTAATGTGAAAATGGGGTCTGCCATGTAATACGGCCCACGTGTATTCAGCAATCTTTTTATTAAGAACATCATTGGATGCATCCCACGCAGCAGCAATCGCATCGAAATGACAGACCCCGATACATCTGCCACAGCCGACACATTTGTTATGGTCAATAGATGCCTTCTTATCGGTAATTGTGGGAGCATCATGAGCACAAATCTTCACACATGCCCCACAGCCCACACAGGCTTTAGTCCTTACACGGGGTTTGCCGTCACTGTGCATTTCCATTTTACCTGCCCGGGAGCCACTTCCCATGCCGATATTTTTTAAGGCACCGCCAAAACCAGTCAGTTCGTGACCCTTGAAGTGGTTGAGGCTGATCAGAATATCCGCATCCATAACAGCCCTGCCAATTTTGGCTTCTTTTACACACTCCCCGCCAGGTACGGGGATATAAGCCTCATCCGTTCCTTTCAGACCATCGCCAATGATAATCTGACAGCCTGTCGTAAAAGGATTATAGCCATTTTCATACGCTGCATCCATATGCTCCAGTGCATCTTTACGGCGGCCTACATACAGCGTATTACAGTCTGTAAGAAATACCTTCCCTCCCTGGCTCTTTACCACATCAGCAATCACCTTAGCATAGTTAGGCCGAAGATAAGCTAAATTACCCGGTTCACCAAAATGTATTTTAATTGCCGTATACTTACCTTTAAAATCAATATTTTCAATACCGGCCTTCTTGACCAGCCTCTCCAACTTCTGCAGCAAATTCATATTGCCGCTTGCACGCATATTCGTAAAATAAACTTTTGATTTTTCCATAAAATCCGCTCCTTACTTGCGTGTTATTTACGCTTAGCTCTTCATAAGCTACACTATCCTTATGTTACTCCTTCGAGTACACTCTAAGTCAAGTATTTATTTTCTAATATTCCCTGAAAATTACACTTCAATGAAAAAAGCAAACTGCCATCATTTACGATGCAGTCTGCTTTTACGCTCAATTCAATTTAATTTAGTCACGAACCTGCCGGGTTTTCCTTATACCAAGCCACAGCAGAAAAATCACATACAGCCCTAATATTCCTAACGCCGCTCCCGGCATGCTTCCGGTAGAGCTGCTTAAGCGCAAGGCATAACTGGCATGAGTAAGCGGCAGCAATTCAATCAGCCAGTGCAAAAAAGCAGGCAATTGAGCAGGACTAAAGAAAGTGGCACATAAAAAAGACATAGGCATTAACGCATATGTATTAAAATTGCTCATTTCCTCATGAGAATTCATCATCATGGCAGCCACCAGACCCAGGGCGGAAAAAACCGTACAATTTAAAAATAATGCCAAAACAAACCAGCCGTTTAGTAAGAAGTGAGCTCCAAAGGCATAAGCCAGGACAATTATTACCACTGAGGATATCATACCGCGAGCTACACCGGCAAGGACTTTACCAAGCACATAGGCCGTCGGACTAATAGGAGCAAGCAAATACTCCTCCAGCGTCTTGTGATACAGCCTGCTCATATTGACAGACATACCAACAGCATTAAAGCTGATATTCATAGAATTTAAAGCAATGATGCCGGGAACGATGAAATCGAGGTAACTTCCCTGATTCACAGTAATACTGCGGCCCAACCCCCAGCCAAAAGCCACTAAATACAAAATTGGCGAAACCATTCTGGCTAGAATATAGCGGCCCAGGCGTCTTTGAAGCACTACCCAATCGCGCCAAAAAACTGTCCAGACGTGAGTAAGCATCACTCCACCACCTTCCGGCCGGTAAATTCAACAAAAACATCCTCTAAGTTAGAGCGTCGAATTGCTGCTGCTGTCGTCAAAACACCAACAAAGTCAGCCGCTTCCGTTCGATCGGTAAAAAAGCGGCTGTTTAAGCTTTCACCATCGTGCCATTCCACCACATATTCACCCAAGTTCCGGCAAAGCTTTGCCGGAGAATCAAGCGCAATTAATTTTCCTTTATACATAATGGCGACTCGCTGGCATAGGTTTTCTGCCTCTTCAATGTAATGAGTGGTTAATAATACGGTCAGCCCTTCACCGGCAAGCCGCCTGACCAGTTCCCACAAGCGGCGCCTCACCTGCGGGTCCAAACCTACCGTCGGTTCATCCAGGAACAGTACTTTGGGCCGGTGCAATAATGCCCGTGCAATCATTAACCGGCGCTTCATACCGCCGGAGAAGGTCTGCACCATATCGCCGCTCCGCTCATTCAGCTCCACAAAATCAAGCAGTTCTTCAATCCGTTTGTGCCGCTCCGCCGCCGGTATGCAATGCAGCCGCCCGTGAAGCTCCAAATTCTCCCGCGCGGTTAATTCGATATCCAAATTGACATGCTGCGGCACAACGCCAATAATGGTTTTAATCTGCTGTTCATTCCCTGGCAGCTTCCAGCCCCCAATAGTAATGCTCCCCTCAGTCGGCTGAGCCAACATGGTCAGCACACGGATCGTTGTTGTCTTGCCGGCACCATTCGGGCCTAAAAGTCCGAACAATTCTCCTTTCGGTATCGACAGATCCAATTGATCGACAGCTGTTCTATCACCGAACTTTTTAACTAACCCCGCTATTTCAATCATCGCTTTTCCTCACTTTACCGGCTGAATTAGTTCGTCACCTCAGTCAGGCTCTAAGCCAAACATACGGAACGGCCTTGATTATCCAGCGAAATATCCGCTTCTACGCCAAATACCTCTCGCAGCATAATGAGAGTTATTGTCTCAACAGGCGCTCCCCCGGCATATAAGTTCTATCCCGGCTGCTCTTCCAATTGAGAATTTGCTTTATACTGATTTTCACGGCCGAAGTGAGTTCGGCCGCTTTGCCATCTACCGCATACAGCAATTCAAGAAAAGCTGGTGACAGCACGACTACTTTTTCGTTTTTTTTGCCAGCGCCACAGCCTGCAACTAAAAGGGTAAGCAGCATCAAGGCAGATAGGATCTTGAAAACCGAGCTTAATTTCAAGACTGCAGCCCCCCTTCGCTTAGACTTTGTTTCTGCGTGCTAAAATCGTGGATAAATAATTAACCTTTTGTTCAGCGATATCCTGCAAATTATGAATAACCTGTTCATCATCCAGCCCGCAGCGGCTGATCATTACTGCGTTTTCGGCCAGATTATGCTGCTGAAGCTTTTCTATCACTTCACCGGAATTTTTATATACCTTCATGAGTACCACATTGTCCGCCATTTTCAAGGCTTTATCCAGCTTTTGTTCCTCAATAGTCGCCGGAATAATGCTCAGAATATCATTTCCTTCAACAATCGGATAACCCAGCTTGCTTGCAATTGCACAAAAAGCGGTAACTCCAGGAATTGTCTCAATCGGATAGCCGCAGTTTTCCAACAAGCGAAATACATAAATATAAGTGCTGTAGAACATCGGATCACCCAGCGTTAGGAAAACCACTTTTTTACCGGCGGCGAGCAACTCACTGATCGTGTTTTTATTGTTTTCCCATGCGGTAGAAAGGATTTCATCATGAAAAACCATAGGAAACACTAATTTTACGATCTCTACATCTTCTTTTAAGAAAGGCTTTGCAATTTCCAGCGCTACACTATCTTCCTTTTTTTCTGTCTTAGGCGCAATAATAACATCCGCTTGCCGTATGACATTGATTGCCTTAACTGTCAGCAATTCGGGATCGCCGGGTCCAACACCTACTCCATAAAATATTCCCGTCATAATTACCTCCGTTAGCCAAATATGTTTTTATTTTAGCGGTTTTCCCCAAAGTACATAAACAGTCTCAAGTCCTAATGGGACTTGAGACTGTCGGGAAAATTGCAACATTGGTTTCAATATGGACTAATTCTTAGCCAAGTTGTCCTAATTTCCGGACTAATAGAACATACAGGCAGCAAGGTGCTAACGCCCTCAACAAGAAGACCTCCCAATTACTGGGAGGTCAGTTATGCGTGACACATTAAATTGTGTACATAATCCCCTTCCCATCGCTCGTGGGTATAGACGGTGATTGTCAAATAGGCAGTTCTCCTGACTCTGGCTCATCGCTTATCCAAACCTTCCCAAGGCATGGCCTCAGTGGTATAACTTGAATTTGCTCCCCATTACAGTGGCGGGACCGTGCCGGCCTCTCACCGGACTTCCCTATTAAGCCCCAAAGGGCACCTACTTCAACGCTGTTCATTTAGCTTTCACTTAGTTTTCATTATACTCACCGAATTCAGTAATGTCAATAAACTTATCATCCATAGCCAGCCATCAATTACCCTATTCCGAAGTCTTTTCTCACAGCACTACAAAGAGCTTTTAAGCTCTTTTGCCGCTTCAATTAGTTTTGTAAAATGAAGACGTAAGTAAAAATCAATAAATGTCCAGCGAGATTGTAAAATAGGAACCCGTTCTAAGGCCCATGAATCACTGGCACGGCTAACTCTGCCGAAATCGACAGTAAAAGCCGCCTGATAGCCGGCCTGCCTGACTGCGTCTTTCACCTGTTGATTGTAATAGCCTCCCGGATAAGCAAGGTAGCGCACCGGTGTCTCCAGCCGCCACTCAATTCCTTCTTTTGATTTTACCAGTTGATTTCTAACTTCCTCCGGCGAGGCCTCTGCAAGAGACCCATGGCTTAGTGTATGGGAGCCGAACTGAAAGCCGGCCTGCTGCAGTTCCTTAACCTGCTCCCAATTTATATACCATGAGTCCCTGCCAACAAAGTCGGTTATTAAAAAAATAATCGCCGTAAAACCATATTTTTTCATGATTGGATAGGCATTTGTATAGATACCGCCATACCCGTCATCAAAAGTAATTAGTACCGGTTTGGGAGGCAAACTGCCTTTTTGATACAGATAAGCAAACAATTGATCTGCCGTTATCGCCGTATAGCCTTTTTCGGACAAATAGGCCATCTGTTTTTCAAAGTTCTCTACACTTAAAGCTAAAGGATTATTGGCATTATCTTCGACTTGATGATAATTAAATACCGGAATTCCTCCTGACACATCGTCAGGCTGATTATAAAAAAAGTAGCTAACCGCAGCAATTATCACAACACACAGCAATAAGAAATAAAGGATTTTTTTACTCAAATCATCACCTCATATTCTCCTTGATCAATAATACGCCATTTGGCAATAAACATCAATAGAAATGCATCTGTATTTGATTGATATTTGCTGCTGAGAATCTCACTATTGTTATTGCATTTATGCTTCCCTGGATAAAAGTTTTAATGTAATCAAGCCCGCACCAACAGCAATTAAAGCATAACATATAAAAAAAGGATCGGCCATTTGCTGGCTGATCCTTTTAAATCTACTTTTTTGTCCGCCCTTGCAGTGCCATCTGCCGGCTCTTTTGGTTGATTTTTTCAATGATCTCTTCCATGTATTTCGTACTGCCTGACATAATGTCCTGTAAGGATTTGCTTTTAAATTGCAGTAAATCTAAGCGGGTTGTATAGCCTATTGCTTCTGTCATCATAAGATATTCATCCGATATGTCGGTAGGAATGCCCAGCTTCATAACCTCTTGCTTTAAGCGGCCAGTCTCTTTTAACAATGCTGCTCCGTTCATTCCCTGTAACGAATAGCCCAGTTCTTCCCATAATTCAACCGGCTTGTAGATTGAGTACTCATACTTCATAAATTTTTTCACAAAATCTGGCTCAGCTTTGAATCCGAATTCTTCCGCTCTTTCCATCCATTTTGTCTCAGGAAATATTCCGGGCGGATTAACAATCACTGTATCCGGATTGGACTCTTGAATAAGGCGCAAATCTTCCCGGAATACCTCTTCCAATACGACTCCGTCTACAACCGGGCAAGGATAAATCAACGATAGTCCGACGCGGCAGTTATGTCCGGCATCAGTAGAGGCCAGTTTGATGCAATTGATTGTATCAGCAACGTCTTTACGTCGTACTCCTTTATTCATTACTTTTTCATTAATGAGATCATGTCCCGTTTCTCCCCCCATAAACACCGCTCGCAGCCCAGCCTTAATCATTACGTGGTATGCCTCATACAAAGCAGGTGTAATTTTAGCAGCTCTGGCAAACATGGAAAAATTAATGTTCAAGTTTCTTTTTAAAATTTCTTCCGCAATCCTTTTGCCATGCTCAACAGGTGTTTCAGAACTGCTGAAGCGAAAAAAAGAAATCCCTTGCTGAGTCATTACTTCAATTTCATCAACAATTTCTTCAACAGGCCGTGATTGGTATATGCCGTTTTGCCTGGTATGAGAGCAAAAGCTGCATTGGTTCCAAGAGCAGCCAAAACCATCAACTATTGTATGGAAAAAAATTTTACCCTGTAAATCTTCAGACCGGTATCTGGGAGTAGGAAACATGCTTTCAGTTTGAAAGCATACCGAGCTATAGGTACCCATCTTTATTAGCCTGGATGCACTAATTTCTTTGTAAAAAGCTGTAAAAAACGCACTTTTATCTTTACTTTTTTGATAGAGTGTCAGCATTTGATGCAACATCTCTTCTCCCGGTCCCATGATCGCAATATCAAAAGAATCATCAGCCAAAATATGTTCACCATAAACCTTCACCTGTGGACCACCAGCAACAACAATTATATCCGGGCAAGCTTCCCGGACCTTTGCAGCCAGAAGTTTACTCCAAGCAAATGCATCACCATACCATACCTTAATTCCTAAAAATTTAATATCCTTCTCTTTGATCACATGAATAATTGTCTCAATCCGCTTCATCATATATTCGCGGCGATAGTAAAGTGATAACGCCTGTATGGGCCAAGTCAATAGCATCGATGTCAGCCACAAAAATTTTATTTGGCGATCATACATTTTCATCTGCAAATCAACCATATATTCCAACGACTTTAAGCACCATTGCGGTACTCCCTTAGTCATAGCTGTTATACGCTGATCGTCAATCACTTCGACTTCGTGGCCTCTATCTTCTAAAAAAGTCCTCAGAACTGCTAATCCATTCTCCAGTGCAGCATCTGAAGCGATTCTTTGCCGGGGGGCATAGCTATTGACAAGCAGTAATTGAATTTTTTCCATAAATATATCCTCCTAATTACAGTTCACAAATTCTGCATTTGCAGGTTTTGGAGTATTACCTTTGCAATATCGGGATAAGCAACACTGAATTTCCGAAAATATTGTCGAGCTATTACTACTATTACAGCTGGTGTAACCGCTTCTACATCTACCCCTTGTGTAATTGGCTCAGATAAGCCAATCGCGCCAAAGTGCTTTCCAGGTATCACCAAGCTTTTCTTCTGTAACGGGTTATGAGAAATCAATAGCTTGCCGGAAAGTAAAATATTTAGCTCCTCACTGATAAGCTCTCGGGTAATAATCCGGTCACCAGAATGACATTGAACGATAACACCGCAACGATACAAAAAAATACTTGCCTCTGCTTCTGATAATCCTTGTAGAAGCGGGATATTATTTTCCGGCGAACCTAAATCTTTAAAGTGATTACTAACAATGGTCCAAAGCTCCTTTTCTGTTACTAACTGACTATTCGTTATCCTCACAGTTTCAGGAAATTCCTTCAAAAACCAATCAGTCGCAGAGCTATTTAGCTCGTGGCGTTTACGAGCTTTCCGCAAGAAGGGAGAACGCACTGCTTTTAAATGATCCAGGTCATCAACCAACAAAATAAATGGATGAAGCAAACCATAGCCTGGATCTTCAAAGTTTCTCCCAAACCGACGGCAGCCGATTTGTTCGTAAAGGCGCAGTAAATAAAAATTGCAACCACCAAAGTTAAACTGTACATGGTGATTGCAATAAAGCTCATACCCTTTCGCCGAGAGCAAATGTAATGCTGCTGAGTTTCGATATTGTTGAGAAACCATTAATTTAGAACTAAAGGCCACTAGCGGATGTCCACTTGATTTACAAAAATCGCGAAATCGATTCATTAAAAGAACGTTGGCTAAGTCAGAAGGAAAATCATCTATTAAACCAATATTTACTCTCATCGTGCCAATATATTCTGTCCCGACTTTGGCGTATAGAAGAATAGCCCAATGATCAATCTCATCAACCAATTGCTTACTACGATGATTCGCTAAGTTAGGCTTTCGCTTCAATTCCTCAATATATATTTCATATCGTAGACGAAAGATCTTTTCTTTTTCAGCATCAGTTTCTGCAATACCAATTTGTATACTCACCTCCTGATCAGCTGATAAACATATGTCTTTTTCCTGTAAATTCATTCTCATTTTAGCTTCTCTCCTCATTTAAATTGAAACCAGACATCCTAAAAAACTACATAATTTTCATAATATTTCCCTCCTTCCATTAGGAAGGATACGGGAAATATTACCCAATTCCTACATAATTTTGTAGAAAATTGTCTCAATAAGACAGTTTAGTAAAAGATGCCTTTCTACGTAGAAAAAGCTCCCATTCCTTACGTTTTTAAGGAATGAGAGCTTTCTTAGAAAGATTGTTATTAAGCTATGCGAAGCTTCAATATATTAAAACGAACATAGAATGTAGTTCCTTTGTTTGTTGTTTCAACCTCAATAGTAGCATTATGCCTCGCGGCAATTCGATAACATACCGGCAGACCTAATCCGGTACCGGTTTCCTTTGTTGTTAAAAAGGGGGTTCCTAAGTTTTCCAGTATATGAAGAGGTATTCCACTTCCCTGGTCTGAGACTGATAAAACAACCTGCTCTTTGTCTATATAGGTACTAATATGGAGAGTACCGCCAGAAGGCATTGCTTCCAAGCCATTGCGAACAAGATTTAGCAGTAATTGTCGAATCTCATTTTCATCTAAAAATACTTGAGGAATATCGTCGGCAAGAGAAAGTGTTACATTCGCCTTAGTAGCGATTGCATCCGCTTCTAATAAAGGCAATAAAGACGTGATGCTGTTATTTAGATCGTGACACTTTAACTCCAGCAATTTGTTTTTAGCTAAAGAAAGATATTCGCGGATTATAGCATTCGTTCTGTCCAGTTCGCCAATCATCAATTCAAACCGATCCTTGTAGCCAATAAACTCCTGTTTGTTGCCCATTATTTGCAAATATCCCCGGACAGTTGTTAACGGATTACGAATTTCATGAGCAACATTTGCCGCCATTTCACCGATCATATTCATACGATCCAAACGAGACATACTTTGCTCTAGATTTTTCCTTGCCGTAACATCCCGAATAATGCCTTCTAAGGATACAAGCCTACCAGCTTGGTCAAAAACAGGTACAATATTTTGTTCCACCCAGCTTATTGTTTGATCTTTGCGAATAATACGCAAGGTAAGGGGCAACGTGCCTAACTCAGGAAGATTACCAATAAAATCATCGAAGAGTCGTTTATCATCAGGATGGATCATGCTCATCAACAGATTTGGATCGTTATAGTACTCTTCAGGGGTATATCCTGTAACAGTTGTAACGGCTGGGCTTATATACTCAACTTTAACCTGCGGTATTACTTTGTATAGATAAATTATATCAACAGCGTTTTCTGCTAATAATCGATATTGCGATTCCTTTTGCGCCAAATTTAGTCTCGCCTTTTCTAAATATAACAACAGGCTTGCAATAGCAACACAAAGCCTCAGCAATCCTTCGATTATGTAGCCATAGGGAGCAAACCAGGCTATTGAAATTAGGAAAGGCATATCCAGCGTATGTATCCCCCAAGCAATATAGGAATAGCCTAAAATCTTCTTGCTTATAGTATCAGCATTTAGATAGCTCATAAAAGCTAAACCTGCCCAGATACAGACAATACCACAATACCATGCCACAGGAAAGAGTTTATAGAAAAAGGGCAAATCAAATATTACAGCAACAGAACTTATTGCCAAAACCCCTATGCCACTAAAAATCCAATACTTATTTAGCGGTTTATTAATAAAAAGGTGAGCTGCCCAAATAAATAATGTTGCGCTGCTCAATAAAAGGATAGCGAAAAAGATAAATCCCCAAGCAGACTGCATCCAATTAATCATTCCGGAATCAAAAATAACAAGTCGAAGCAAAAGAATGAACCAACTAACTGTCCAGACACTCATAAAACGATCTCGGTATATCATGTATAAATAGGAGAACACCACTGTCATTGAAAAAGTGCCGGCGACCGCAGCAATTGCAAAAGTAGCAAGAAAGTCCATTTCGTATATCCCTCCCAACAAAAATTAGGAGAATCATATTACATAAATTTCCTTTGAATGAAGCCAAAATCCTCTTTTCAGATAACATTTTTTGATAATTATTGTAAATAATTACATAAAAACCAGTATTAAACATAAAAAATCCACAGATATTTCTATCTGCGGATTTTTTATGCTTAAGGCACTGCATATGCTGCCAGAGAAAATTCCTCTTCTTGTGACCGAAGGCAGTCTTCGATTATTTCCATCAGCCGGTCAGGCTTCATATTGGACATTACATTACCTGCAATACGCACATTAGGCCCTTGGCGGCAACAGTGAAGACAGGTCACTTCACACAGGTCGATCTGCTGGCGGATAGGCTCCGGAAGTGCATCTATAGCTGCAAATAAGTCTTGAGAGCCCAGCAGCAGGCACGCTGTTCCTGCACAAATTTCTACGAGTAACTTTTCCATAAAAACTCCTCCGTTAAGGAACCGTTTGGTATGATTTAACCTCAGGCAAAACCTTTGTAACAAAGAAATTTCTTACTGTAGCGGGAGAAACACTCTGGACACAGCCATTGTCAATTTTTACGGATACCGCCTCTGTACAGCAGCCAAGGCAAAAAATAGCATCAATTTCGACTTGCTCAGTTACACCATACTCTTCACTCAATTGTTGAAAAGAGTTAATGACATTGTAGGAGCCTTTCAGGTGGCAGGCACTACCGATGCAAACCTTGATTGTCATCATGATGCTCACTCCCTTTTCGATAATTCACATGGAGAAGTTTATGGGTTTTTCCCTTGAGCAGTCCTCCGTAAAGAGCCATAATGACCGGATTTTCTTCAGAGCGCTTAATGTTGCTCATGCGATCCGCTTCATATAATCCGGCACCTCTGCGTTTTTTTCCTTCACTATCCGTAACGGGCTGCCCCGCACCGCAAATGCAGCCGCCCGGGCACGCCATTACTTCAATAAAATCATACTGCTTTTCCCCGGCTTGTATTCTTTTGATTAATTCATCAGCATTTTTCAGACCACTGACTATTGCAATGTTAACATTCCGGCCATTAAAGGGTATCACTGCTTCTTTTACACCCTCCAGGCCGCGTACACCTGTAAAAGCAATCGATTTGAGGGCAGCAATGGATTTATCATCTGCAATCCGCCGTATTACCGCTTCTGTAACACCTCCGGTTACACCGAAAATTACGCCTGCGCCACTGGTCGCTCCAAAAGGCATATCCACTCCTTCCGGTTCTATTTCAGAAAAGACAATACCTGCTTCTTTAATCATTTGAATTAATTCTTGTGTAGTAATGACATAATCTACGTAAGGAACTCCGTCATTTTTAAACTCATCCCGGGCAGCTTCGATCTTCTTAGCGGTACAAGGCATAACGGCAACTACCACTACCTGTTTGCTGGAATGGCGGTAATGCTCTTTTAGCACCGATGCAAACATCTGCATTGGCGAACGGCAGGTAGAAATATTCTGAACCAGTTCAGGCTTGTGAAGTTCGGCATATCTGACCCATGCCGGACAACAGGAGGTAAACAACGGCAGTTTCCCCCCCTTTTCCAGCCTGGACAGGAATTCTCCCGTTTCTTCCAGAACGGTAAGATCGGCACCGGTACTGGTGTCAAAAACCTCGTCAAAGCCAATCCGCCGCAAAGCGGCCACCAGCCGTCCCATCATATTCTCGCCTTCACCGAGTCCCAGTTCTTTGCCGATGCCGACTCTGACCGCAGGAGCAATTTGCACCAATACCTTCATTTCCTTATTGCTGATATTCTGCCAAAGCCTTGCCGTATCATTACGAACAACAATGGCTCCCGTAGGACATACTGCAGCACATTGCCCGCAGCCGACACAATTTGTAGTGGCGATCGGTTCATCGAAGGCCGTGCTGACACACATGTTCGAACCGCGAAAGGCAAAATCGATGGCACCAATATTTTGTACCTCATCACACATACGGACGCAGTCGCCGCAGAGTATGCACTTACTTTTGTCACGGATAATAGCCAGCGAAGACGTATCCATGCCCGCATCCTCAAATGTATTGCTAAACCGTACCTGCTTAATGCCAAAGCGCTGGGCCAGTTCCTGCAGCTTGCATTTGCCGTTTTTTTCACAAGTCGTACAATCACGGCAATGATTAGAAAGCAGCAGTTCGAGAATCATTTTCCTGTACTTGCGCAGTCGAGGCGTATTTGTCCTAATTTCCATTCCCGCCTTAGGCGGCGTCGAGCAGGCTGCATGAATATCACCCCAGTGATCTTCCACCACACACATCCGGCAGGCGCCATAAACCGACAATTCCGAGTAGTAACAGAATGTAGGAAGTTCAATGCCAGCTTTCCGGATAACGGTTAAAAGGTTTTTCTCGTCTGCCAGCTCTATAGGCATATTATCAATCATCATAAATTCAGTGCCCATATGTCAGTCCTCCTTTATTGCTTTAAAAGCGCACGATTCGATACAGGCGCCGCATTTTATGCACATACCGGAGTCGATTACATAAGGCTCCTTGATTTTGCCGGAAATTGCATTAACTGGGCAAAGCCTTGCACATTTTGAACAGCCCCGGCACAATTCAGCGTCAATATAAATACGCTTTAACTTTTGACAAACCTTGGAAGGACATTTTTTATCCACTGCATGTGCTACATACTCGTCGCGAAAATATTTGATGGTGCTGACGACCGGAAAAGCGGCCGATTTGCCGAGGCCGCACAAGGCGGTGGAAGTAATGGTATCAGCAAGCTCCAGCAGCATATCAATATCCTCTACCTTACCCTGACCGGAAACAATTCCCTCCAGTATTTCACGCATCCGCTTTGTTCCTTCCCGGCAAGGAACACATTTACCACAAGACTCGTTCTGCGTAAAGTTCATGAAAAACCGGGCTACCTCCACCATACAGGTATGCTCATCCATAACGACAAGCCCGCCTGAACCAATCATTGCCCCGGCTTTCTTCAAAGAATCGAAATCAAGCGGCAGCGTAAGATGCTCCTCTGTAAGGCAGCCGCCGGAAGGCCCTCCTATCTGAACGGCCTTGAAGGCAGCTCCGTCCCGCATCCCGCCGCCAATATCAAAAATGACTTCCTGCAGCGTAGTTCCCATAGGAACTTCAATAAGACCGGTGTTTTCAATATTCCCCGTCAAAGCAAACGCCTTTGTTCCCGGACTTTTTTCCGGACCGATTGCCGTGTACCACTGTGCTCCGTTTTGGATAATCAGCGGCACATTGGCAAAGGTTTCCACATTATTCAGTACGGTTGGCCTGGCAAACAGACCTTGTTCCACCGTCCGCGGCGGCTTCACGCGCGGCATGCCGCGCTTGCCTTCAATGGAACCGATAAGGGCGGTTTCCTCGCCGCACACAAAGGCCCCCGAGCCCTTGCGCAGCTCCAGATCGAAATCGAAGCCCGTGCCCAGGATGTTCTTTCCCAACAGGCCCCGCTCTTGAGCCTGGCGGATGGCGATTTCCAGCCGCTCGACGGCCAAGGGGTATTCGGCCCGCACGTAGATGAAGCCCTGCCGGGCGCCGATCGTGGCGGCGGCGACGGCCATGCCTTCGATCACGCTGTGAGGGTCGCCCTCAAGCACGCTGCGGTCCATGAACGCGCCCGGGTCGCCCTCGTCGGCGTTGCAGACCACGTACTTCACGTCGTCCGCGGCTTCGCGGGTGAACTTCCACTTGCGCCAGGTGGGGAACCCGGCACCGCCACGGCCGCGCAGGCCGCTGGCGCGCATGGTTTCGATCACCACGTCGCCGTTCTTCTCGGTGATCACCTTGGCCATGGCCTGGTAGCCGTCGCGCGCGATGTAGTCTTCGATCTTCGACGGATCGATCGAGCCGCAGTTGCGTAGGACGATCTTGGTCTGCCGCTTGAAGAAGTCGAGGTCCCGCACGCTGGGCACACCGCGCCCGTCGG
>Ga0074195_1002905_pt1 | contig 17423 bp, 21 predicted proteins | sample EPASupsiteHSE623_FD_64525 | JGI IMG/M metagenome (GOLD analysis project Ga0074195, IMG submission 64525) | Bioremediated contaminated groundwater from EPA Superfund site, New Mexico - Sample HSE6-23 | ecosystem: Environmental > Aquatic > Deep subsurface > Groundwater > Contaminated ...
TAACATGAAAGGATCCGGAAGCACAGCAGCACTGACACGGCCAGACAACACAGCGATCGAGACAAAGATCCGGCACGAACGCGTAAGCCAGAACGCAGCGCTAGTGAGCATACACGCGCACAGATCAAAGATCCCCGGACAAGCAAGCATCACAGCATACATCAAGAACGACGAAAAGACACGAGCAGAAAGCGAGAGACTCGCATGCACTATCATAAGCTCGCTGCTAGAAGACAAGAAAATCAGTGAAGCCTCCTTCATCGGGGGAAATATCGCAATCATCGACACCACACTAGAAAACACGCCTGACGAAGACAAGATCCTAGATCGGCCGACAGTCGGAGTCAAACTAGAACTAAATGGAATAGACCTGGCTGGCGACAAAAATCCGATAACCGGACACGAACCAGACATAGGGAGGCAGATCGCACGCGCGATGACCGGAAAATGAAACACGAAAACTCCGCCTCACAATCCCCCTTCAGCTCAAAGAAAGGGCTCATCAGCGTCCAGACATCCGCAGTGTTCCTCAGAGTGATACTGATCGCGCTCGCACTAGTCATACCTCCAGCGCTAGTCAGCATATTCCTCGCAGACAACATCAACACAATAGAGATACAATCAGACCTGCTAGTGACAAAGGCATTATTCTCGCCAGAAGGCATGGGATACTTCGACACCGCAGCACAGGCAGCCCCTGTCGGAGTGATAGATTCCCAGAAACTAGCCCTGGCAGCAAAAGACCCGAAATACCTCGACAGAAGCATGATCTATACAGACTCACCGATGGGAGCAAAGATAACGATCGGGGAATCAGCGGTGTACTACAACAAAGCACTATATGACGATTATTCCGCAGCAGCAAAGACACACCTCAAAGGAAAAGGCGGCGCAGACCTAGTCGAGCGGACGTTAGCAGTGATCGTCCGCGACAGCAACCGGGACCGCGCGGCAACCGCAAAAGCAGAAGTGGTGACACCCAGATGAGACAGCCACTCCGTGCAGACAAGAAAGGACAGCTGGCAGACCTGGGAGTAGACACAGTGGCAATAATATTCCTCCTGCTCATCAACCTGATAATGTATGGCATCTATGCGATAAGCGCAGTCGGGATGGTCGAGGCACGAGGGCAGACCATCTCAATAATCGATGGGGCTGCGGCAGACCCATACATCGGAACAACACTATCAGTATACATGAGGACCCCACTGCCTGACCGGTTCGAGACACGAGCCGCCGGCGAAGACGACCGCGTCCTTGAGAACGGCGACTTTTTGGCATCGACAAAAGTCAGCGAACAGACCTGGAAATTCCTGACCGACAACCCCGAGATATGGAAAGGAAGGACATACGGAGAGTTCCTATCGCTTCTTGCCACCACACAATACACAGACAAATCACGACTCGCACTCACATTCAAAGAAGTCAGCGAAGCCACCTTCGCAAGAGCCCCACCTCACCAGAAAGCGATAGTATTCGAATACGACCTTGGCGACCCGATGGACAAAGTCATCTCCATCGACATAGGATCAGAAGGAACGCTGCAGCCCGAAGAAGAAAGGACAGCAAGCGCGCCAGTGCCAATGCTCCGACCAGGCAAAGCCAAGATCGACCTCTACATCCCAAAAGAGACAGCGGTGACCCAATGATGGCTGGAAACCGGATGAGTAGGTCCAAGCGCGGCCAGACATTTAGCATGGGACTCAACATAATCGTTGCCATATTCCTGATCTGGGTATACATCACGCTAGCTGGAAAACAGACCACAGCGACAAAACAAGGCCAGGTCGGAGACAGCGCAACAGTCCTCATGTCGATGAACAGCGCCACCGACCAGGCACAGCTCTTCACTGAATCAGCCGCAGCGCTAGCAGCCGAGCAGGCACTATCAGAACTCGCCAGGCGCGGAGGAATGGGCGAGAAAGACAACTGCGGAATCATCAACGGATACAGCCTATGGAACACGCCTGACAAGACACTAGCGGAATGCTACCCTGATATCGCATCATCATTCGCGACGCACTTCCAGAAATCATTCAACGAGATACTCGCGACCTACACATCACCATCAGGCGAGTGGATAGACGCGCGCAGACAATTCGATATAGGACTATCCAAACACAAAGAAGAGATGATCCTGACCGCGACATCAGCGCAGCCTCTTGCGATCCCGCTCAAGAACAAAAAGGGGGAAACCCTCGCGACATCCACCATATACGTCTCTGCCACCACAAAAATCCCTGATATATCCAGTGAGATGTCCACTATCAGAGACGGCGCCAAGACGATACTCGAGAAATGCCAAGAGACCAGCACACCCTATGAGTGCGCCAATGATCAGATCTATGGGCTGAACACAGCCTCAGGAGCCACCATAAAATGGAAAGCCGGACCATGTCCCGGAGACCTCGCACCACCTGACACAAGAATAGTGCAGTTCTGCGCGCAGTCAGACCGCAAGATGCTAACACGAAAGACCGGAACCGGAACCATATCCTGGGCATACTCCCCCACACTCTACAAATTCGCACTCACAGTCGCGAAGAAATCACCTGTCAAAATAATCAACTTCCAAGCCAACGGAGTGCCCACAAGCGGAAAGCCAGGCGATAAAGGAGGAATGGGCCTATTGCCCGGACAACCACTATCCTACCATGGGAGGCTATCATCACCAGGACTCGATGGCTTAGCCGTGTCTTTGTGCCAGACAGAAACCGCAGGAAACAAGAAGACCTGCTATCAGATCCCAGCCTCACAATGGGGTGTCGAGACATACCCCGCGACGCAACAACTATCCGTGTCAGGAGCATGGCAGCCAACAGCGACACCTCCTTTCTCGCTAACATTCGAAGCTGAACGGAAAGAACAAAAAGACGCCACGGCAGGAATCGACATAGTGCCCGTAAACCCTGTGGCAATGACCCCTATCGCTCCACCCACACTCGGAATGGAGAGCGCAAGAGCAAGCGGGACGACGCCGTGAGCGCAAACAACCAAAAAAACCCAAGAAAGCCTTAAATAATGGGCCGGATACCTGATACACATGAAAAACGCCCCCCTCATCTTGGCGACAATCCTGGCGATATCAATTCTCTCTTGCACAAACACTGAGACCGCGCAACCAGATTTCCTCTCAGACGCAAAGTGCGGAATCGAGACCCAGGATCTGGCATTCACGATAACCAACAATGGAGAAAAAGCGTTCTCGATAGACAAACAGGTTGAAGGGATGGAGTACCTCGCGATAGAAGTCAACGGCGTGGAACTCACAGGTGTCGGGAACTACTGCGGCAGACAGACTGTAGGGCCCAAAGAAGTCATAAAATGCAGAAGGCCCGGAAACAGCCAGACCGATGCAGGAGTGCGCCTCAAGATCGGAAAAGAGCTCATATTCTTACAAGCATCCAATTCAGTGCGCGCGACACTAGGCGACACCACCCGCGAAGTCCATATAGTATGCGGGACAGGAAGATAACCAATCTCAGTCACTATACTCCATAGCAAGCCCACAGAAATCCATGACCTGTTTCATGAGGCTGACTCCGCAGTCCACTCTCTTTTCAAGTGAAGCCCGGCCTGGAGTCTCAGAGGCCATCACAAATGGAACACCATCCTCGACCATCCTAGACTCCAATTCCCCACCAGGGCTGTCATTTAAGACAAGGCCGCCAAATGCCCTGTCCCCTGCGATAACCTCGCGGCAGTCGATCGGAAAGAAAGAACCCGCAACACCAATAGCTTTTCTATAGACCAACGAGGCGCAACTGCGGTAACCGTACAAATAGAACCTATCCGCATCGGCATCTTCATGCAAAGTATGCAAGAATAAGATATCCTCAGCCCTGATCCTAGAATAAACCGCCTTGTTCTCTCCAACAAGGATATCATCCTGGAAATGACGATTCAGGTCAAGGCCGAGATAGTTCTCACGCCGGCCAATATCGAACCCATATGGATTAACGACCGGAAAAGCCAAGACAGAGACACTGCGGAAATCCGATCCCCTTGATTCTTTAAGGAACCTCAATATAGAGAGAGGGCCTGCAGGCTCTTCACCATGGATACCTGCCACGAAGCAGACACTTCGCCTGGCAGAACGCCCGCCCGCACAGACCGCAAACAGCGGATACGATGAGCAAGGCCCCACAGACCCAATGCTGAACAGGCCAAAACCTTTCTCGAAACAGACATCATACAACCTCTGCACATACATCTCATACAGCCCAGAAGCAGCAGGCCCTCTATGAGACACGTCGCGGACCCTGATCATCTCACGCACTAAACTCTCCATAAATCGCGCGAGAAGGACGGCGCTTTAAAAAAGATGTGAACACGAAGATGACCTGACTGACCACACCTTAACCATTCAATCACAACACACAATCAAAAATCTAACAGGTCTTAAGGAGCGGCATCAAGCAAAACAATCATCAATTCAATCACAGAGATCCAAGAATCGAGGAGCATACTTAGCGAACTTCTCTACAATAAGCGATCGCTTCATCCGAGCCTTGCTTGAGAAATAGACAACATCGAGACGATCGGCAAGATCAAGCCTTGACTGAACATAATAGATCCCTCGGCCTGAACCTTGCGAGCACAAATCCAACTCTTTCTCACGCATCTTGATACCAAGCACAATGCCTCCCTCAAACGCGTCGTGGGGCACGGCATACCCTAAGGCAGTGCCATAATCTCGCGCAACAGAAACCGTACTGGCCCGAAACCGCTCATGCGAACGATAAATGCCCTCTGCGAAAGTCCTAGCGAGATCCTCGATAGATCGACCGTGGTTGATCGCACTGATATCAATACCCGAACAGGATTGGACACGCCTGAAATGGCTCAACTCCCTCTCAAACGGAGACAGCAGAGCACCACACGAAGCTATCTCTAATGCGATCGGCAGACTAGTGCCATGATAGACCAAAACCCTATCGTCTTTCTTGCGGGCCATGGTCAATCGCCAACCAGTCTCGGAGAGACTTCAGCAAGAGGGGAGATGTCTGTCTTGAACCGCTTGAAGATCTCCTCGACTTCATGCTTGTACTTGACTGCGCCCTCAGAATAATACACTCCGAGCAGCTTGCCCTCGATGCCGATCACTCCTTGCATCAAAAGCAAGGTCGCATCACCTTCTGACCGGATCGATTCGATGCGGCTATGGGGTTTATCCACCTCAACTGCAAGGACGATCCCTCCCATCGATTCAACAGCACGGGCATGCTTTGCGGCATAATCCAAATCCAATGATATCGGCACACCGAAAATCAGGAGATCCAGCTCACGCCCTAGGCCCTGATACTTGTATCTTGGAAAGAAGTTAGACGCTATCTCGTATGCCTTCTGCGCTATAGTCGTACCCGGATAAGCTTTCTTAAACTCCTCCTCAGAACCAAACCGCTCTTTCAACTCCCTATACTGAGTGAAATAAGGAGGCTCGATCCCGTGCCTCGCGATCTCTTTCTTCTGGCCGAGCAGCGCACCATAATACACAGGCATCGGAGAATCATCTATAGATATCATCTCCCTGAACGAGACCTTCTTAGGCCCTTCTTGTGGTAATCCCGCTTGATCCATCTCACTGCACTTCCGATCCCAGTCTTCACTACTTTTTTCAGGGGCATCCAGGTGAAACAAAAAACTGACTGCCTCAATCTTTCCTCATTGCCCTCTCGAGGCCACCTGACATGATACCTATGCCGCCAGCGAGAGTAGCTGCTACGCCTATACCTGCGGCGAGCGTCTCAGCCTGCTCGCTCCTGAACTTGAGATAGCCCGACTCCACCGCAAGTATGAGGGCGATGCCTCCGATCCCAGCGATGAGGCCTCTCTTGATCTTGCCGTATCCGCAAGGCTCAGAACAAGCGCCCTCACGAGAGAGATAAGCCCGCTGATACACACTGTTTTGCACTTTGTACATCATGATCACCTCATATACGAATTTGTTGTATGTCTTGATGAAATCGTCTTCGCGATAGTGGCAAGGACGACTGAGGTGAAATACCTCTCTGCCGGGCCATCATCAAAAACCGCCACAGCGCTTGGAGATTTGGCGAATGCTTTTCCAGTCGTTTTATCGGAAGCATCAAGAGCCAAAACGATCTTATCGGTCTTTGGCGGATGACCGATATAGAACACCAATCCGGCGTTCTTGAATCGCGTCGGCATACCAAAAAAAGACCATCCTAATGACGGTCCTTCAGAGACCCCGGCCAGATATGCAATCGCGTAGGCGATCCCCGGATATTTCTTCCTCGCCTGATCCACCAATGCTATATCTTGAGGGGTTGCAGTCCGGTAAATCTTTCTTTCAAGATTCTTTCCACGGGAGATCAGGTCACTAAAATATATCAAAGGAAGCTTTCGGGCCTTAGACTTGAATCCTGATAACAATTCAGGAGGAACCTGGTAGACCATCGATTCTTTGGTAGACGTGTTGAGAGCATGCGCGGTCTCCCTTCCCCACGCTTTGAACGTCTGCAGTGCATTGCGCCTGTCTGATAAAACCTGGTCAATACTTTTTGGGATGTGGAGCTGAGCCTTTCCTTGCTCCACGGCATCCGTCGGGCGCTGCACCTGGCCTCTCCCGAACTCGAGAAAGCCTGATTCTGTGGCAATGACTAATGCGAGACCCCCGAGACCAGAGATGATGCCTTTTGTGACTCTACCTGTCCCAAGGGGCGAGCATGCCCCCTCACGTGACTCATAGCGTCTCTGGCACTGATTACTTGACTGGTCGGTCATCTTCATCCACCTTACAGAGCTATCGTCTTGCCTCTCCAGCTGTCGATCTTCTCGATGCTGTGGGCAGTGAACTCGTTGACAAGGTTCTCCTCGCCGACCTGGTCATACACTGCAGTCCACCAAGTCCTTGAAGGCGGAGGGTTGCCAATTACTCCCTTGAAGGAGTTCAGTATGTAGTCGACCTTCTTGGTCTTTGACATACCCTTGGTGTCGACCTTCCAATCCTCCATGAAGTACTTCTCGAACTCAGGGTGAGTGAGCCATACGACATGGACACGCTCATGGCGGAACACACCAGCAGACGAGTAGGCATTGATCGGCCAGCCGTCAAACTGCTTGTTCCACTTGAAATATTCCCCTTCCTTCTGGACGACGCCTAGCGATATTAGCTCATCAGCCATCCTCTTCTCATCCTTGTCAAGAGCCTTATAGTCCTTGTTGAGCCAGTCGATGACCTGGCTCTGAGGATAGACAAACCCCTTGATAAGGCCAAGCTTAGTGATGTCCTGCTTCTTTGTCTTGCGGTCGATGTCTCCGACATACTTCGCGAGATCGAAGACCGCGGCTGAGATAAACTTCTTGTTACCGTAAAGCTCGATAGACTTGCGCTCCTGGCTAATCTGCCAGTGAGGGAAGACCGGGGGGCTCTGACCGTTCTCGTACGGGAATTTACCTATTAGAGCTTCGATGTCCAAAGTCTTTGACTGAGCTGGAACTGATGCGGGGATCTCATACACCATCTCCTTAGGTGATTGAGCCTCGACACTGATCGCAATCTCGGACGCGACACTTGTGTCAACGACAGACTCCAATGATGCCTCTTGAGACATGACTGCCTCAGGCATAGATATTGAATCAATCCTGGCCGCCTGCGAAGGCGAAAAGATGGGCGCAACCAATAGGACCGCTATGACAGCAGCGATGGCCGCAAGGCCCCACCAAACCTGCCTGACGTTTTGTTCCATGGTCGTTTCTCCAGTCCGGACCTTTGGATGAATGTATCAGATAGAAGGTCCAGAATACTAATCCTATCAGACAATTGAATATATAAACCTTTCGCTTTGTTACCACTAATGAGTGACTATAAGTTGGGGTGTACTCGGGCACTAATACCTGGCTAATAGGTGGGGAATAGGTGGAATTACGGTCTATCGTGGCTACATATAGGAATCAACAAATTTTTGCGACGACGCTACCCGCCCGAGCCCGGCCACTGTCGACGTAGCCGCCGCCGGCAACGACGCCGCTGATGCCGATGCCGACGTCGTCGATGCCGCCGAGCCCCACAAATCGGGGTATAACTTGCCCCTTAGGCAAAGCCTCAATCTCACGAGATGAAACAAGATAACTATCGATACTCAATCCCTTGCGGTGCCGCAGCAATCCCCACGGCTGAGCAGCACGCAAGAAGATCGCGCGATGATTATCATCCTGATCAAAGTTAGAAGACCGATCATCAACAGGAACACAAGAATAGAGGCTGTATGCCTGGCTTTTTGCAGGAACAACACGACCCTCATCAACTGCTCGAGCAAGCGCAGACGAAACAACAGGATCATCCCTACTAATATTATTGGGGAAATTTCTCATCAGATACAACCAGTCCTTATGCGGAACCTCGGCATAAGCAACAACTGGCTTACCATCGTCTTTAAACCCAAATGAAAAAGTACTAGTATACCTCCTAAGCCCACGATCTTTCAAGTCATTTAATATAGAGAAAAAGGCACACTCCTGCGCACTGGCTAAAACAGCGCCCTGTTTCTCACAAAACTCAATCGCCCCCGAAGGACTCACGTAATCGGAAAGCTCAATGAAACGAACCCCCTTCAAAGAAGAACGGACCTCGTCAAGATACGAGTCGATCCAGGCATCTTTGTCCTCTCGGGAAAGCCAAGACCGCAATCTAGCGAGCCATCCATCATAATTTCGGACAGGCTTAGGCGCTGAAGGAATAGAGACATCGTCCATGACAACCAAAGAGCCATCCTGGCTTAGCGCCTTCTTATCAAGATTCGTGCCACGCTTGGAACAACCCATCAGGCCGCACCCACCAACATAATCCCAACAATCCCCATGAGACGGAGTCCCGCAATCCGGACAGACACGAACGTCTGAAGAGAGAGAATCGCCACAACAGAGGCAATGGCCGTTCTGGGAGTCCTTTTTTTCAACGAGATCAACGAGGGACATAGGATACTTATCAGATTCCAGGATATATAACACTTTCGTTTTGTTACCACTAATGAGTTACTATATTGCCGGGTATCTGGGAATAATCGATATCTATCTAATCTGTCGAAAGTTTTAAATAGTATATCTCAGATATACTAATCGTGGCAAGCCCCAGCAAAGAAAAAAATGTACTAAACCTCATTTTAGAAAACAGTCCTTTGAAAGAATGGCATTTTGAAGAAATAGTCAGGGAAGCAAAAATTACAAGATTAGCAGCAAACAAATGGCTAAAAAAATATGTATCTGAAGGATTACTTAAACACATAAAAGAAAAAGGAAAATTTCCACATTTTACAGTAGGGGGTAACAATCCAGTTTATTATTCTTTCAAAAGAATTTATGCTTTGGAGCAGCTTCATCAAAGCGGTCTTATTGCTAAGCTTTTATCTCTTAAAACAGCTAAGACGATCATATTATTTGGAAGCATCGTAAAAGGAGACTGGTATAAAGACTCAGATGTCGATATTTTTATTTTTGGAGATATCTCAGATTTTGACAAAAACAGCTATGAACTCAAACTACAAAAGAAGATAGAATTACACCTCTTCCAACACAGGAAAGAAATAGAAGAAGTCAGAACCGGACTTATAAAAAACATAATCAATGGATATATACTAAAAGGACAGATACAAGATATCGCCGAGGTCGCATAAATGAAACTCACGATCGATGATCTCGATAAAACATACAGATTCTGCACGAGCACAGGAATCATAAAGGAAAAATCGGTAGATATTGAGCTTATCAAATCACTAATAATCGTCGCAGAAAAAGGACTTGAATTCATCAACCGCAAATCAAAAGATACCCCCAAAGATAGCACAGACTGGACATTTGTCTTTCGAGACCATTATGAATCACTTCGAGGACTAATTGAAGCTTACCTGCTATTTGATGGAATCGAAGCTGATAGCCACCAGTGCAAAAATGCGTACCTCTGCTTCAAACATTCGGAATTAGAACTCGACTGGGAATTCTTAGAAACAATCAGACTAAAAAGAAATGCAATCAATTATAGAGGACAACTGCTAAAATATGAAGATTGGAAAATGCTGAACCTGAAATTCGAACTACACATTAACGCGTTGAGAAAGGAGATTGAGAAGAAATTAAACGAGTCGGAAAAGACGTTCACCGAGGCGAAGAAGCCTCTAAATCAATCCGCCTAGTCTAGAAATACGGGGAATAGGGAATACACCGGCACATAAATGTCAACCTATGGGTCCGAGGGGTTATCAGAAGATCGGATTATACTTGCGGAGCTCTTTATCAAGACCTGGTTGGAGCTCAGACGGAAGCAAAGCAGAGGATTCGCACATGCCATCGAGAATGCCTCTCCTGAAATGAGGGATGAACCTGAAACATTCAGGACGCATGTCCTTGTCATGGAGGATGGCCTCAATCGCCATCGACATATCCCCTATCTTGAACTGGGCAGCATCGCAGAACTTGACCCCCACAGAATCCCCTCTTGACTTCACCAGGATATTGCCGTCGTGTGGTTCTGAAGAATACTTCCCAGTGAGGAAATTGACCGTGGCGACTGCCTTCCCTATCTCATAAGCCAGCTTGCGGAAGTAATCCGGGACCTCACTCTTGAACTGGTTGAACCTCTCGATGTCCATATGATCGAGGCATTCCATAAGGATGAGCTCACCCAACCCCTTGTCGACGGATGAGTAATGAGCGTATGGCTGAGGGAAGAATCCGGGGGCTCCCGCATAAAGCGTGTGAAGGATGTTATACTCTGGAAGAAGACGCTTTGATACATCCCTTGCAGCAGCTGCCGCAAGGATAGACTCCTCGCCAAACCCGACACGATATACTCCCTTTGCCACCCCATTCTTGATGAACTCGATCTTAGGATCCGGATTGTTCACCCTAATGCGGGAATATTCGCGGATGAGCTGGGCATGCCTTTTTGTATCCTCTTCAGATAAAGGGAGCACCATACTATGAATACGTCGACTTTGTTATTAATACTATCGGTATTAACTACCATTTAGTGGTTAATCCTATACCAAACGATTAGTAAGAATCCGTCGCCGGGACTTCCGTATAATCTCAAATCCGGATCATTATTCCATCCCCTTTATAAAGAGGAGGGGATTCTATACATACCAGACATCCTTCTAAACAAAGGAAAGTCCCAGAATAGAACCAAACACAACGAGGTGAATCCCCGATGGGATTCCAAGACAGAAGTTTCGGCGGCCCACGCGAAATGAGCAAGGCCACATGTTCAGACTGCGGCAAAGAGTGCGAAGTGCCTTTCAAGCCATCAGGCGACAGGCCAGTGTACTGCCGTGAGTGCTTCCCGAAGCACAAGCCCAAGCGCTTCTAAGGATCAATGCCTAAGAACGAATTGGAAGATTTTGTTTTTTTGTTATTAATGTTCATTCTTCGAATCTGATTATTATACTTGTTTGGAATATGCAGAAGTAAGCCCTTTTGCCGTACATGCCTTTTGTACACCTATCTGATAATAGCAGGACATAACCCATGCCCAGACCGCCGCCATAATGGCCGGTGCGATCTAATCACAACATGGTATACTCATAGTGCTCGAACTTATGGATCTTCAGTGTAAGGAAGGAACTCCAGTCTGCGATTATGTTGTTGAATTCGTGCCTGATAGACTGAGACACCTTGCCTAGGTCATCGGTATCTTTTGCGATGATAATGCACGTCAGATCATAATCCCCCATGATCGTGATGACCTCGATGACCCGAGGATGCTTGACTAAGTAAGCGATCATCGCTTCTGTCTGCTGCTCTGTGTTGTTGTGAAGCTTTATCTTGACGTCAGCTACTAGTGGATAACCCATGTTCCTTGGGTTGACCCAGGGTTTTATCTCGACGATGATCTGCTCTTTCTCGAGGCGCTCGATGCGGGACTTCACAGTGTCGATCGCGACGTTGATCTTCTTGGCTATGTTAGTCAGGCTCTCACGACCGTCCTTTTGAAGCTCCAGAAGGATCTGCCTGTCTTTTGCATCAAGATACTCTTTCGCCTGCTTCATAAACTCTAGAATATCGAATTTTTTAATAAATCTTTCTAAAAAATCAACTAGAATCGTAGAAACATATAATAAGTTACGATACCACTCAGACGTAACAACATGAACTCAATAATGAGGTGACTGACAATGAGCCAAACCACAACCATCGAAGTGACAGACGCGGTGACCGGAAAGACACTTTGGATATCCTGCGGGAGGGCACGATCAGACGTAATCCGTGAAGGAGGATCGCAAGGGGGAGTGTACTGAGACTACTCTAATGGGGCATGATCTTGCATAGGATATATGCTTGACGCGAGGTTTTACTATGACTGGAGATCGGATATTATCCCTAGCAGGGAGCTTATTGAAAAGAGATCTCCCCTCAGTTCACCAGTGGCCACCAGACTATTTCACTATACCCGACAAATTCGAGGGCAAACCCTATGACCACCCGTTGGCATGGATTTGCACAATGGGATGCTCATGGTATAAAACCGGAGGATGCACCATGTGCAACTTCGGCAGCATAGATGTCAAGACAATCCCGGATTATGCTCGTGACCAGACAAGAGAGATAATTAGAAGAGTGCACACTGAACTTGGAGAGAAACCCAACTTAGACTTGCTTGTCCTAGGCTCTAGTTTCGACACGGCTGAGATACCCACTGAATCAATGTTAGCCATGTTCACTGAAGCAACCAGATTCCCCTGGATAAGATATATCACCACTGAAGCTAGGCCAGATCATCTCAGCCACGCGAAACTTGAGGGGGTGAAAAAACTCCTCTATCCTATACTGTTCGGGGTGGGTTTCGGCCTAGAGAGCGCTAATCCGTTAATCAGGGAGTTATGTGTCAACAAAGGGATAAAAGAAGGAGACTCTTCTGCGGCTATCCAGCTGATGAACCAGCTAGACATTCAAAGCCAAGTCCACATATTGCTTAAACCGATATTTGTCAGTGAAGCAGAGGCGATCGATGATGCCCTATCTACCACTAAATCTGCCATCCTTTACGGTGGCAGAAGAATTGTCCTAATGGTGAACAGCGTCAAAAGACACAATGTGCAGCATAGCTTATACCAAGCCGGAATGTACAGACCTCCATGGCTGTGGAGTATCAGGGAAGCCCTGAATAGGATAAAAGACGAGACCGCAAACATCGACATCATCAATGTATACGGATTCAAGAGCGGGGTTGAGATAGTACGAACAGCTCATAATTGCGGAAAATGCGATGAAGAGTTTCTTTTTGCGCTTGACCATTTCAATTACACCGCAGACCTTTCGAGATTGAATGATATTTCTTGCCCATGTGAATACGATTGGAGAACTGCGTTAGAACAAAAGAACGATTCTTTGGTTAAGAGGATAAGGGCAGGATGCTTATACCTCGGACACAATGTCATCGGCGACGCATTCAGCGAAGAAATGCTCGACCCCAGGCTGAGACTATGAAAGAGATAGCCGGGGTGCCGATCTTGGACCTAGTGAGGGATTATGGTTCTCCACTATATGTAGTCAATGAAGAGAAATTAAAAGAGAGCTACAGAGCCATTCGCGATGCATTCACTAAAAGATACCTCCCTGTATCGATCTGCTATTCTTACAAGACCAATTACTTGCTCCCCGTGTGTCACATCTTCAGGGACTTAGGGGCCGGAGCTGAAGTCGTATCTGAGTTTGAGTTGGAGATCGCAAAAAACCTGGGGTTCAACGCATCAAAGCTCGTGTTCAATGGGCCGTATAAGGCGCAACAGGCATTACGTGAAGCGGTGGAGCTTGGCGCTTGCATCAATGTGGATAATGTCGATGAGATCATCAGGCTGGAAAGAATCGGCGAAACCATTGACCGGACAATCAAGATAGGTGTTCGTGTCAATGTGACAACCAAAGAATCATGGCGTAAATTTGGATTCAATATCGATTCAGGAGAGGCGATTGCTACATGCAAGAGGATAAAAACAGAATTTGGACATCTGGAGATCGTAGGATTCCATTCACACATAGGCACGGATATCGCAGATATCAAATATTACGGATACACAACAAAAAAAGTGATTGGATTCATCAAAAAGGCAACCAACCAATTTGGTCTGTCCCTCGAATATATAGACCTGGGTGGGGGTTTCCCGACATCTCAAGCATGCCCGTCACAGTACGGGTTTAGCAAATGGCATGCTCCTGCGATCGACACCTACGCCCAGATTATATGTGATGAATTAGAACATGCCTTCCCGACCAAGCCTTTACTGGTCCTTGAACCCGGGCGGTATCTTGTCGACGACGCTTTTATCCTGCTAACCAGGGTATGTTCGATCAAAGAGATTGAAGGAGCGAAATCCCTGATCGTGGATGCCGGTACCAATGTGTCCCCCACGTTCTTCAATATGACCCATAAAGTGGACTGGTGCCTACAAGACCCCAATAAACCAGAGACTACTGTAGACATCTATGGACCGTTATGCATGCAGGCAGACATCCTTGAGACTGGAGTGAGGATGCCAGACCCGGGTGTTGGGGACATCCTGATATTCAAGTCGATCGGAGCGTATAGCCTGTCAAGATCAACACAATTCATAGGTCTTAGGCCGGCTGTGGTGAATGTATTCGATGGCAAGACCGAACTCTTCCGACAAAGAGAGGCCACAGAGGATATCTTGAGGTTGGATAAAGTGCCTCAAAGACTCCTAAACCGAAGCGCTGAGACTGCTAGTATAAACTGTGAAAGAGCGCCCAAGAAGGGAATATTGATTAGAGAGGCTTCACCCAAAGACCTTGACAAGATCTACGATCTGATGAAGACCATCCCCGAGCTGAAGCTGATTATAGAAGAGAAGCGAGAGCCTTTCACGTCAAAAGAGTATATCGAAGAATACATTAAAGACAAAGACAGGAGCCTGGTGCTAGTAGCAGAAGACCATGGAAAGATTCTCGGAGCGATTCTCGCTGAGATGTGGATAAACAAGAAATACTCATTTCTGTCCAATATATTTGTCGAGCCTGAATTCCGAGGGAATGGTGTAGGTAACGAGTTATACAACTATTATTATCAGCATTGTAAGAACATGGGGATTGAAATCCTGATCGCGTTCACACAATATGACAACGAAAGAGCGCAAGATATGTTCAGAAGGTTAGGTTTTGGCGGGGAAGTGCCGTTCAAATACTTCTGGAGGGGGATATGAGCGATCTGATAACAATCGCAGTCACAGGGCTCAAGTACATCGAAAGTCCTCAACCTGGATACGGATTGGCCCGGAGCCTCAAAGAAGCAGGCTATAGGGTGATCGGGATAGATGACTCGCCTTTGAATACCGCTTTTAAGTCAAAGGATTTCGATAAGGTCTATGTGATCCGGGAGCTGATCAAAGAGGATAAGATCGAGTTCCTTGAGAAATTGAGATTGATCAAAGAAAAAGAAAACATAAGAGTCATAATTCCCGGATTCGATCGGGAGATATTCTTCTTTAACAGTATACGGTACGAGATCGAGGAACTAGGCATCAAAGTGATGATCCCGTCTAGTGAGAGTTTGGTAAAGGCTTCAAAACCCCATCTTTACGAACTAAATGATAAAGGCATCGCGGTGGCTGAGACAATCAAGATAAGAAATTTCCAAGATGTCGAACCCGCGACCCAAAGGCTGGGATTTCCAGTGGTCTGCAAAGGATTACTAAAAGATGCATATGTCGCAGAATCCCTCACCAAGGCAAAATTGTATTTCGATATAGTGCGCGAAAGATGGGGCGGCGGCCAGGGCAGCATGTTATTCCAAAAGTATATCGCAGGAGAGCCAATTGTGTTGATCGGGATCGCAGATCAGGAGAATATTCTTGTGAGGGCCTTTGTCATGAAAAAACTAGGGACTGACAGCAAAGGCACGACTTGGAGCGGATATTCCTTGTACGATGAAAAACTGATAAGCATCGCAAAGAAGTTTACTAAAGAGACAAAATGGGTCGGCCCTTTCGAATTAGAGTTCTTAAGAACATATGAGACCCAAGAAGACTTCATGTTTGAAGTGAATCCCAGATTTCCTTCATGGGTCTATTTTGCAACGGCCGTGGGCCTCAATCTGCCAGACATAAGCGTGCGAGCCTTGTTGGGTGAGAGGGTCGGACCGGATTTCACTTACGTCACAGGCAAAGCGTTCATTAGGTGTGCAGAAGAAAAAATAGTCGAACTTGAAGAGCTACAAAGACTGAAAAGGGATGGCACTATCTGAGAAATTTGTGTTCGCTTCATATCTCTCGTCTAGAGCTCAATATAAAAAATATTCAGTCCAGTAACTTCTCTGCTTCGAGGGCATCTTGCTTATATTCGTTCAATAGTCGAGCAGGGATTGTTTTCCTCATAAAACTTGGAAGTTTCCCTGTTGAGCCTTTCCCATCGCAGATGTACACTGGCATATCGTTTTCAATCATGGTCCTGACACCTCTTTGCAGGGATATGCATATTGATATTTAACTCTTTTCAAGAAAATTATAGAAATTCTCGAGATTCTTTTAAAGTTTCTTGAAATTCTCGAGATTTTCTGGGGAAAGATTTAATAATTTACTTTACAACTATCTGGTAGTAATAAAAGTGGTGAAAGGACATGACAGCGACAGATGAAAAAGAAGTGTTTCAAGTGCCTAGCCCTGCAACCAATGAAGTACTCACATCCATCAAAGAACGGAGGACAGTACGTTTCTATGATCAAAGCAAGGAGATCCCGAAGGAATTGCTCTTAACGGTAATCGAAGCGGGCCATTTTGCACCGAGTGCCAAGAACCTCCAGCCATGGCATTTTGTGATAGTCACCAATCCGGCCATGATCGACAAGATCATGAGCGCAAAGCTGCCTACCCGGCCCGAGGGAAGCAGCCTCAAGAACTATCGTGGCGAAGATATCGAAGCCTGGATCCCTAAATCATTCATCGTAGTGTTCTTTGAAAAAAACAAATCCCTCATGGCCGACAAACGCTACCACTCTGACAACAATGAAGGAATACCCCAAGTCTGCGATTATTCCCCAACAGACATCATGAGCATAGGATGCGCATTGCAGAACATGAGCCTGGCTGCACACAGCCTCGGCCTTGGAAGCTGCATCTGCGGCGATGTGCTGCTCCCCGGAATCAATCCAGAGATCTACGGTTGGCTTAATGTCGATAGAGAAAAGTATGATCTCATGTGCGGCTTGAAGATCGGCTGGCCACGAAAAATCAGGGAATCGATCAACGAAAAAGTGAGGTTCGAGTAAAATGTTCATAACCCAATTTTTAAAGGAAATGAGAAAAGAGCAATCAAGTGAATTCGCGTCTCTTCTCAAGAAGTATGGCTCAATGCCAATAGAAACCCTGGTTCAAGACGCGAGCGAAGTCACGGCGGCATATTACCGATACGAAAGCGGGAATATCGGCTTGACTGTTCTCCCTGTACCATGCAGTTAT